>OCTW011614866.1_pt1 | contig 16888 bp, 16 predicted proteins | sample 1539671 | NCBI WGS metagenome assembly OCTW01 (sample SAMN02144230, study PRJEB22623) | gut metagenome | biome: sheep rumen | host: Ovis aries | place: New Zealand
CGACCTGCGTACGATCCCGTGGATCTTCTCGTGGTCGCAGGCGCGCATCAACCTGGCCGCGTGGTACGGCCTGGGCACGGCGTGCGAGAAGTTCAACGACCTGGAGCGACTGCAGAGTGCCTACCGCGAATGGCCGCTCTTCTCGACGTTCATCGACAACATCGAGATGTCGCTGTCGAAGACGGACGAGCGCATCGGCAAGCTGTACCTTTCGCTGGGCGACCGCGACGACCTGAGCCAGAAGGTCCTGGACGAGATGCGCCTGACGCGCAAGTGGGTGCTCGCCATCGTGGGCGACGACTGGCCGCTGCAGCACCGTCGCGTGCTTGGCCCCGTCATCCGCATGCGTCTGCCTTACGTGAACGCGCTGTCCATCGCGCAGGTCATGTCGCTTGCGCGCATGAGGCTGCGTGGCGAGGTTCTCACGGCGGACGAGAAGGAGCGCCTGATCTACCTCATCCTCTGCACCGTGTCCGGAGTCTCCGCCGGCCTGCAGAACACGGGGTGATGCGCGCGGCTGCACCGCGGCACACTACAGCTTGACATGGACGAGGCCCGTCGCGGAATCGACCGCGGCGGGCCTTTGCCGTGAAAGACTAACAGAGCGTCCTCGCAAAGATAATTCATCGGCGTGCGATGGGCTGGGTATACTTGCCCTAACCGTTTATGGTTTAAGGCTCGACAATTCGAGTTGGAGGGGCAAAAGGAATGCCTGAGCTCACAAGATTTGCGGGTATCGTTATATACCTTCTGTTCAAAGACACGCAGCAACATAACAAGCCACACGTGCACGTTTATTACGGAGAGTATGAGGCGTCAGTCGGGATTGATGGCGAGCTGCTCGCCGGATCGTTACCAAAACGGCAACTGAAAATTGTGATTGGATGGCTTGCTCTGCATGAAGAGGAGGTTTATGCAGCATGGAATAAGGCGGTGCAGGGTGAGCACTTCTCAAAGATTGAGCCATTGAGATAGGGGGATTCATGTACGAGATAGACGGAATATGCTATGCAGGAAACCCCGATGCACACGAGACTAGGATTATTGACGTTAAGCCACTCGTTGGACGAATGCTGTTGGTTACATTCGATAATGGGGAAAGGAAGCTGTTTGACACAACGACTCTGCAGGGGCCGGTATTTGATGTTCTGGATGACCCAGAAGTGTTCCGCGGGGTCAAGTTGTTTCACGGGGTGCCCACGTGGGACGATGGGAATGTCGATGTCGCCCCCGAGTATGTGTATGAACATGGGGATACATATAACACCTACGATGTTCTTGCAGCGGCTAACTAGGCCTGACATGCACGAGGCCCGTCGCGGGATCGATCGCGGCGGGCCTTTCTTGTGAGCGCGCCTGCGGTGCGCGGGGAATCGTTTGGGCTGAAGCTTGCGGAGGCGCGTGCGATGTTGCAATATCCTAGGGCATGTTGAAAGGAGCGGGCATGCCAGACGACATCGACGACAAGATTGAGACAGCGGTCTTCAAGCTGATGGAGACGACTGACATTCCCGACATCCGGGTGGCCGACGTGACCAAGCTCGCGAAGGTCTCGCGGTCGACGTTCTACAGGCACTTCGACTCGGTCGACGACGTCGTGAAGCGTTTCGAGAGCGAGCTTCTGCAGAACATGCGACGCATCAACAACATGGCGCTCAAGGCACGGTTTGGAATCTCGGAGCTTGACCCCACGATATCCATGGTGAGCCGCATGGAGCTGCTGCAGGGACACCGCGACAAGATCGTCGTGCTGAACGGACCCCATGGCGACCCCTCGTTCGTGCACAAGGCGACCATCTTCATGCACGACTACTTTCGCGACAGGCTTGCCTCGCTTGGCGGCGACCCCGTGACGCGAGACCTGTACCTGTCCTTCGTGATTGCGGGACACAACAACCTCATCCAGTACTGGCTCGAGGTGCATCCCGAGATCGAGCCGCAGAAGATAGCGGCCGTTCTGAACAGGCTCTACTACGCACCGTTCTTCCTTTCCGAGGAAAGCGTCCGCCAGACTCCGAAGGCGCCGCAGGGGTGGGACTAGGCCTGCATTCCGGCGGCCGTCGCGCATGGTAAGCCCGGATTGAAAAACCCAGGGGCTCGATGGGGCACAGCCGGGCCCGTCGTGTCTCACCATGCCGCTCACCTTGAATTTCCTACCACTCAGAATTGCGTTTTTTGATATTGAACCTCGTGATCACGTTGAAATAACGACCTGTTTACCTGCGAAAAGATACAAAATGCCGCCAATTTGTCCCGCAAGCTGAAACGCATGCTGCGCCGTTGTTCTTAAGCTCCGGAGAAGCCGTCCGTACGATACGTGCTGTCAAGTGAAGGACAGCAAGCGCAAAGGACGTGAGCTAATGGTCAAGCTGGGCAAGCAGGCACGCAGCGTCTCCATCGTCGGTGTGGGCTGCACGCCGTTCAAGAACTTCGAGGACCACCCCGAGACGAAGGGCATGAGCGAGGGCGACGCCTTTGGCTACGCGGCGCTCGAGGCCATCAAGGATGCCGGCCTTCAGCCGCGCGACATCCAGTACTTCTACCACGGCGCTGCCAACCCGTTCATGATTGGCGACTCCCTAACGCCCAACATGCAGGTCGCCGATTGGTTTGGCGTCCGTGGCATCGGCTCCGTCCACCACTCCGAGGCATGCTGCACCGGCTACGTCGCCCTGCAGGAGGCCGTGCAGGCCGTCGCGTCTGGCACGTATGACGTCGTGCTCTCTGGTGCGGTCGACCTCGCTGCGTCGCTTCCCGTCGTCGGCGCTCCCGGCTGCTATCGTCGCGACTTCCCGCTGGAGGAGATGCTCCCCTCCATCCCCATGGTGTACGACCGCGCCTACGGCCGTCCCCTGGACTCCGCCTTCGGCATCAGCTTCGACAACTGGATCAACAAGTACCGCTGGGAGTATGACCTCACCGCGGAGCAGATCGACGCCGCGCTCAACGGCATGTCCAAGAGCCTCCGCAGGAACGCCGTGCTCAACCCGCTCGCGTTCTACGAGTCCGACTTCGACGACGCCGCGAAGGCGAACGGCATGGAGAACGCGGACCAGTTCCTCTCCTCCATGTTCAACCCCAAGGTCACCCAGTACCTGCGCGTGACCGGCTTCGAGACCAAGTGCGACGGCGCCGCCGCGCTCGTCGTGATGCCCACGGACATGGCGGTCGCCCGCGGTCTTGACCACAAGATCATCGACGTTCTCGGCACCGGTGCCGCCGCCTACGAGGGCGCGACCCCCGACAACGAGTACAACGGCACGAAGGACGGCGCCAAGCAGGTGTACGAGTACACCGGCGTGAAGCCCGACGAGCTCGACCTGCTGTTAGTGAACGACTTCTTCCTGGCCGGCGACATCGTCAGCGCCGAGGAGGTCGGCTACATCCCGCGCGGCGAGGCCTGGCAGTACGCGATCGACGGACGCTGCGGCTTCGACGGCGACAAGCCCATCAACACCCACGGCGGCCGCTGCAACTTCGGCCACGCCCACGGCGCGTCGGGCGTCGCGGACATCTACGAGGCCGTCAAGCAGATGCGCGGCGAGGCGGGCGCGACCCAGATGCCCAAACTCCCCAGGACCACGTTCCTCCGCGGCTTCGGCGGCGGCCAGAACATCCGCTGCCAGATCCTGCGCACGCACGAGTAACCGTCACGAAGACTTCCACGAGGAGGAACCAGACAATGCTTCTTGAAGACATGGAGCCGATCGTAAAGAAGTTCTACGACGGCGTCGCCCAGGGCAAGTACTACGGCCGCAAGTGCGTCGAGTGCGGCGCGATCGAGTTCCCGCCCCACCTGGGCTGCAACACGTGCGGCTGCGCCGACACGGAGTGGGTCGAGCTCAGCGGCAAGGGGACCCTCGAGTCCTTCACCGTCCCCGGCATCCAGAACGACAAGCCCTACCTCAAGGCCGTCGAACCCTACGGCTACGGCAAGGTGAAGCTGGACGAGGGCCCGGAGTACACGTTCGTAATCTTCTGCGGCAAGAAGAAGGTCGTGAAAGGCCTGCAGGAGCGCCTGTACAAGAACCACGAAACGATTCGCGTCCACGCGAAGCCCATCGAGCGCGTGACCCCGCTCAAGCCCGGCTCGGACGAGACCGTCACCTGGAGCGAGCTCTGCTTCGAGCTCGACGAGGTCGAGGCATAGCCCGGCCCGCCAAAGTCACTTAGATAAACATTTGACAGAAAGGAACCACGATGGACAACAAGGAGCTCTTCGACCAGCTGGCAGGATTCGCCAAGACCGCCTATCAGTACAAGGGCGACGTCACCGCCGACACCACCTTCGACGAGCTGGGCAAGGAGTCGATGAAGATGATCGCCCTCACCTCCCTCATCGAGGACGAGCTCGACGTCGAGGTCACCATCCACGAGGTCATGAAGATGAAGACCTTCGGCGAGCTCGTCGACCGCGTCGCGGAGGAGTACGAGGAGTAAGAAGCCGAGAAGAGCGGCCGTCCGTCGCCCATGCACAGGCGAGTGGCGAGGCTGCTCGGGCTGTCGCGCGAGGGAGTTTGGACCCGCAAGCGCGAGCGAAAACCGGAACACCAGACCCAGGGACGGGGCGACCCGCGCGGTCGCCCCGTCCCTTACCAAAGCGAAGGGAAGACCAGGCATGAGCCTTATGGACGACGTGCGTCGCAAGGCGGCGCAGGACCCGCAGCGCGTTGCGTTCTACGAGGGCGAGAACCCCAAGATCCTCGAGGTCGCGGCGGAGCTCACGAAGGGTGGCCTCGCAAGGTGCACCATCGTGGGAGACGCGGAGGCCATTCGCGCGAAGGCGCAGGAGGAGGGCGTCGACCTCGCCGGGGTCGAGCTCGTGGACGTGACCGACGAGGAGGAGAACGAGTCCTTCTCAAAGCGCTTCGAGGTCATCCCCGACTGCCCGTACAAGTCCAAGGGCGTCCGTCGTCACGCTGCCCGCGCCATGGACCGCGCGTTCATGATGCAGCGCATCGGGGACGTGGACGTGAGCTTCGGCGGCATCGACTGCTCCACGGGCGACGTCATCCTCGCCGGCCAGAAAATCATCGGCTTGGCTGACGGAGTCACCACGGTGAGCTCCGCCGGCATCTTCGACATCCCCGGCTGGGAGGGGAGCGAGGGCAACCTGCTGGGATTCGCGGACTCCGCCGTGTGCGTGAACCCCGACTCTCAGAAGCTCGCCCAGATCGCGGTCACCTCCGCGCGCACCGTCGCCGCGCTCACGGGCTGGGAGCCGCGCGTCGCGATGCTGAGCTACTCCACCGACGGCTCAGGCGAAGGCGAGATGGTCGAGAAGGTGCGCGATGCCGTGAAGGCTGCGCACGAGCTTGCGCCCGAGCTCAAGATCGACGGCGAGTTCCAGCTCGACGCGGCCATCCGTCCGGATGTCGCCGCGAAGAAGGTGCATCGCCCATCCGAGGTTGCGGGCCGCGCGAACGTGATCGTCTGGCCCGACATCAACGTGGGCAACATCGGCGTGAAGCTCGTGCAGAACTTCGGACACGCAAACGCGTACGGGCCGTTCCTCCAGGGCTTCAAGAAGATCGTGTGCGACTGCTCGCGCTCGTCTCCCGTTCCAGAGCTCGTCGGAAACGTCGTTATGAGCTGCGTCCGCGCACAGGCGCTGAAGGAGGACTAGACATGGCAGACAGCAAGAAGAGGGACTTTCGCGTCCTCGTGATCAACCCCGGCTCCACCTCGACGAAGGTGGGCGTGTTCGAGGGCGAGCGCGCGGTCATGGAGAGGACCGTGGACCACGACGCCGCGACCCTCTCCGCCTTCGGGGGCGTGTCCGAGCAGCTGCCCTACCGCATGGAGACCATCATGTCCGCGCTCGCGGAGGCCGGCGTCGACCCCTCGGCGATGGACGCGTTCGTCGGCCGCGGCGGGGGCCTCATGCCCGTCGAGGGCGGCACGTACGAGGTGAACGAGACCCTGCTGGACCACGCCCGCCGCGGCGCGAACGGCGTGCAGCACCCCGCGCAGCTCGGCCCGCAGCTCGCGGCCGCGCTCGCGGCCGAGTGCGGCAAGCCGGCCTTCGTCGTGAACCCGCCCGACACCGACGAGCTCTGCGACCTCGCCCGCGTCACGGGCGTGAGGGGCGTCTACCGCCACGTGCACCTGCACGCGCTGAACCTGAAGGAGACGGCCATCCGCCACGCGGCGTCCATGGGCCGCCGCTACGAGGACCTCGACCTCGTGGTCTGCCACGTGGGCGGCGGCATCTCCGTGAGCGCGCACCACCTGGGCCGCATGGTCGACGGCTTCGACATCGTCGGCGGCGAGGGCATGATGGCCCCCACCCGCTGCGGGGCCCTTCCCGTCGCGGAGGTGCTCGACTACCTCGAGGCCGGCCACACCACGGCGGAGGTCCGCCGCCTGTGCACGGGGACGGGCGGCTTCGTGGACCTGCTGGGGACCTCCGACGCCCGCGAGGTCACCGCCCGCGCCAAGGCCGGCGACGCCGCGGCGGCGCGCGCGTGGGACGCCATGCTCTACCAGCTCACCAAGTGCGTCTGCGCCATGGCGGGCGCCCTCGGCGGCCACGTGGACGCGATCCTGCTCGGCGGCGGCATGGCGCACAGCGCCGAGCTCGTGGACCACGTGAGGAGGACCTGCGGCTGGGTCGCGCCCGTCACCGCCTACCCCGGCGAGTTCGAGCTCGAGGCCATGGCCGCCGGCGCCCGCCGCGTCCTGTCCGGCGAGGAGGAGGCCAAGGTCTACACGGGCGTCCCCGTGTTCCGGGGCTTCGACGACTAGGGACGCAAGACTGCGGTGGCACGCCCATCGCGCATGATAGATTGTTGTAGTTAACGCATGGCGGGAGGGTGCGGGCGCGTCCCGGCCCTCCCGCCGGCGTACGTTCGCGAACGGAGGCCATGGATGGAGGAACGCATGCCGGCATATGAGGACGCAGGCGAGAAGAGCGAGGCCCCTCTGTCGGAAGACGAGTACTGGCAGGAGGATGCCGGCAAGCAGCTGATCAGCGCGCTCTTCTCGGACATGGGGCTTCAGCACATCGTGGACGTGGCCGCGCGGGTGCTGGGAAACCCCGTCGCCGTGATCGATGCGAACTTTCGCTACGTGGCGCGCAAGATGGACGTGGCGCCGGACGACGACTCCGAGTTCGCCCGCGTGATGCGCGACGAGCTGCGCAGCGGCTTCGTGAGCGAGGAGGGCATCGCCTACATCAACGAGCATCGGCTGGACGAGCGCCTTGCGCAGCGCGTGTGCCCGTGCGTGCACTTCAACGACCGGCTGCAGGCGAACACCCTCGTGGGCGCGGCCATGGTGCACGGCATCTGCATCGCCCACGTGCTGCTGGTGGAGCGCGGACATGCCATCACGCCAAAGGACGAGGTCTGCTTCGACCTTCTGGTGGGGATCGTGGCGCAGGAGCTGCAGAAGAACCCCGTGTACCTGAGCACGCGCGGGCAGATGGGCTCGTACTTCCTGGCGTCGCTGCTTGAGAACGACCATCCGGACGCCACCTCGCTCGAGCGCCGAGCCGCGGCCATCAACTTCAGGCCGCCAGCGCGCATGCGCGTGGTGGTGGCCGTGCCAAGAAACCCCTTCGCGCAGGTGGGGAACATGCAGAACGTCGCGGGCCAGCTGCAGCCGCTCCTGACGCACGGGCTGTACACGCTGCACAAGAACCAGCTGGTGATGCTGGTGTGCAAGGGCGAGGGGCAGGACCTGACGGACTTCGAGCTTGGCCGCATGCGCGACGTGGGCGACCTGAACGACCTCCTGTTTGGCATCTCGAACCGCTTCGGGTCGCTCACCGGCGTGCACAGCAGCTACGAGCAGGCGCACGACGCCATCCGCTTTGGCCAGACCGTCTCGAACGCGCTCGAGGTGGGGCGCATCATGCGCTACGACTACCTGAGCTACGTGAAGCTGCTGGAGCGCACGAACCAGACTGACGACCTGCTGGACATCTGCCCGCCGCCCCTGGTGGCCCTCATGGAGCACGACCGCACCCACGACTCCGACCTCATGAACACGCTGTTTGGCTACCTGCAGAACGGCCAGTCGACCGCGCGCGCCTCCGCGCAGTTGAGCCTGCACAAGAACACGCTGCTGTACCGCCTGGGCACCATCCGCAAGATCCTGGGCTGCGACCTCACGAGCGGGGAGGACGTGTTCCAGCTGCAGGTGGGCTTTCGCGTCCTCATGTACCTGGGGCTGTTCTGCCCGCGCTTCCGCCACACCCGCGAGCAGCTGCGAGAGCACCCGCGCGAGTAGGCTCCGCGCGCGAGTTTCCGTACCGCATTGTGCGCTGGCCGCAGTCCGCCCGCGCCACCATGTGCGCGCACACAAAGCCCCGCCGTGCCTGCGGCCTAGGCTTGTGTGCGCGCAGATGGCACCGCATCGGCCAAAGCTCGATGATTTTCTCGACGTAAGGCGCATGGGGCGCCAGTTGAGAGGAGCAAGCTATGGCAGAAGAGGCTGCACGCAAGCACAAGGTCATGGGTATCTGCGCGGGCATGCACAACGGCAACGGCGAGGTGGCGCTTAAGGCGGCGCTCGCGCGCCTGCAGGAGAAGGGCGCGGACGTCGAGCTCGTCAACCTGTTTGACTACAACATCCTGCCGTGCACGGGCTGCGAGGGCTGCACCATGCAGATGGGCGCCATCGCGCAGGACCCCACGAAGGAGTACAAGGGCTGCGTCCTGAAGGAGAAGGACGACGTGGACAGGCTCGTGGCCGAGATGCACACCTGCAACGGCGTGCTCATCGCGGTGCCGAGCTACGACCTGCAGCCGAGCTCGCTCTACACCCGCTTCGCGCAGCGCTTCCTGGCGTACGAGCTCAGCTTCCTGCTGTCCATCGGCGTGGTGAAGGAGAACCCGCACACGGTCGCGGGCCTCATCGCGGTGGGCGGCTCCAAGCACGACTGGCAGACGCTCACGCTCGAGAGCCTGCAGGCCACGATGTTCACCATGTCGCTTACGGTCGTGGACCGCTACATGATATCGCGCTGTGGGCGCCCCGGCTCCGTGCTCACCTTCCCGGAGCAGATGGAGCGCGTGGTGAAGATGGCCGACAACGTGTGGCAGGCCATGGAGACGCCGGTGGAGGAGCGCACGTGGCTGGGCGATCCGGACGACGGCGTGTGCCCGAACTGCCACTCCAGCCTGGTGTACCCCGGCGACCCGCACTGGGACGGCGTCGAGTTCCCGTGGGAGTGCGCGGTGTGCGGCGCCGGCGGCGACCTGGTGACCGACGAGAACGGCAAGCCCCGCCTGAAGATCGCCGCAAACGGCCTCATTCGCGACCGCAACGACGACAAGGCGCGCGCCGAGCACCTGAACGAGATCCTGAAGACCCGCATCGAGTTCATGCAGCAGCGCGACACCATCCAGGACGAGTACAAGCGCTACTGCAAGATGGAGTTCCCCACGGTGTAGCCAAGGCGCCGCGGCACGTGGCACGGCGTGCCGAGAAGGGCGGCGGTCCTTCTCGGCACTTGCACTGGTGCACAAACGTGCGCGCGCCCGCGGCCCCAGTTTTGAACCCGATGCCATGTTGCGCGGGGGCGGATTTGGCGAGACTCGTTCATGACGGAAGACACGTTTGAAAGGGGTTCGTCATGGACGAGGATCGCAAGGAAGTGTGGGACGCGCTCACCACGCGCGCAAGCCAGCTGTTTGGCAAGGACGCCTCCGAGTTTGCGGAGGACACGAAGTTCGCGGACCTGGGCATCAAGAGCGTCCAGGTGTCGCAGCTGACCACCTACCTCGAGGACGAGCTTGACATCGAGGTGCCGTTCATGAAGTTCCGCCGCTGCGAGACGTTTGGCGAGGCGACGGACTTCGTGTGCGAGCTTATGGACGAGTAGGGGGTGCGAGGATGTTCCTGGAGCCCAAGATTCCGGCCGAGTGGGTGCCGGTAAAGGACAAGAAGCTGCACGACCTGATCCAGATGAGCGGCGAGTGCGCGAGCTTTGACGAGGACGAGTGCCCCATCTACTGGGACCCCGACACCGAGGGCTACATCTTCCTGCACCGCGAGAGCTTTGGCGCGGACGAGGTGATGGCCGCGTACCGCGTGGCGAGGCAGCCGAACGACAACCAGGCCGAGGTCGACCTGAGCGCGTCCGACGACCCGATGGCCCGCATGGGCCAGGGCTTCTGCCCGCCGTTCAACCCGCACACCTACGAGGCCGCGGACGGCGTCATCTGCATGCAGGACCAGGAGGTCGTGCTGCGCGACGGCACGAAGATCTACTGCGACATCTATCGTCCGACGGACGTCGAGAAGGTCCCGACCATCGTGTCGTGGTCGTGGTTTGGCAAGCGCCCGGGCGACGGCATGAGCGAGTGGCAGATCATGGGCGTGCCGCCGATGACGGTGTCGAAGTGCGCGAAGTTCGAGAGCCCGGACCCGCTGTACTGGTGCTACCAGGGCTACGCCGTCGCGAACGTGGACGTGCGCGGCGCGGGCCACTCCGAGGGTTCCGTGCACATGTTCACACACCAGGACCGCGAGGACGGCTACGACTTCGTGGAGTGGGTCGCGGCTCAGCCGTGGTCCAACGGCAAGGTGGGCATGAGCGGCAACTCCGGCGTCGCCATGCACCAGTGGGGCATCGCGGCCGAGCAGCCGCCCCACCTGGCGTGCATCGCCCCGTGGGAGTGCACGACCGACCTGTACCGCGAGAGCTTCTTCGAGGGCGGCGTGCCCGCGCTTTCGTTCAACAAGTTCATCGCCGCGCAGGTGACGGGCCCGAACGGCGTGGACGACCAGGTTGCCATGGCGAAGATGTACCCGGACATGAACGCGTACTGGAACGACAAGCGCGCCGACTTCCGCAAGGTGAAGGTGCCCGTGTACCAGACGGGCGGATGGTCGCACTTCCACCTGCCGGGATCGATCAACGCGTGGCGCCGCTGCCGCAGCCACCAGAAGTGGCTGCGCATCCACCGCGACTTCGAGTGGCCCGACACGTACAACCCGTACAACCTGGACGAGCTGCGCCACTACTATGACCGCTACCTGAAGGGCATCCACAACGGCTGGGAGATGATGCCGCGCGTTCGCCTGGACGTGATGGACGGCTACGACATCGACTACCAGGAGAAGCGCCCCGAGAAGGCATGGCCCATCAAGCGCACCGTGTACAAGAAGCTGTACCTGGACGCCGCGAGGGAGAAGGACTGCGTGGAGCTTGCGCACCCGGCGAAGTGCTTCTCGCTTGCCGAGGAGGCACCCGCGGACGAGGTGAAGGCTTCGTACGACCCCGCGACCGAGGAGCTGGACTTCGACTTCACGCTGCCGGAGGACACGGAGGTGACGGGCTACATGAGCCTGCACCTGTTTGTGAGCTGCGACGGCTACGACGACATGGACCTGTTCGTGAACGTCCAGAAGGCGTCCGAGGACGGCACGTGGGTGCCGTGGCTCACGCTCGACGAGCCGCACCCGGGCGCATGGGGCAAGTGCCGCGTTTCTCGCGCGACCGTGGACGCGGGCCTGACGAAGAAGCACACGCCCGTCTACACCATGACGGACACGCACAAGCTGGAGGACGGCGAGGTCCGTGCCGTGGACATCGCCATCGTGCCGACGTCGCGCGTGTACCACAAGGGCGAGCGCTTCCGCGTCCAGATCTCTGGCAGATACATCCGCGACGGCTGGTTCGAGCCGCTGTCGTGGGACACGGACAACCGTGGCACCCACAACGTCCACACGGGAGGAGAGCACGCCTCCTGGATCGAGATTCCGGTTGTGCCCCCTCGCTACCAGGCAGGGAGCTACATCCACCGATAGCACGCGGCGGGGTATCCCGCCGGCCCCTTGGGGCGGCGAGGTGCGCGAAAGCTCGCTTGCGCACCTCGCACTTTGCGGCTTTTGGGCCGCGTAGCAGGCAATATGCACAAGCCTTGCGTTTGTGCAGGTAAGCGGGAAGCTTAGCATCTAGAGAGAGGAAACATCATGCCCATGAAGACATCCACGAGGTTCGTCAAGGCCGCGATCCTGAACCTCTTTACCGCGCTGGTACTGTGCGTGCTGTGCGAGTGGCTGGCGCTCTACGTGTTCCACACGGCCGCGCTGCCTGCCGGCCAGTCCTGGATCTGGCCCATGTTCCTCATCAACTTCGTGTTTGCCTGGTGCATCGCGACGATCATCGGCATGATTCCCTCCCTACCCGAGAAGAGCGTGAAGTGGGCCATGAAGCGCGCGAAGCCGTCGGATGGCGCGAAGTTTGGCGCACTGGTGAACGTGCCCATCAACACCGTGTACGCGATCATCCTGTGCTACCTGGTGGGAACGCTGGATGCGTGCGTGCTTGGCGGCGCGCCGATTATCGCGTCCGTGTTTGGCTTCCTGCAGAACATCATCCCGGTGTGGGTGGTCTGCTACATCGTGACGTTCTTCCTGCAGGGGCCGATCGAGAACCTTGCGCGCAAGCTGACGAACGACCCCGCGCCGCAGATGGCGTAGGAAGTGGGCAGGCTGCGACTGCCGCTAGTTGCACCAATTGGAAATGGTGCGCACCCCGTCGCTTGGCGGGTGCGCAGGACGGGGCGACCGCGCGTGATGGCGCGGCCGCCCCTTGCTTGAGGGCGCCTTGGTGCGCCGACGAGGAGGAGCATGGAAGCAAGGATCGAGTCTGCCCAGGTGAGGCCGCATATCTGGAGGCTTGCCGACATTGCGGGAAACCGCTGCTACCTAGTGGTGGGAGAAGAGCGCGCGGCGCTGGTGGACACGATGGAGGGCGTGGGCGACCTGAGCGCCGCGGTGGAGCGCATCACGAGCCTGCCCGTCACCGTGCTGCTGACGCACCATCACCACGACCACGTGGGCGGCTCGTACTCGTTCGAGTCGGCCGGCATAAGCGCCGCCGACGACGGCTTCTGGGAGAGCGAGGAGGACGCGGAGGCGAGGATTCGCGAGCAGTTGCGGGAGGCGTTCGGACTTTCCGAGGGCACGTTCTTCTCGACCGTGGAAGGGAAGAGGCCGCAGACGTGGCATGTCGTGGAGGGCTACGAGCTGGACCTGGGCGGAGAGGCGGTGCGCGCGGTGGCGCTGCCGGGGCACACGCGCGGATCGATGGGCTACGTGGTCGAAGGCGAGCGCGTGCTGCTTTCCGGGGACGCCGTCACGCCGTGCATGACGCTGTTCTACGACGATTCGACGAGCGTGGACGAGTGGGTGCGGACGTTGGGCAAGATGGAGGGGCTTGATGTGGACTCCATCATGACCGGCCACTACGACCACGAGTTCGTGCCCGCCGACCTTGCCGGGTGGCGCGAGCTGGCACTGTGGGCGAAGGACGACCGCGGCATGCGCTGGCAGAACATCAGCCTGCCCGAGCTGCGTGGGTGCCTGCACGTGATGAGCGAGGACGGGGTGGACCCGGACTCGGCGGAGTTCAGGGCGCTGATAGAGAGGCCGAAGCCGCGCGTGAGGTCTGGTCGCAGGCGTCGCGGGAGCGCGAAGGCGGATGGCGCGGCGGAGGATCGCGCGTAGGGGCAAGGTCGGGCGGCGGGCGCCTGGACCTGGCCATCCAACGTCCCCATGCGGATCTCCTGCGCACAGGCGGCATGTACACAAGAAGGCGGCGAGCCCAAAGGGACCCGCCGCCATTTGCGATACTTATGTGGCTGTGAGTTGTCAGGCGCGACCCTGCGTTAACCCTCCGCCTTGTGCGCGATGGCGAACAGCGCGGACGCCAGGCAGATCGCCATGCAGACGATGCCGAGCACGAACATGAGCGGGAACCCGCCCGCGGAGTCGATTACCAGGCTCCAGAACACCGCGGCCACGGCGCTCATGAGCGAGCCCGCCATCGACACGCGCGAGTAGATCGCGGGGTAGTCCGCCGAGCCAAACGCGTAGCGCACCAGAAGCGGGGTCTGCACCACGGTCTGGGCGTACACGATGCCAAACAGGAACGCGCCTACAAGCAGCAGCGCGAGCGAGGACGGCAGCAGCCACATCACGAGCACGCCCGCGACGCCGCAGCCCATGCCCACGAACACGCCGGCGCGCAGCGAGCGGTCGTTCACGATGCCCAGAAGGACCTTGCCGATTGCCTGGCCGGCCATCGCGGCGGACGCGACGACGCCGGACGCGGCCGCGACCTGGGGAAGGCTGGACGAGAAGGACAGGGCGTAGCTGGGCAGGAACTGGTAGATGGTCTGGTTCAGGGTGATGATGCCGCAGAACACCACGAGCGCCCAGAACGCCGGCATGCGCATGGCCGCCGTGGCACTCACGCCACCGGACGCCGCCACGGGCTCAGCGCCGTCGGCGGCGTCGCCCGCGCCCAGGGGGAGAAGACCCTTCTCCTCGGGCTTCGAGCGCACCACAAACAGCGTGAACGGCAGGGTCCCCACGAGCGTGATGATGCCGAAGACGGTGTACGCCAGGCGCCAGCCCTCGCTTCCGGACTGGATGAGGGCGGTACCCACCGGGTTGAAGATGACGCCGCCGATGCCGGTGAACGCCATGCAGAGCCCTACGAAGAAGCCGACGCGCTTTGCGCACCACGCGTTGATGAGCGTGGGCACGGCCAGGTAGATGAGCGGCGCCACGCCGACGCCCATCACGGCACCGCACAGGTAGAACTGCCACAGCGCGCCGCAGCGGCCCATAAGCAGGAGGCCCGCGCCCGTCAGCGCGACGCTTGCGGAAAGGACGACCCGCAGGTCGGACTTGCCCATGAGCTTTCCGGCGACGGGCAGCGTGAGCATCATCGCGATGTTAAGTATCGAGAAGTACAGGGTGAACTGGGCTCGGGCCACTCCCAGGTACTCGCTCACCGGGGTGAAGAAGATGCCGGCGCAGCTGAGCGCGAGCGCGCACGGCAGGCACGTGATCATGATGCACGAGAGCACGATGAGGTAGGCGTAGTGGAAGCCCCCGGACCTCTTCTGCTCGTTGGTGGTCGCCGTCATCTACTCCTCCACATCCCTCGGCGCGCCGGAGAGCTTGAAGCCGTCCCACGACGGCTCGCCGGTATAGGTCATGACGGACTCGGTGCCGTCGAGCGCGCGGACGGCACCCGCGGCGGCGCCCTCCATCTCGAAGTCGCCGGCGTACACGGCGACGGGCGCGATCCACTGCACGCGGCGGCGCACGGCGTTTACGAAGATCGGGTCGTGCGACACGCCGCCCGTGAGCACGATGCCGTCGACTGCGCCCTCCAGCGCGGCCGCGAACCCACCGATGGCCTTCGCGGTCTGGTAGGCCATCGCGTCGTACACCACGGTCGCCCACGGGTCGCCGTCCGCGATCATCTGGTCGATCGCGCGGGCGTCGTCCGTGCCGAGCAGCCCCTTCAGGCCGCCGGTCTTGCCGATGCGCGCCATGGCCTCCGCCTTGGACTCGGTGCCGTCCGCCACAAGAGCCACGACGGGCTTCAGCGGCACGTCGCCGGAGCGGTTCGGCGCAAACGGTCCGGAGCCCTCAAGCACGTCGTTCGTGTCGACCATCCAGCCGCGGCGGTGCGCCGCGACGGAAAGGCCGCCGCCCACGTGGGCCACGATCACGTTCACCTCGTCGTACGCCTTGCCGATACTCTGGGCAAAGCGGATGGCGCACTCCTTCTGGTTCAGGCAGTGCACGTGGCTCTTGCGGTACACGCCGGGATATCCCGTGATGCGCGCGACGTCGTCCAGCTCGTCGGTGTCCGGCTGGTTCACGGCAAACGCCGGCTTGCCCGTTTCCTGCGCAAACCTGTACAGGATGGGCGCCCCCAGGATGGCGGGGTGGTTCATGCCGCAGTTCAGCACGTGGTCGCACACGGTCTTGTCGATCGCGAAGATGCCGCCTCGCGTGGGGCCCATGCCGCCGCAGTAGCCGCTGAACGCGTCCATGTCGCTGGGCGAGAAGTGCGCCTTCGCAAGCTCGTCGAGCACGGTCTGGACGCGGTAGTCAAGCTGGTCGACGGCCCGGTCAAAGCGGGCGAGCTCCTCTGCCGGATGCGTCACGTTCGCCCTCATGAGGCACTTCTCGCCCTCGAAGACCGCCACCTTCGTGGAGGTCGAGCCGGGGGAGAGCGTAAGGATGCGATATGCCATGGTGTTTCCTCCCTTTGCTACTCTGCCGCCGCAAGCACGAGCATCGCGATGTCGCCCACCATCTCCTCGACGGAGGCGCCGCGCGAGCTGTCTGCCACGGGACGGCGAAATCCGCTCAGCGTGTGGCCGTAGCCCTTGCCGCCCGCGAAGAGCTGGATGGTCTTGATCATGGTGTTCGCGCAGTTAAGGTCGGGCAGCACCAGCACGTTCGCGCGACCGGCGACGGCGCTCTCGCGCTTGACCTTCTTCTTGGCCACGGCCGGCACGATGGCGGCATCCAGCTGGAACTCGCCGTCCATGCAGAGGTCGGCACGGCGCGCGTGGGCGATCTCGACCGCCTTGCGCACGCGCTCGATCGCCGGGCTCTCGCCGGAGCCGTCCGTGGAGTACGTGACGAACGCAGCGCGCGGCTCCCAGCCCATGATGGACCTCACGTTGTCGCACGCGGCGATCGCGATGGAGGCAAGCTCCTCGGACGTGGGCTCCGGGTTCAGGCCGCAGTCCGTGAGGGCGATGACGTCGCCCTCCGGGCCGGCAAAGCCCGGCACCTGCGCCAGCGCGAGGATGGACGGCACGTCGACGCCGTCCGCGAGGCCGATCATCATCTGCGCGGCCATCAGCACGTCGCCCGTGGTGTTCACGTGGCCGCAGAACGTGCAGTCCACGTCGCCCAGGTCCTCGAGCACCATGGCGTAGTACAGCGGCTTCTTCACCTTGCGGCGCGCGCCCTTCGAAGACACGAGCCTCTCGCGACCGGCGGCCATGTAGCGCTTTGCGAGCGCGTCCGCCGCCGCCTCGTCGGAGGTGTCCACAAGCTCCATGCCCCCAAGGTCGACGCCGGCCTGCGCGGCCGCGGCGCGCACCTC
>OCTW011565635.1_pt1 | contig 16885 bp, 21 predicted proteins | sample 1539671 | NCBI WGS metagenome assembly OCTW01 (sample SAMN02144230, study PRJEB22623) | gut metagenome | biome: sheep rumen | host: Ovis aries | place: New Zealand
CGCCACTTTGTTAGGGCTATTAGCTCAGTTGGTTAGAGCGCTTCCTTGACATGGAAGAGGTCAGTGGTTCGAATCCACTATAGCCCACCATCCATGATCGTGTGTAAATAAAAGGGTTTCCGTGTTTTCTGGCCGACGCGGGGATCCGCCCTGAGCGAGGGGCGTAGGTGTTTTACAACACTTTACAACACTTGCGAGGGGTTGCCCGCGAGGGCGGAAAGCGAAAGACACGATGAAGTTGAAGCAGTCGGGGTCGGTGTTCGTGAACCACGGCCTCTGGTACTACTCGGTCCAGCTTCCGGGCGAGAGGAAGCGGAAGCAGGTTCCCCTGCGCGCCCCGGGCGCAAAGCACACGATGCGGGCAGACCGTCCGCGCAAGATGGCGGAAGAAGCCGCCGCGCGGTACTGGGAAGAACATACGCGGCAAATACGCCGACACGAACCTTTGGGTGTGTCCGTCGCGGAACTGTGCGCCCTCTGGGCGGAGCATTGCCGCGAATACTACCGGCGGCCGGACGGAAAGCCTACGAGCATGGCGACGAACGCCATCCTCGCTGTGCGACTTTTCCGCGACCTGTACGGCAACGCGGCGGTCTCCGAACTCACCCACGCCGACATGCTCCAGCTCCGGGACGCCCTCGTGCGCTCCGGAGTCGCCAGGACCACGGTCAACCACCGCCTCTGGTGCGTCAAGTACATGCTCTCCTGGGCGCTCGACGAAGCGCTCATCACGGCCACCGTCAAGGCGGAGCTGACGCAGGTCAGGGGCGTGAAGCGCGGACGCACCTCCGCGCCCGAGCGCGTACCCGTCCGCCCCGTGGACGACGCCACCGTGGAGAAGACGGTCGAGCACATGGTGCCGAACACCGCCGACATGGTGCGCGTCCACAGGCTGACGGGGATGCGTCCCTGCGAGCTGTGCGCCATGCGCTGGTCGCTCATCGACAGGTCGCGGATGCCGTGGGTGTACCACGTCCCGCCCGAGGCAAACAAGAACGAATGGCGCGGCGAACTCGGGATGCCGCGCGTCGTCTGCATCGGCCCGAAGGCGAGGGCGATCCTCGAACGGCACGCGGACGGCGATATCCCGTTCTCGCCCGCCCGTGCGATGGCCGAGCACATCGAGGCGATGCGCGCCGCGAGGAAGACGCCGGTGTACGCGGAGCGGAAGGACGCGCCTCACGTCCCCCGCGTCCTCGGCGAGCGGTGGACGACCGACGCCTACACGAAGACCATAGCGACGGCCTGCCGACGCGCGGGGATCGAGCCCTGGGGCGCGAACAGGCTCCGCCACGCGTTCGGCACGGAAGTCCGGCGGGCGTTCGGCCTCGACGCGGCGAAGGCGGTCCTCGGCCACACGGACGGCGGCTGCATCACGGACGTCTACACCTTCGACGCGGTGACGGACGAAATGGTCAGGCGCGCGGGGCCGGCCGTTGAAGCGCTCGGGTGAGAATTATGCTATAATGTCCGCCATGAAAGACTGGAAGACATACGCGCTGATTGCGCTTGCGGCATGGTGTGCATACCTCACGTGGCGCACTATGCCGTACCAGATATGGGAAGCAAACGAGGCGCAGATGGGTTCGCGCGACGACGTGTACTGGATCGGCAACCGCCACCCACCAGCCAAGCCGCCGAAGCTCAATGCACAAACGAATGTTGTCAAGCGACTCCCAATGCCCGGACTGATAGGGGAGCGGCGGAAACAATAAGCCCCGCCATCGTCGGCTCGGGCAAGCCTCAGGCGGGGCGGCGCGGATAACGAAAGGCTAACCGCGCAAGCCGATATTATACCACATCGTCACTTCGGCGGACAAACGCTGCGGCGTCACACTCTATGCACGTAGGGCGTCCGACACCTTGATGGCGCTCGACTTCGCTCTCAATCGTTTGGCGTCGGTTCCGATGTCTTGTTGCCGCCTCTTCCACCTGACGGTCGTATGCGGCAACTTTCCGCTTCTGTTCTTCCTCCGCAATCAGCACGTCGTGATACATGCCAACCGCCGCAGCCTCTTCCGGCGTCTGCGCTTCGGACATCGCGTTGAACTTGTCTCGCTGCAATCCGAGGATGGCAGCATCTTCATTGGCACTTGCCACCCTGCCCCGCGCCTGTTGAAGCTTTAAATATGATTGCACAAGCGCGTCAATTGAACGCTTCGCCTTGTCGGTGTTCTGTATGTCCTTTTCCCATGCCGCCGCCCACTTCGTCAACGATTTCTCCCACTTCGCCGCCGCTTCCTCCGCCTGCCTGCCCAGCTCCTGATTTTCCTTCTTCAACTCCGCGACGGCGTCTTTGATGCCAAAGAGGGGCATAATCACTTTTTCGCTTAGCACCTTGCCGATCTCAATGCCCATCTGCAAGCTAGCCCAGACAGCCGCCGCGATTCCTCCAACCCTGCCTATCGCTCCGCCGATTTTCCCGAAGACGCCCGGCAGACGCCCGAGCGAGCGCACGGTCTTGTCTGCCCCGCCCTGCATCTCGGCATTCATCTTCTTGACGTCCGAGGCAAGCTTGATGATCTGCTGCTACGTGGCCTTTATCCCCGTGTCCTTCAGGTAGGTCGCAAGCTGTATCTTGATTTCACTTGCCATTGTGACCCCCGCAAGATTTGTGTGCGTTCCGCTTGATTGAAAACTGCGTAACGACGGAAGCGTCCAGCATCTCGCGCAGCATTGCCCTGTCAGCCACGACTTCGCCAAACACAAACTCACGCGCGAACTCCGGCCACGTCATCTTGCAATGTCCGGCGCGGCCCCATCCTTCGCCCCATGAGTTTTCAAAGTAGACGAAATCCGCGTCGTATCCATATACGACAACCGCGTGGTCTCCCCTTGTCGCCGCGCCGCTGTCCGTTTCTATGGTAACGTCAACGTCAAGTCCGCCTATTGCGTCCGGCACTCCGCCAAACAGCTCAATGCAAGCCTGTCTGCATAGCGGGTTCTGCAAGTGCCATTCGTCGCTTGCGACAACATGCGCAAGGAATCCGCCAAACCTCCGCACAAGGCATTTTGTCAACGCCCTCACATCGTCTACGACCGCACCGCCTCTCGTACAAGTCCATACATTCACAAGCTCATAGTTGTCACTGCGTGTTTCGGCAGTCCACCAGTCGAAGCATTCCCGTGTCCGCGCCGTGCCGCCTTTCAGGTTTTGCGGTGCGTTGGCTTGCGCATACTCGTACATTTTTCGTATTTCGTCGGTATTCAGGGCGCATCCGCACCAGCCGTTGCGCTTGCCGAGAAATTCAATGTACGTCGCAAAGCTGTATGCCGCGCAGTCATTGCCGCACTGCCTTTTTGCGCTGGGGCAATATGCCCTGTTGTTCTCAATTCCGTCAATCGACCTGTTCTCCAACAGTATGACGCGGTAGGCTGATGTCCCGAAGACGATTTCGGCGCAATCAGTGTCCGCAGAGGGGGCTGCCAGCTGATCGGGCTTGATTGCGAACTCGCGCATCGTGTTTCCGTTCCTGATGTGTATGCCGTCCTTCAACGCTAGTGCGTCAAGATGTTTGCCAATTGTTTCAATGCCCTCGGACAGCCTGAAAAGCCCCGCCTCGTTCGCACACGCCTTGACAAGTGCCTGATACGCAGTCATAAGATCGTAGTCGCGCCGAAAGGGAATGTCGTCACCGCCAGTGATGTTGCCTTCGTCGTCCACAGTCACGGTAGTTGTCTGCCACGTCCCTGTCTGCGAGTCGTAGCCGTAGTATATCGTGCCCGTGCCGGACTGCGCCGCAAAGCCGCCTGTAGGGGTGTACCAGCCTTCCTCCGTCGTGGGGATGCCTCCATATACCCCCGACGCGAGAAACGCCGCCAGGAGCCCGTATGCCGCCTGTTTCACCATGTCGCCACCTCCATGCCGTTTGTAATCGCCAGACTTGCGCTCGGCTGGATCAGGACGCCCGTCGCGTCGAACCACCCCTCGAAGCGCAAAAGACCGTTGGTCGCCACCGATCCGACGCCGGAGTAGACCATGTTCGTCGGCGTCGCCGTGATCGCGCCGTGCGGGTTTACGTACAGCCCTGCGCCGTTCCACACGAACGTGCAGCCGTTCGTTATCCCCTGCGCCGTGGCCGTGAGCGTGCAGTTCGTGGCAAGCAGGGCGGCGTCCGCGAAGTCCTGCACCACAAGCCGCATCTCGCCTTCCGCTCCGGGGTTCGCCGTGATTACCGTGCAGCCGTTCGTCTGAACGACGGTCGTTCCGGCCTGTACGGATGCGGCGACGCCTGCAACGTAGTTTGATACGTAGTTCGACACCCACGCCTGCGAAGCGGCAATGCCGAATGCGTATTCCGCAACGCACATGGCAGCAAGAGCGAAAACTATACACTTCATGATCCTGTCCTTTCACTTGCCCACACTGTTCGCTGCATTTGATTTGCCTCCGCATTTCGATCGGTGGTCAATTCCCGAACCTCTATCGTTAGCCAAAAAGTCTGCGGCGCTGCCTGGTTGTTCTAAGACAACGACGCCGTCGGCAACGCGGCATGGGCTAGTGCTTGCGTCCGAATGCAGTATGCCGAGCGCAAGCGCAAAGCAAATTTTGTGCTTCTCGGTGAGGTGTCGCAAGGAGCGCAGCCGCGTGCCGCACGTAGGGCACGGCGTCTCTTGCAGTATCATGCCGTGCGCGATCTTAATTCCCGCAACGGTCAGAAACCTAGTGCCGCACCGCCAGCATTTCAAGACGTTGTTTGAGCGTTCCGCGTCACCTTTTGTTGGTATTGCGTAGTGTTTGCGAGTCTGCTTCTTATTCGACCTACCGTGCATGGTTTGGCTCCTTGGTTGTTAAGCGTCCTACTTGGCCGCTATCAGCTCCTCCAGCTTCTCCGCGAGGTCTCGCGTGTTCTCGGCGGTCTCGATCACGGCGCGGTCCGCGGCCGCCTTCTCCTCCTTGGCGAACGCCACCTGCCGCACCGCCTCGTCGGAAGCGGAAAGCGAGCCGAACTCCGCCGTGCGCCAGTCGCGCCTCCACGTCTTCAGGCGCTCGAAGTCCTTCTGCCACTGCACCTCGGCGGCGGCCTGGGCCTTCTGCTCGTCGATGACGGCCTGCATCCGCGTCTGGTCCCTGTACCACCCCCACGCCTGATGCAAGCTTCCAGCCGCCGCGCTCTGCGTGGCCTTCGCCTCGTCTTCCATCTGCCGACGTTCCGAAAGCTCCTTGCGCAAGTCCGCGATTCGTTGCGCCGCCAGCTCGCGCTCCACCTTCTCCCGTTCGCGCAGTTCAAGCTCTGCTGCCTTGCGGATTTCCTCTTGCTGCCGCTGCCATTCCGCCTCTGCCGCCTCCGCGTCGCACCTCTCCACGTAGGCAAGGTAATCGTCGTACTCCTTCTTGCGCTCGTCGACTTCAAGCTGCGCACGCGCTTCAATGTTTGATCGTTCCTGCGCTTCGGCCTCGCGGGAGGCGGCTATCGCTTCAACGTCTGCGCGTCTTTTGCGCACATCCCTGTCGGCGGCTTCTAGTAGTGGCTGCAACGCCTCTTTGCGTTTCCGTAGTTTCTCTGTCTCCGCAATGCTTCGCTTGAATCCAAAGTCCTCCGTTGCCTGCTGTCCTTCGACGTATTGCAGCTTCCTGTCCAGCTCCGCCATCTGCCGCTTCAGCGCGACGCGCTTGTTCACGGCTTCGCGCAGCTCCTTCTCGGCGGACGCCTGCTTCACCGCGCTCGTCTCCGCGTCGCGGTCGAACTGCGCCAGCCTCTGCTTCGCCCGCTCCTCCGCGATCAGCACGTCGTGGTACTTTCCGAGCTGCGCCGCCTGCTCCGGCGTCGCTGCGCCCGCCATTGCGTCGAACTTGTCGCGCTGCATGGCAAGCATTGTCGCGTCGCCGGCCGCCGCCTCGCCCCGCTCGCGCGCGGCCTGCATCTTCAGATACGCCGCGGCCAGGTCTTCGATCTTCTGACGCGCCTTGTCGGCGCCGTCCACGACCTTTCCCCATCCGGCCGACCACCTCTCCATCGACTCGTCGAACGCGTCTGCGGCCTTCTTCCACGACTGTTCGATCTCCCTGTTCTTCTTCTTCAGCTCCTCGATGGGTTCTTTGATTCCGAACAGCGGCGCAATGACTTTCTCCTGAATCCAGTTGCCTATGTCTATGCCCACCTTCAACGCAGCGAATACTGCAAGCACGGTGCCCGCCATGCCGCCGACAGCGGACTGAATCTTCCCGAATGCGCCCGGAAGCCTCCCCAGCGCCTGTTCCGTCCTCGCGGTGTCGCGCTGCGCCTGGCGGTTCATCTTCGAGATATCGTCCTTCAGTTTCTCGACCTGCGCCTTCGTCGCCTTGATGCCGGCGTCCTTCAGGTACGTCGAAAGGTGGATTTTGACTTCTTCACCCGCCATGGCCGCGCTCCTTCTCCATCCGCTTCCGTATCTCCAGGAGTGTGCTCATGTAGCCCACAGTGGAGATAGCCATTTTCAGTTTTCCTTTCGATTGGATGTTTCAGAAGTCGGCGCGGCGACGGGATGCCACCGCGCCCGTTTCGACCTTACGCGCCGGTCGAGTACACCGCCGCCTTCGTCTCGCCCTTGCTCGGGCCGTAGTCGAAGTAGCAGCGCATCTGGATCCCGAGCTGGGTGAAGTCCACGTCGGCGGTCTCGATGACGGGCGTCTGCCGTCCGTTCAGGAACGCGACGTCCACAAGCGGGAACGTCGAGTTGAACAGCCAGTAATCAGTCCCGGAGAGATACGGCGATGTGACCGGCTCCAGCATGTTGCGCATCACGTTGTCGCGCGCGCTCTTGCCGGCTCCGTTCACGATGTGCTCCGACAGATAGATATTCTTCGCCGTGAGGAAGTTCGACGGTGAGCAGAGAATCTTGTCGGGGAGCGGGCCGAGGGGATCGCCGTTCTCGTCCTTGATGCCCATCGCCAGCGCGTATGCGGCGGCGAGGTTGTCGAGCGAAAGCGCGCCCGAGGTGTTCGCGCCGTAGTCGCTGGCCGTTTTCGAGATCGCGCCGAACACGTCCTTGTTGATCGTGCGGCCCGCCATCATGCCGAAGCGCTCTGGGAGTTCCGAGAGGACGGAAAGGTCGTCGTTGACGAGGTCTTCGCGGGTGATGCCCACGATGGACCCCTTCGTCGCGGCCTTGAGTGCGCGTCCGTCGTCGGAGAGGTCGACGTGCTGGAGCTCGCCGCCCTTGCCGAGCGGCTTCAGCACCCCGCCCATGACGAGACGCACGCCCTTGACCTCCTTGAAGTCCACGACGGAGACCGCGCGGGAGACCTTGCGCCAGTCGTCGCCGACCGCGCCGAAGCCCGCAAGCATAAACTTGTGCGCAACATCCGAGAGGATGTTCGGCAACGCCGACCCCGAAAAGGCCCCTCTGATAGACCTCTCCATGCTCGCATCGTCACCCGGGCGGTAGGGATATCCGCAAGCGGCGAAAATATCCGAAATCCGCGTCACATGAAGGTCGTGCGCGGCATTAAGATCGACGCCCTTGAAGAGCGCCTCGATGGTTTTTTCTGGCATTGCCGCGCCCATGCAGGCAGCCGCAGCCACGGTCTTGTATTGGTTTCCCATTTCTTTTCTTTCCTTTTTTGTGTCGATTGCTTTATCGAAAACGCCGCTGATGACCCGCAAACACTTGGCCAGAACCACCAACGGCAGAAACCCTTACGCCGTCACGGATTTGTCACGTTCCGACTGTACCGCAGTAGCCTTTTCAATGCTTTTGGCTTCGGCATCTGCTTCCTCGTCGAGAGCGCCCTTGCAGTCTTCATAGACTTTCAGCGCGTCGACCAAACTCCGACATGCCATCTCGTACCTCTCCCGCGCCGCTGCGAAGCGCGCAAGGTTCTCAATCTCCGCGCCGATCGCAAGGCGTATGGCGGACGTGTCGGGCGGATCGCAACGCACCGGCCTGAATGCGGCGAGTGCTGCGCGGTTTTTGCTCGTGACTTCCGGTTTGTACTCACGGGCCCAGCCATGAACAAAGGCCACGGGCTCGGTTATCCCAATCTCGCCTTTTGCGTATTGCATGAGCGCGGCAATCATCCCGTTTATTTCGGGATACAACTTCGCCACCTCGCAGCACTTCGCGGTAACAGCTTCGTTGTATGTGGTAGCCGAATCCACCCTTCGTCTGCTCTCGCCACACAAGCGATCCGCGACGGCTCTTATGGCCGCAACGCCGCGGTTGCCGATTGCGGCGGCGTCGGCTTCGGCCTTTTGCAACGCCCGCCTCGCCTCCATCCATTCGGACGCGACGACCGACAGTACGCCTATGCTCTCGGCCGTGGCCTTGATAAGCGAGTTGTCTGCGGCGTCGACAATCTTCCAGGCCACGCCATCAAGTGTACCATCAAGTTTCTTGGCTTTGGTTTTAACTTTCATGTCAGATCCTTGTCTTCGCTTTCAACGATGGCAAGTATAACATATCAACGCACCATAAAAAGCACTCGAGAAACGCTTTGCCGCGGATTGTCGCAGATGCAATGCCTCGCGAATAAAGAGGCTGACGAATCGCAAACAAAAAGACCATTGAACCTCTATCCGGCCTCGGTGGTGTAGAACTCCCTGCCGCAGTGCCGGCATCGCCTCGTCCGTCGCACTACCTCGCCCAGCTTCACCGTCCGCACGACGTACGAATGGCGGCATCCGCACTCCGCGCACGGTATGCCGTCGGAAGCCTCGTCGCGCATCACGTCCTCGTAGACCTTCCGCCTGTTCTTAGCCATGGTAGACCTTCCTCCTGTTTATGCCTGAACATTATGCTCTGCTGTCGATCATCCTACTGCCCGGAGATCGAGCCACGCCACCAGTTGCTAGTGCCATATTCCCAGCGCTTATTGGTGGAGCTCCACCGCCAATCTATTCCGCCCCGTCGCAACGGACCCTTGCGCCTCGCCGCCCGTTGCTCGGCATCGTCGTGGTCGTGGAATCTATCGCGCAGAACCTTGGCCACCATTTGCCGCAGCTTATAGGCGACTTCACGTTCTCCGGGGTAATTCCACCAATGCTCGAGACGTTCGAGCATCGTCACCGTTGCGGCGTCGTACTTGTCGAACACACCGACAAGCCTATGCAGGAACCCGGCATTGTGAAGTCTGTTCATAAGCGTCGGAGAGGACACGCCGGCGATCCCCGCAAGCGCACCCATCGGCATGCCGGACGCAATGCCGTCAAGCAGTCCGGCCAGTTGTTCGTCTGTGAATTTAGCACTCATTTTCCCGTAGCCTCCTTCTGTGGATTTTTTTAGAAACGTCACTACATTTTTTTTCGAGACCTCGCGCCTTGGGCATCGGAAGAGTGGTCCCCCTCCGGAAGTACCTACCCCCTCCCTGTCGGCCCGTCGGATGGATTCGTCTTGCTGTCGTTGCATTGACCGCCCCTCCTGGCGGATGTCAGCGCCTTGCGTGACTGGCGCATCATCGGTTTGTACAGCATGGCAAGGTCGGGTCGTCGGCGTGCCATGCACTTGATCCGTGCGTGGATGGCCTGCCTTGTCAGTCCCTCGATCTTCGCGATCTGGTTCGGTGTCCTGGAGTTTAGCAGATGCCACACCATCACCATGTCGTCTCTGTCAAGTGCCGCAAGGGTCGCAAGAAGTATTCGCAGTGCGTCTTCGTCGTCGAGGTCAAGGCGTAGCGTCAGCTGCTCTTGCGTTGCGCGCTCACGGAGCCGCAGCCGTGAGCGCTCCACCAAACGCTCCCCCATCGCGTCAAGAGACACAGTGCCGCCATGTCCTGCGGGTTCCGTATGGTCGCATCCGAGGCACAGGCTCCGCGCCCGCTCCATCAACGCGGCATGTGGGCATTTCTCTGGTGTGCAGTTCATGTGCCGAGCCTCCCCCGTACTTCCCCCATAAGTAGCCAATGTACTTCACCAAGTATCTTATATTTCCTCCGACTAATAACAACTAGGGTATATACCCTATACGCAAAATCTACCCTATACGCAGGCATATACCCTATACGCAAGCGCACAAAACCTACCCTATATGCAGGATCCGGCGTTCGTGCATTCATCGGCTGCCCCTTGTTTGCAGTTCTGCCATTCGCACGACATCATCCGCGATGTCGGCCAGTTCGTCCGACGTGCGGACGCTTCCGAATATCCATGGCAACCCCTCCGCGACACGCATGAAAAGCGACTCGTGGCTTTCCAGCTCGCCGCAATGGCGGTCCGCAAGACGAAACAGGGACATCGGGCGCCACCGACCTTTTTCGGCCCGCCTCTTTGGAAGTTCCTCGACCATCCCGTAGCGCTTCGCCTTGCGGACGAACTCCCGCACCTGCGCACCGTCCGCGCCGAATTCGGCGGCGACGGCGTTTTTGGCCATCCCGAAGGTCCGGCCATTGAAGCCGATCACAAGCGCGAACATGTAAAGGCGCCGCTGCAGATCCGTCGTCGTCCAGAAGGGCGGACAGTACACATACGCGCCATGCGATCCGGCGCACCACTCCTGCACGACCCTGGCCACGTCGTGCACGGCTGTCCTCGGCGAGTGCCGAACCCGCACGAATGCGCGGAACTGGTTGCACAGCCTCCGGCGTCCGTCCCCGTCTCCGGGCATGAGCGCGGCCAGCCTCTGCGCGGCCTCGTCCACGCCTATACCCCGGAACAGAAGTGCATCGACAATCGTGTGCATGCGGCGGGCGCAGTCGGCGTCGGCGCGGACGGCCTGCGCCTCGCCTGCGGCACCGGCGGACGGTTTGCGTCTCGTCGGAGCCGCAGGAAGGTCCTGCGCTTCCCGAATCACGCTCCGCCTTTCACGCCGCACGGCTTCAACGCGCCGTAAAGCCTACGTCTCGCATCGAGTATCGCATCCGCGTCGCGGGCATCTGCCTCGACTTCGGCGTTGTACGCCTGTACATCCATGCGTGCAAGCATTTCATCGTCCAGTATCTTCAGGACTTCTTTTGGCGGTATCGCCTCCAGCTCGTACACGTCGCGCGTCCCGTGCCGCTCCTCGAACTTCCGGGCCACCGTCATTCCGGCCTTGCCTTTCGCCTTTATCGGCTGCGGCCTTGCGCCGAACTTCTGCGCCTGCGCGTGCGTCAGGCCGCACCGCGCGAGCGTGAAGTCGCACTCGTCCATCCCCAGCTCCAGGAGCTTCTGCCCCACATCCTCGACGATCCCGCCACCCGCAGGATCGCAGTCGGAGAACGCCAGAAGCACCATGCGATCCTTCCCGCTGCTGCGATACGCGGCATAGAGCTGGTACACGAGGGACAGCGAGGCGAAGCCACGGCACACGGTCACGGCCGCTCCGGGATATTTGTCCCAGACGTGCCTCCTGAAGAAGTCGCCCATCGCCTCCTTCTCGACGACGACGGCGAAAAACGCTCCCTGCGATTTCATGTAGTTCCGCCTGTATGTCCCGCCGAAGTCGGACAGCCACGAGCGTATGTAGTCCGCCGCGTTCCCGTACACCGTCGGCATGAACAGCTCGCGCCCCGCGTCGATTACGGAATCAAACCTGAGTTCGCCGTTCACGCGCAGCCGCGCCATGACACTCACAAGAGCCTTGTAGCTCGCTACATCGTTTGCGTACCGCTCCCCGGTCTGCGTGTCCTTCACCGGTGCGGCATTTAGCAGCAAGTAGTGGATCTGGCGCACGGTCGGGGTTATGCGCCGCGCAAGTTCCGCATGGACGGCCTCGATGGCCGCGTCGGCCAGCTCGCGCGCTCTGGTTATCGCCTTGCGCGTCCGTCCTTTCACCTGGATCGCGTCGGCCACTCCGCCGTACCGCTCATGCCTTTCGGCGTTCAACCGTTTTGCGCCCAGCCACATGACGGGGTCGCCCGTTGCGCCAATGATCCCCGCTTCGTGCAATTCGGAGCCGACGTCCTTCACCCGCTGCGCATTGCATTCGACGAGCATCCTGCCGAAGTCTTCGTCGCTCTCGTCCACATCGCACACGAAACACGGCACCTCATCGAAATTGGCTCGGCACGCCGCCGTTCTCCGCCGGTTGCCCGACATGATGACCTTGTCTCGATTGACGATCAACGGAACCATTACGCCGCGCCTTTTCAGGCTCTCCATTAGCGAATCGATGCCGGGATCGTCCGCCACATCCCCGTATACGAGATCGTTCACATGTGGCGTCTGCAGATCCCATGGACTGAAGAAATGCACTGTGTAGTCTCGGCTCCTCTGGAGTTTTTCGCCCTCGGTCAGGCATCCGTGTTCGGCATTGGCGGGACGTTTCCCGCCGACCTTTCGGTTCTTGTTTCTCATCGGTTGATTCCTTTCGTTTTGCTGTTTGTCTGTTGGTTTTTCGTTTTCAGTTGACCAAGGTCAACTGGACGCCTTTTCGTTTTCAGTTGGGCAAGCCCAACTGGTCTGGTTTCGGCTTCCGCCGTCCCGTCCGTCCTGTTCGCCCGGCCCGCCTTCCGCCTGCCGCCCGCCCTCTCGACGAACTCGCGAAGGCTCCGCGCCGTCACGCGAGTGAGAATCGCTCCGCCCGTGAGCGAAAAGCCTTTCAGCACTCCGGCCTTGGCCAAGCGCCGTACTGCGGAAATGCTGCAATGCAGCCTGTCCGCCGCCTCCTTGAACGAGTACGCAAGCGCCCCTTCGGCTTCGTCCCTGTCGATCATCTGTTTCATGGCCTTTGGTCTTTCCCTTCCGTGTGTCCCCGATCGGTCGCCATGCCGTCGTCGGTTCCATGGGTGTCTCCGTCTCCTGTCGCGGTCTTGGCCTGACAGCCGCTCGGCTCCGTCGGCTTCGGGCAGGCGGCTGGGGTGTCTGGTCTCGCCACGGAGCCTCCTTCGTCCAGTGCGATGTTTACGCCGTAGAGGTGCCGCACAAGCGAGGCGAAGTCCTCGCACACCCGCGACACGCCGCGCGATGTGACGATGACCGACCCACGTCCGCCGCGCACGGGCCGGATATCGAGAATGGCCGCACGCGGTATTCGGATGCGTTTCGTGCAGTAAACGAACGCGTCGCCGGTTTCGGCGTGCGCGGCATCATGGATTCGTTTCGGCAGGTGTTTCATGGTGTGGCATCCTCTCTCTTTTCATGGTTGCACGAACCTTGCGCGGCGTCCGCATCGTGGGCGAAGTCCATCACGGAACTTAGGCGTATGCGCATTGCGCCGCCCAATGGCACGGCCTTCAGGCGTCCCGCCTTGGCGAGCCTGTACACCGTCGGGCGCGACAGGTTCAGCCGCTTCGCCGCCTCCGTGTACGTCACAAGGCGGCAATCGTCATCGGCTCCCGCGTCCCTGCCGCCGGTGCCGTCCAGCACGGAGTCCACCTTCGCCAGTGCCGCTGGATTCGCAGTCAGCAATCTCATCATGCGAAGCTCGTCTCCCATCTGCATGCGCCCTACACCGATTCGGCAGCCGTCCGCCATATTCGCCCTGTCGTGCGCAAGCGTCCTTATGGAATCGAGCGTCACGCGCTTCCTGCCGCCGGTGTCGATCTGCTTCAGCTTTCCGCGCTTCGCAAGCTGGTAAACCATCGAACGGGAAACGCCGAGCCGCCTTGCCGCCTCGGCATGAGTGACCAACATGCTTTCCGAGCCATCATCGGATGGCGTTGCGTCGTTGCCGTCCAATATCGCATCAATGCGCAAAAGCTGCGCGTTGTCCGCTTCGAGCATTCGCCACATCCGCTCCTTTGCATCCATCATGTTTTGCTCCTTTACAGCGTAGCACATAACCGCACGGCACCGCCCGTACTGGCTTGCGCACGGATACATTATAACACGGTGTAAAGCGAGTAAAAGTTTTTTGCACAACTTTGCACAAAAGTAATGCGGGCCAGCCAGCCGCAAATGCCGTCCATATCGTCTTCCGCTCCGGTCTCTCGCTGTGTCCTGGCATAAAAAATGCGAGGCAGCTGCCCATGCTGCCTCGCTGCGCATTGATTCATGCGCGTGTTGGTTAGCCTTTCGTTTTTTGGTCAAGTCTCTCTGCGCGTGAACTTGAAGCGCACTTGCATGCCCTTACGCTTCACCCTGACGATGCCATACTCGCCGTCGCTCACATAATTGTAAAATGTCCTCCTGGAGATGTGATACCCGCGTAGCCTGTCCAGTTCCCGCCACGCCTCGTCCATCGTCAGCAGTCTCTCGCCGACGCACCCCAGCGCAATGCGCTTGCGCCGTTCATACCTCTGCCACATCCGCGCCGTCTCGACCTCTTGCGCAAGTCTCGCAACGTCTGCCGCCGCTTCCGCTGCGGTCTGCGCGTGCGCTTCGCGTTCGCGCCGCAGCGCCTCCGCGTACATCTTCGCAAGGCACTCGGCGGCCCCGCGTCCGTACTTCGCCGCAAGCGCCTTCCGGTCTTTCACTACGCCGGACCTGCGCGACACGGCCCCTGCGGCGCTTCCGCATCCCTCCGGACCCGATGCCGCGCACGGTCTGGCCGCGTCGCCGGTGGATCCGCGCCTGCTATTCTTCGCCGCCTTGCCGTTCGGTGCGGCGGGCGAAGCCGTCGCGCCGTTCCCCGATGTCTTGCCTCGCGTTCTCAATGTCTCGCCCCCTGATGGGATCGCCCCGTCCGCGGGGTGAAAGACGCCGGGATTGAATCGGCTCCCGCGGACGGGGCAAATCGTAGAATTCTGTTCATGCGCTTTCACTCGCATTGCGGACATTATACCATACCTCCGGCCGCCGGCGAAGCTGTCCGCATGCGTTCCATTGCGGCGCGTTCGTGGCGCGTAAGCGGGATCTCGCGCCGTCCCGTCCTGGCCTCTGCGGCATCGAGCAGGGCGTCGATCTCGCGTCGGAACATCCCGGCGAGGCATTCGTCGAGCGTGTTGCCCGCAAGCCTGGCCCCTGCGGTAATCAACATGCTGAGAGATTCACTCATGCGCATGGACAGAATCGCGCTGCCGCCATCGGAAGCGCACCTCGATATGGCGTGGCGACGTGCGCTGCGCATGGCGTCGCGTCTTCCCTCCGTGGTGTAGCGTGACTCCGCCTCGACGTACCTTATCCAGCGAAGCCGTACCGCAAGTTCGTCCCGGGCCGCAGGCGTGAGCGCGGCGTCGCGCACCTCCTTCGCCGTCCCGTGGTATATGTGCCCGTCCGGTCCGATCAGGACGCGCTCACCCTTGCGCACGGTCTCGCGCCATGTGCGCCTCGCGTTCGCCGTGGCGGCGCGGCTCTTGCCGTGCGTTCTGCGTTTCGTCGCCGCATCGCTCATCGCGCACCTCCCTTTGCGTAGCCACGCGCCCGCGCAAGGTTCGGATGCGCCGCGATGGCGTTTCGCCAGCCGTTCGCGTCCCCGACCTTGACGAACGTGAAGTATTCGTTGCGCGCCGTCTGGATCTTCATGCCGCAACCCTCCCTTCGCAGGAGTGGCGGGCGAATCCGCCTCTCGGCCCATCCGCCTCATGCCGTCCGCTTCGGCCCTGCGCGGCCATGTCCGCATGTCCGGGCGCGTTCACGTTTGCGCAGAACGTCCCTGCGTATTCACCGTTCGCGGTCTTTCCCGCCGTCTTGCCGTCTCTCCGGGCTGTCTCTGTTCTCTTGCTCATGGCGTCTTACTTCCATTGCAAAACCCGCACCAAGAGAGGGTAAGACGTGTGCGCAGGGCACAGACCTCTAATGGTGCGGGAAAACGTTCGGGGGTTCCTGCGTTTTCAATCTCCGGGCGGCGTCTTACTTCCGTTTGTCGAAGACGGGATGTATTATCTCATATCGGCCGACGAAATGCAAGCGGCAATATGAAAAAATTTTCAGGCCGCCACCGAAAGGCCGCGAGACCGTGCGTGGCCGGACGTTTCAGTCTCCAGTTGACCAAGATCAACTGAACCGGATCGCCGGGGCTGGATACACGCGAAATGGCCACCAGCGATGCAGACCACAGACGGCCGCACCGTCGGGCGAGGGCGCGCTTGCGGATTCGTCGCGATCGCTCCGCAAGAGTGGCGCGACGTTTCCGCGTTCTCCCGATGGCGACGCAGCCTTTCCGCGCGCACGTGCGCACCAAGTATTATTATAATTATATTATACTCACGATGCATCATGCTGAATCTACTCATGGGGTGTCATACTGAATCACCTCTTGATTTTCACCTCTGACTTGGAGTATGGGGGATGGTGGGGGTCTTGGGGGCAGAAGGGGGAAAGAGCGCAAACCAGCACACCGCAGCAGCTTCAACATCGCCACGGGCTCCTGCGTCAAGCCACTCGACCTTCCGGCGGTGTCGGCTCATGCCATCGAAAGACGATGCCCAGATAAAGGCGCAGCCGACTCCTGGACGCATCTGGATCCGATCCTGAAACGGATCGGCGGCCAGCACGCGCAGACCGCGCCGACGACATGCCAGGCCATCGCCGTGCGCTCACATTGTCGGGCGTCGGCATTCGACGCCGCAGCGGCCTCAAATCCCGCTTGCGGCGCGTCCGCGCAGTTAGGCGGGCAACACCACGCCACGCCGAACCGCTCCGCGCACTCCTGTGGGCGTTCTGGTGCGGCTGTCGGCGCTATCTTGTAATTTCAGCATCTGACAGTGTTCCGTCCTCTCTCCTTCCGCTCAATTTTTGGTATAATACACCTAGGGCAAAACGAAAGGAATCACCACATGGCATACGCAGTCGGCATTTCTCTGTCGCTCGTGCTGATCGTCTCGATCATCGCGGCGGCGCACTACCTCCAGCAGATGCGAGACATTCTGCGCTCGATGCACGAGACGCAGAACAGGGTCGCGGCGAAGCTGGGCGTGCCGCGTGGCTAAAGCCGTTCCGCGGGTGCGGAAGGCGTTTACAACAAAACTACAACAAACAAACATGGTCAAGGGTGGAGTGAGGTTCGGACATGTCGCCGGAGTCCGCAAAAACGCGGCTCCGTCGCATCCAGTCTTTTCGTGTCGTATCGTCGGCCAAGATTGACATGGAAGAGGTCAGTGGTTCGAATCCACTATAGCCCACCAAATCCCCCCGAAAACAAACGATCAAACCGAAGCGGCGGCGGCTTT
>OCTW011609571.1_pt1 | contig 16883 bp, 7 predicted proteins | sample 1539671 | NCBI WGS metagenome assembly OCTW01 (sample SAMN02144230, study PRJEB22623) | gut metagenome | biome: sheep rumen | host: Ovis aries | place: New Zealand
AATCCTCTCTGGGCAAAGCATCCTAATGACTGTACAGAAGATGAATACAAAGAATTCTATAGAAATGTATTTAATGATTTCAAAGAGCCACTATTCTGGATTCATCTAAATATGGATTATCCATTTAACTTAAAGGGTATCCTGTATTTCCCTAAAATCAATACAGAATATGACTCAATCGAAGGTACAATAAAGCTTTATAACAACCAGGTATTCGTAGCAGATAACATCAAGGAAGTAATTCCAGAATACTTAATGCTTCTTAAGGGCGTTATCGATTGTCCTGATCTTCCACTTAATGTATCTCGTTCTGCTCTTCAGAATGATGGTTTCGTCAAGAAAATTCAGGAGTATATATCTAAGAAGGTTGCAGACAAACTTGCTGGACTATGTAAGACTGAGAAAGAATCCTATGAGAAATACTGGGATGACATCAGTCCATTTATCAAGTTCGGTTGCTTAAAAGATGAGAAATTCTGCGACCGTATGAACGACTATATTCTATTTAAGGATATTGATGACAAATACGTTACTCTTCCTGAACTTCTTGTCAAGGAAGAAAAAGAGGAAGCAACAGATGAAGATGGCAACAAAGTTGAAGCTGAAGTTGTTGATGATGACAAATCAGATGCAAACGATAAATCTGATGACGAAAGCAAAGAGCCTGAGGATACAAGAACTATTGTATATTATGTAACCGACAAAGAGCAACAAGGTCAATATATCAAAATGTTCAAAGAACAGGGACTTACAGCAGTTATATTAGACCACAACATTGACACTTCATTTATCTCACAACTTGAGCAAAGAAATGAGACATATAAATTCGCTCGAATTGATGCTGATGTTACAGATTCTCTTGTTGAAGAAACAGATGACAAGGAGCTAGAAGAGACAACTACTGCTCTTACGGAAATATTTAAGAAAGCATTATCTAATGACAATCTTGATGTCAAAGTCACAAAGTTCAAGAATAAAGATGTTGCTTCAATGCTTACGGTAAGTGAAGAAAGCAGACGTATGCAGGACATGATGAAAATGTATAATATGTATGGAATGGATCCTAACATGTTCCCAAGTTCATCAACTCTCGTACTTAACGCTAATAACGAACTTGTAGAATATATCCTTAACAACAAGGATAACGAAAATGTTGATTTGTTCTGCCAGCAACTTTACGACCTTGCAAGTATAGCCAATGCTCCGCTTGCACCAGAAGAAATGACTAAGTTCATTGAGAGAAGTAACAAGATAATGATGTTACTTGCTAAATAAAACGGATTAGTCTGATATAAAAAATCCCCGGCATTTGATATGTGTCCAGGATTCTGGGTACATATCATAAATGCCGGGAACTTTTTATCATCAATTATATGTGACTCTATTCTCCCGCAACTATTATTCCCATCTTATATTCCTCATCAATATCAAGAACTTTGTATGATACATCAAGAGCACTCGCATCAAAGAGTTTATAGAAGTCAAGCAGAATCCTTTGAACAATAAAATTAATACTGTTAGGATTAGCTTCAAAAAGCACTGCCATAACCTGCGTCTTACTATATCTAATATTAATATCAGTTTCTCTAACTGATTTCTGAATTGCTATATCCATACTATCAAGGGCCTTAGCCATATAAATTTCAGATACATTATATCCTTCTCTAGGGCGAACTGAGAAAACTATAACCACAAAATTATCAGAGTATTCATCTCTTAGCTGTCTAAACACACTTGTTACTTCTCCAAGCTTAACACGCTCCACATCTTCTAAATCATGATTATCAAGAACTTGTTCTATATTCTCTTTTAATTCTGCTGCAAACTCCGTAGAGTCATAATCTTGCGAATGTCTGTCAACAAAAGAATCATCATTTATAAAGACGTCTACTCTATCTTCATCAAGAAGCTTAATAAAGACATCAATAATGTCTGGATCAAATTGAGTTCCTTTACCCTTAATTAGTTCTTCTCTAATCTTACTCTTGGGAAGTGCCTTTCTATAAATTCTATCAGAATTCATTGCATCATATGCATCTGCAATTCCAATTATTCTAGCATTTAAAGGGATTTCTTCCCCGGCTAAATGATCTGGATATCCATTACCATCGTACCTTTCATGATGATTTCTGGCTGCAGGTTCAACTCCTGGAATTGAAGTAACATTCTTCAGAATATCACTACCAACTGTTGTATGAGCCTGGATTAATTCAAATTCAATTCTACTTAGTTTACCTGGTTTGTTAAGTACAGTATCCGGTACACCTATTTTACCAATATCATGCATCATACCCTGGAATCTAAGTTCAAATATCTGCTCATCATCCCAGCCAAGTTCTTTAGCAATTAGGCACGCAACTCTTGCCACCCTCATTGAATGACCTGATGTATATCTATCCTTAGCATCAACAGTCTTGGCAAGTGCCTCCATAGCAGATCTAGATAGAGATTCAACCTGCTCAACAGCCACTGCCCTGTCATCATCCATTTTCGCAATTCTTCTAACAGATTGAAGAAGACCGCATATAACAAGAATAATAAGTCCTACAGACATAAATGTTCCTGATATAACAGTAAGCATTAATATCTGTTCCATTACGAGCTGAATCACTCCACATAGAGCAAGTAGCCCTATACCTATCGCAACAACCTCATATGATCTGTCTTTTCTTTTGAAAAGGTCATAACAAATAGTAACCATTACAACGATAATTGTCAGTACAATCATTATAAGAGAGACACTTCTCGTATTAGAAAATCCAGCAACAAATGTATAATTCAATATACTAATCACAATAAGATTAACAAGAGAGATTAGTTCAATAGCAAAATAAATAATATGATATCTTTCTTTCTGTATTCTATCCAGATACAAAGAAAAACTCATTGGCATAAGAGGAAGGACGAGATACGCACAATCTCTAATAACCGATGCATTAGGGAATATGAACTGTCTTGCGGTACAATTTGCAACAATCCAAAAGGCCATTATTAAAACTGCACATGCAAGATAATACATATCTACTTCTTTCTTAGACACAATATGAAGAACAGTAGATATAATAAGTGCTATTATTCCAAGAAGCATTACAAACATTCCAAAGAATAATTCTAACTGATTCATCTTAATAACATAGAGAAGACAAGATACTTTATCACCTATTAGAACATCACCAATCTTGCCACCATCTCTATCTAAAATTGCAGAATATGTTATTGTAACTTTGGAATTAGAAGCATTATCTGGAAGTGGCAGAAACAAATATAGATATGTACTATCCACTCCAAAGGAATCAGCCTGTTCAGGTTCGTATACATACCATAAGTTATCATTAAAGAATACTTCTACTTTCTGACCTTTACTCCAAACCAGCATAGAATTATATTTATCAGAAACCTCTCCCAGCGTGGTAGTAATTGTAACAACTTTGTTACCCAATAATTCCTTGGAATTAGGAACTGTAACTTGTTTATCTGTACCATTTATATTAAGTGCAGTCCACTCAGTAATACTTTCTACATTATCAAGAGCAGGTTGATTATTCGGTCTCTTAACACTTTCACCCCATATAAGATAAGTAAAGAGAAGAATAATTAGAAGAGTCAATATACCAGCAAGAATATCTCTTGCCAGGACCCTGTTTTTCAAGCCAAATTTTCTATTCATAAAAACCACCAAATATATATTTAGACATATCATAAAAAATGTATTGATACATCCATATCACTAATATATACATTATAAACTATATTGGGGATTTTGGGCAATAAATATTAAAAAAAGAGATAGTTACAAAATATGTAACTATCTCCATAATAATAATGTTTATAAATTAAAGAACAACTTTTCCTTGATATTCATCACCAGCACTCTTTACTACATAATAAGCTGTACTATCATTTACGTTAATGTAAACATTGATTTCATCAATAGCCTTTCTCTTGTTAGCATTCTTGAAATCATCCTTACATCTTTTAACAACATCGTTGCTCTCGAATGTCTTACCATCCCATTGAACATTAAGTGTCTCAACTACTGCTGCCTTCTTAGTTGCAGCTTTCTTAGTTGTAGTCTTCTTAGCTGTTGTCTTCTTAGCAGCTGTCTTCTTAGCTGTTGTAGCTTTCTTAGTTGTTGTAGTTTTCTTAGCTGGAGCTGCCTTAGTTGCTGTCTTAGTTGTTGTAGCCTTAGCTGCTGTCTTAGTTGTTGTAGCCTTAGCTGCTGTAGCTGTTGTTGCTGCAGTCTTAGCTGTAGCATCTTTAACGTTAACTTTTTTTGTTGCTTCTGCCATTTTAAAAACTCTCCTTCCAAATAATAGTTTTGTTATACATAACAGACATTTTACTAAACAATGTTATTATAATAACAAAACAGTTTTTTATCAATACGTTTTGCAAAAAAATTACAACAAAAATATTTTTACTTTATAAATTTTTTTGAACTATTTACATAATTAATTTGCACTCATATTTTTTATTTAAAAGAAACATATTTATTTAACACTTGAAAAAAAGAATCTGATTTTACTTCATCAGTTTTATTAATAACAAGATTTTTTAATGTGCTTTCACTATAATGAGAATAGTATTTTTCTTCCTGTTCTTTAATCATATCCTGTATCAGTTTGTCTTTTCTTTCAGCAATAACATTTGCCTTATTTTGCTCTGATAATTCTTTATTATATTTGTTAATACAGCGGAAGAAATAGTAACCATCATCGCAAGTAATCATATCGGAAGTCTTACCATTTTCCAGATTAAATACAACAGCATCTACTTCTTTAGGATATTCATTTCTACCAAATATAACATTGATATTATCAGCCTTAGAATATTGCTGTGCAAGGGCTGTAAAAGAACCTCCTGCTTTAAGCTGTGCCGAAACCATATCTGCATCTGCTTTGTTAGGTGTAAATATAACTTCTGCTTCCATCATTCTCGCTTCATCTTCTGATACTTCTTCATCCACAGAATTCATAAGACCATAATATACTTTCTCGGCAAGTGCATATCGCTTATACATTTTATTAATATCAGATTCAGATGCACCCATATAACTTTTGTCTGCATCTGTAAGAGATTCGTAATACTCTTCAGCAGCCTTAGCGCAATTGTCTTCTTCTGTCTTGTTAAGTTCTATATCATTATCTCTTGCATATAAATTAAGACTATAAATTCTTGTAAGATGATCTAAGACTGCCGACTTTATTCCTGCCTCTAACTCTTCATCTTCACCATCTTCCCAAAGGGATGAATCATTAAAAGTTCCATAGAGATTTTTGTAATTAGTAAGATAAACTCTAAACTCTTTCTTACTACATGTAAGCGGTCCAATTTTGAAGACATTGCCCAGGCCACTAGTAGATGATGCATATATATGAAGATCACCTATAGAACATCCTGATACAAAAATTGTAATAATTAAAGTAATAAGGGCAAATACTATTCCCTTTTTCCTATTCATGTATAACTCCTTTAATATATATCAACACATTTTCACTAAGTATAAATTGTAAATCAAAGTCATACAATATACAATACAATTTTTCTATAAGTTGACAGCTTTTTCTAAGCTAAATGAATAAAGAATTTTCTCTTTTACTTTTTTCCCAAAAGACTTTTCAAGAGCTTTGGCATATAAATCAATCTGAGCTTTATATCTAAGGACTAACTCATGGGGTTCCTTTACATTATCTGTTTTATAATCAAGAAGAACTATCTCATCATCTTCTATAAAGAAGACATCAATTATACCCTGTACTATTATTGGGTCAAGTTCCGGTGATACATCTTTAAAAAGATTCTTTGCTTCTTCCTGTAATACAAATGGCTGTTCCACCCACAAATCATCTGACAAATCCGCATTATGCATACGATTTGCAATATCTGAATCAAGAAAAGTCTGCAACTTATTTATGCTTATTAATTCTAATTGTTCTTCACTAATGAGATTGGAATTTCTCATACTATCAATCTGAGACTTAAGGGAGTCTTTATAATCACCACTAAGAAAATCATAGCATTCTAATACCCTATGCATTGCAGTTCCATATAATGCTCCTCGATTAACCTCGGTCTTTGTATTGCTGCCTATAAATTCAGGTATTATTGATTCTTTATTCTCCTCATTAAAAGCTTCTTCCATTGCATTATGCTTTATCTCGGATACAGAATATTTACTTTTAATCTTATCATTAATAGCGTATGGATATACAAATGACAATCTCCTTCTAATCTTATCGCTTAACTCTTTAGGATATGAATTAAGCAGATTGTTAAACTGAGCTTTCTTATCTTCTATATATGTAAATTCTGCAATATCATTTATCATTGTATCCTTAGGATTAACATATTTTATCATTGAAGAAAGATATTCATTATCTACACTTGCAATACCTCTTATGATCCATTCCATCCTGTTTCTTGCTTTAATCATTCTATTGAAATTAATACTGCCTTTAGAATAATTATTTATTGTATCATAGGGATTTTTGAGTGCAGCTGTAAGAATAAGTTTTTCCTTGGCACGTGTCATTGCAACATACAATAGTCTTGCTTCTTCTCCCGCATTATCAATTAACATTGTCTTCTTCATGTAGTTCTTATATTGAGTATCCTTCTTATATCTATCGCCATTAATCTCTCTTCTAAGCTGCATACCTATTCCTAATTTGTTATGAACCAGTATCGTATTAGAAGCATCCATATTAGAGATTTTACTTCCAAGTTCACATACAAATACTACCGGAAATTCCAGTCCCTTACTCTTATGCATTGTAATAATCTTAACTACATTATCATTCTCACTGGAAATTGATGCTTCACCCAAATCCAGATTATATTCATCCATAGAATCTATATATTTTAAGAATCTAAATATTCCTTTAAATCTTGTCTTCTCATAATCAAGTGCTTTATCAATAAGTGCAAGAAGATTAGCCCTCTTAACCTTGCCATTAAAGAGAGAAGTTACATAATCAAGGTATGATGTCTTTTCATAAATCATCTCCAGCATTTCATGAATAGTAGTATCATTTGCAATACCTCGAAGTTCTTTAATAAGATTAATAGCATTAACAAGTCTTATAAACTCTTTATCATTAGATGATTCTTCTTTATCTTTATAAAATTCAATATATTCTAAAATCTTATAGTACAAATAATCATTAGTTCTACTATTATTAATCTCTTTCGAGAAAAGATTAATCTTTGCCAACATATCATTACTGATATTAAAGATAGGACTATGAAGAATAGCTGCCAATTCAATATCTTTACATGGATTATCTATTATAGCAAGAAATGAAAGAATAACCTTTACTTCCACAGTATCAAAGTATCCCTTTGTGTTAGGCGACACGCATGGTATGTTATTCCTTAGTAATGCTTCTTCGTATTCTCGTCCAGTGGAATTTGCACTTCTAAGAATAATTGCAATATCAGAATATTCTAAATCTCGATTAATCACATTATCGTCTTTGTCCTTTGTAGCAACCTTATAACCACTATCAAAAAGTTCCTGGATTCTCTGAGCTACAACAGCTGCTTCTATTTGTCTGGCTGAGTCGTATAATTCGCTATTATCTTCATCATCCTCATTATAGTTATCAAACGAATTATCACTTCTGCCATAGTTAGCATCAGCAATAAGTATCTCTACATCAGAGTCTTTATCATCAGAATACATCTCTTCTGCGCCAAAGTATAGTTTGGCATTATCATCATATTCTATACCGCATGTATCCCTGGTCATAACTTTATCAAACACGTCATTAACCACCTGTAGTACTTCTCTTCTACTTCTAAAATTCTTTTTAAGATTAATAAGAATACCTTTGTCATTTTCCCTTGTAAAAGTATCGCATTTATCAACGAAAATCTCGGGATTGGCATTTCTAAATCCATATATACTTTGCTTAACATCTCCAACCATGAACATATTAGAACCATTGGATAAAGTAGACAGTATCTTCTCCTGTAAATCATTACTATCCTGATATTCATCAATCATAACCTCAGTATATGTATCTCTTATTTCTTTTGCTATATCAGTCATCTCTTTAGTATCCGGATTAATCAAAACGTTAAGAGCAAATCTTTCAATGTCGTTAAATGTATATGCATTATTATCACTTTTTATTTCGTCAAATGCATCCATGGTCTGTTCAGTTAAAGAAATAAGCTGCAGAGCATATTCTGATACATATTTACATTCCTCTAATATATCATCTGCTTTGTTCTTTAATATTTTATCAAGCATATCATTATACATCCTGGCAATGCTTTGATATAGAATCCAAAGTTCTTCTATTGCATCGCTTTCATTATCAGATTCAAATGACTTCTTTACTGACTTTTCACCCTCTCCCATTTTTTTGATGTCTGATAAAAGTGAGTATACTTCTTCTATGTTAGATGTGTTAATCATTAAATCAATATCTGATACTGTTTTCTCTATATTGGTTTTGACATAATTAGTTCCCTTTTTGTCAAATGCAAATCTCTCAGAGTAACTGTTTATATAATTTAATAATTCTTCTTTTATAGAAGAAAACTCTCTAATATAATATTCATGCATTTCCCTAATCCAGGATATGTCATTTAAAGAGCAATCATCACGAGAGATATATGGCTCTTTTATCCTATTAAGCCACTCTTTAGGCCAAGGATATGCATATGCTTTCTGACTAAGATTCTTAATAACATCTGTAATAACTGAATAATCAGATGTTGAAGTATATAGATTAATAAGTTTCATAAATGATTCATTATCTTCACTTGCGAAATTATTATCTAACACCTTATCTATTGCATCATTAAAGAAAATAGATTCCTCACTGCTATCGCATATTCTAAATGATGGATCAATTCCAATATCATTATAATTATCTCTTACAAGTCTACCGCAAAAGCTGTCAATTGTAGAAATATTAGCATTAGCTATGAGGGTGTTTTGTCTAATAAGAAATTCTGACTTGGGATTCTTAACAATCTCTTTATCCAGTGCTTTTCTAATACGTTCTTTCATTTCTTTAGCCGCTGCATTAGTAAATGTAACAACAAGCAAACTATCAACTTCTACATTATAATTAACAATCTTATTAATGATACGCTCAACTAGAACTGCTGTCTTACCGGAACCGGCTGCAGCAGAAACTAATATATTATTACCTTTTTCATCAATAACCTTTTGTTGATCTATAGTCCATTCAGGCATCTAAGTATACTCCTTAATACTAATTATTAATCAGTCTGTAAATATCATCTTTCTTTTTATTACCATCAAGCTTTACATATTCAGAATAATTATATCCAGGTTGTCTAATATCGAATTCACATATAGAGCCATAAGGGCAATAATTACATCCAATATCTTTAACAGGTGAAGAATCAATTTTGCCAGAATACATATCACTTCCAAGTTGCTTCATGACTTTATGCACATGACCTTCTAATTTGTTAATATCATTTATAGAACAGCACTTTGAGCTATTACTGTTAAAATAACCATTCTTCGTAAGTGCATATGGTGCATATAATGACTTCTCTCCAGCTTCACATTTATCATCTAACGCTTTAGCAATATCCGTCTTAAGATTCTTCAGAATAGAATATTTTTTGTCAGGATTATAATCCTTGCTATTGACATATTCTTCGACTTTATCTAAATCTTCTTCTTCAAAGAACAACCCCTTAGGAACCATATCCTTTTTAATTGCTTCCTCAATAGAATCGTCGACATATTCTACAATAGGATCTTTCACCTTGTAATAGAACATTGCTGCAGGCTTCACATTCTTTGTGGTGGCATTAGACATTCCTCTAACAGATACATCAAGATAATATATAAGCTGAAGCTGCAATCCATTATAGATTTGCGTATAGTCAATATCTGTATTGCCCGATTTGTAATCAATTATTTTGACATATACTGTGTCATCATCTTCAAATGTATCTATCCTGTCTATCCTTCCTTGAAGCATCATCTCTCTTCCATCTTCAAGAGTGATTCTCAGATCAGACGGCTTTGCTATTTCGCTTAATTGAACTTCGAATTTGTAGGGCTCGAACTTACTGTGCTTTGCCTGTTCAACCAAGGCTTCAACAGTCTTTCCTACCGTTGCTTTAATTTTATGAAGAGTATACTTATCGCGAATAGTATCAAGGAGCTCAATTCTATTAAATTCTTTGTATACTTTATCACAGGATTTATCTAATAATTCCTCTCTCTTATTATCATCAAGAGCTTTCCATCTAATTCCTTCGTCCTTTAATCTATTAGAAAAATCTTCTAATATATCATGGTATATACTTCCATAATCTACATTTTGAAGTTTGCCTTTCTCCTGTTCTTTAATGCCAAGACAATAATTAAGGAAATAATTATATGCGCATTTCCTATAAGTCTCTAATCTGGAAACACTACCAACAGGATTATCGCCATCCACAAGCTTATTATATAGCAGGGAATCTATGGTCTCTTTGTTATGATAATAAAACGCTCCATCTAATATACTGTTATAATCATCCGAATCCTTATTACAATCTATAAGTCCAAGAGCTGCTATAAAGTCATCCATATCATCTATATCCATATCAGATTCTATTGTATAGATACACTTATCATGTACAAAATGTCTAAGGGCAGATGATACATATCTCTTGGATGAATCAACTGTAACAAGATAATCTTCTGGTGAAATATCTGATACTACATCCACCTTAACATCTGAGAACATATCTAATAATTCATCTATCATGTATGACCTGTTTAAAGCATTAGCCTCACTATCACTTGCTGAATACGTAATACATAATTTATCACTTGCCTTGGTAAGAATCATATATATATAGAATCTTTGCATAAATGACTTCTCTCTATCAGTAGGCGCTATATATGAATCCTTTTTCTCAAGTGCTTTCTTAAGTGCCACTCTTTCAGTCTGCGATATAATACCTGTACTACTATAATTAGCAGGTATTGTACCATCGTTAACACCTAAGATGTACATTGCCTTGGGCTTATCATATCTTGTACGTTCCAAATCACCTATAACAACAGAATCGTCAGATGCTGGTATTGTTGTAATCTTAGCTCCCTCGCACGCAGACATCATAATATCAATATAATCACGAGAAGAAATGATTTCATCACCAAGAAGTGTTACGATTTTGTCAATAATAGAAATCATTATCTTATAAATCTGTGAATACTCAGCTGCTTTGATTTCATTATTGGCTTCTCTGTATTCTATTACTTTATCTTCTATCTTAGATTCCACATTATAATCATTAAACAGTTTATATAGAGATTCCGATATGGCTTTAGCGCTACTTTCTGACTTAACTGAGTCATAGAATTCTATTAGTGAATCAGCAAATCTCTTCCTTATGTCATTAATATAATGTAACTGCCCTTTGAACCTATCCGGTTCATATGCAAAATCATTCTTATACGCCTTAGCTCCCCTGACTTTAGTTGCGCTAAGATAATTATCTAATACGTCAATCTCCTCTATTGTAATATCTGTAAGGTTACATCTCAAAAACTGTATGACAGATTCATAAGAAAAATTAGTATCAACCACAAGAAATGCACTTCTTACAAATTCTATTAAAGGATGAAAAACCATGGTCTTACTAGCGTCAAGATAGAAAGGTATATTATACCTGTCAAATATACTTTCAAAATAATCCTTATAATCAGAAAGATTAGCAACACAAATGGCAATATCTTTGTACTTGCCATTCCCACTTCGAACATCCTCTGCTATCTTACATGCAACATATTCAATCTCAAGTCTCGGATTAGGAAGACAATGAATAGACAACTTATCTACAGAAGATGAGCCATCATACTTCTCTCTTACACCGACTCTAAATAAATGCTTCTCAATGAAGTCAATGTATCCATCTTCTTTAAATCTATAATTCTTATCACATATAATGGGTTCATCTTCGATATCAACATTTATTAATTCGCATATTCTCCTGGTCTTAGATATCATCTTCTTACTCATAGCGAACAATTCATATTCTTTGATTTCGCCATAGAGCGGCTGCGCTCCGTCCATCGTCACTACCACATATGACTTATAAGCCCTTTTTAGAATCGTCTTAAGAAGTTCATTCTGAAGTGGTGTAAAACCTGTAAATCCGTCAAATACAAATTCACTATTACTAAGGAATTTAGAATCTGAAATCACTTCATTTAATCGTACAAGGAGTCCTTCTGCAGTAATATATCTATCCTTAATAAATTCTTCATAAGCCTTGTATATAATAGCTATGTCACTAGCTTTCTTCATAAATGATTTATTAAAATCCCCTTCAGATAAAAGTGAAGAAAAATCATCTGCAGAAATATTGTATTGCGACAGTTCTGATATAAATGATTTAATCTCTGATATATATCCAGTCTTATTAATATTAGCTGAAAGAACACTAAGTTCGTCCATCTTGTCCATTGCAATCTTACGAATAAGAAGATTCTTGCCTGTCTCTTCTAATACATCTAATGTCTCTATTCCGAGTTCATCAAACACTCTGTACGCAAGACGGTTAAAACTAAGCACATCAATATTCATTATGACGTGATTAGGATGAAGTCGCACTAATTCCTTCTGGGTAAGAAGTGTAAATTGTTCAGGAACAATTATTATATAATTCCTCTTAGGATTAGCAATTGACTCTTCAATTATCTTGTTATAAATCATTGTTGACTTTCCTGTACCGGAACTTCCAACTACAAATTGTAATGACATAATTATCCTCTCATAAATCGTAAGTTACATACCATTATAGCAAACATGTGTTTGTGTGTCTACTTTAAAAGATTAAACCATTTAGAATTATCCATAAGTCCCCCCTCTTCTTCTATACTGTCTATATAGTCCATATCAAAATAACGTATTGTGGTTCGCCTTGTAATGGGTTTAGTAGATGATATTCGAATTGTTATGGGTTTATACGATACATTTCCCACTGAATCAATGGATGATATGTTAAGTGTTATACCTTCTGCAACGTCTAACCTTGATAATTCCTCTCCATCAAAACCTTCAATCCCGATTAATACATTATCTCCATCTTCTCTATCGCGCGATACAACTTTAGCCTTATCTATTATATATCCCTCATCAACCTTAGATATATCCTCTATAGGGATTGCAATATCAATATTATCAATTACCGGATATTCATCCCATACAGCATAGAATTCTATAGTGGCAAATTCGTCTTTTATTATTGCCTTATCTTCTTCAAGAAAAGACAGTAAATACATAGTCAGGTCAGGTGCAATATTAGAAATGCTGGTATTTTTTCTAATTGTATCGACGTCTCTATATGTTGCATCTCTCCTGGTATTCCACCCTTGCTGAGAATAATCGAATTCCTGCGTCACACTATGATTATTAATAAGACTATTCCTTACCCCTTTTATTCTATCACGCATAAATACATATTCTGGAAATACAAAGGAATTATCAATACTATATTCAATTATTCCAGTTCTATTATCAATCGTCTTACCACCATTACCATCAAAATTCATGTTGAATCTTACACAGAATACACCTTTGCATGTCCGATTATTGTCCCACATCTGTCTATCTGTAAAATGAGTATTAATAATTGGATACGATTTATCATCTATAACAAATGATTCTAAAATAAAGGAATTTGTAACAGGCTTGTCAGAACATATCACATCATAACTTATAGTCGAAAAATCTATATTGGCATTCTCTAACCAATAGAATTCATCATATGCTCTATTGTACACAACTCTCGTCTTATTAAATCCGTCAAAAAAGTTATCATAATACAAGAAATATCGCCCCGATAGATACAAGGAATTCAACTCACAATTATAAATACTGCTACCAGGTCTTATTGACGCAGAATTCTTGACTCCATTAAAGCCTGACCTGTCATTATTGTACATCACATTATTAAACCCAAGCACAAAGAGAGAATTATATCTATCAGCATAACTCTCTGAACCATTAATTACATTTACCAATTTGCGACCAATAAATCTCTCATTAGATTCTAACGTAATAACAATTGGTGAATAGTTATTAAGAGTGGATTTATAATGCATATCCATGTATTTATAATCCACATCAATTACATGGCTCCCTATCAATAATACACTATTATTAGATCCTATTCTTGCCCTGTCTTTAATATTATACGTTCCATTCTGGAATACTCCTCCAATCTTACCTTCAGGAGTATCTCCTCCATTAGAATGAATATTTCCACCAGACTGAATGACTTCACCATCATTAAAAATGCCATAGCCGCTATTATTATATATACTACCACTATAAATATTAAGGGAGGCATTATTATATATTCCAACACCAGAATCATGAAGCTTACTATCATTAATCTTCATTTTATTGTTATTAACAACTGCAGCAAAAAGATACCTGGCACTAATATCGCTACTCAGAATCGACATCTCCCCTTTATTAGCAATTGTCATGCCTCCGTCACAATATATATCTGCATTATTAATAGATGCATATGTATTATCAGTAGTTACATTTCCAAAATCTATTGCCAGGCTATATGTAACATATTCACTATCGCCTCCACAATGAAAATCGCCACCATTAATTGTAAGAGAATGAGAACATCCTACCGACTCCCCAGATGAAAATAATGATGACACATCATGTGATGAGCAATTATTAAGGGTCACATTACATCTTCCATTACTGTATGGATTACCACCTTCACTTTCATAAATACAGGCACCTGAAATATTATAAAATGCTGTATCAGTACAATTAAGAGTGCCATACCATGCGTTGATTCCTGTACCTCCACCTAAGGGTTTACTTCTATCAAACGCCGTCATATTCCTAGAATTACATACTATGCATTCACTAAGGGTTAAAGTAGGATTACCACTTACAAGTTCAAGTATAGAACCTGGTAACCCCAATGAACTATAGCAAAATCCCTGTCCATTAAATGTCACACCCTGAAATGACACATCAGCATTTCCACTAACCTTAACTATATTATCAAGCGCAACAAATATATAAGATGGACCACTATAAATAAAACTATGACCATTGCCTAAAATTACAAAACGACCATCTGAAATGTCTAAATGGGATGTTGATAAAATATCATCATTTAAGCTTATGATTCCTCCTCCACCATAATTAAAATAAAGATCAAGAAGGCAAAATCCAAGCATATCTTTCGATGTTCCATGAAAGTCTGCCTGATACATACCATAACAAGGATTAAAGCTTATATTATAGTATGAATTATTAGCTTCAACTTCGTTCATACCCAGATTAAAATGCCCCATACCAACAATCGACAAAATCAGCGCACAAAAAAACGCAACCAAAAACTTCCTAAATCTTCTCATAAATACCTCCTAAAGATTTATTCGTCTAAAGTTACGTCATAAATTCAAATTACACAATATATCTTGGCACACGCATTGCGTGTTAAATAATATACTACATCATTTTATAAAAAACAAGAACTATTTTAAAAATCCATTAATAATTTGTTCTTCAGCCTCTTCCTCAGTAAGACCAAGAGTCATAAGCTTGATTAACTGTTCACCTGCAATCTTACCAATTGCCGCCTCATGAATAAGACTTGCGTCAATATTATTAGCATTTAGCGCAGGAGCAGCATTTACAGTAGCATCATCCATAATTATGGCATCACATTCACTATGTCCAGAACATGCATTATTGCCTTCAATAGTTGAGAAGAATTCCTGCATGGAATTATCTCTTGCAACAGAACGAGATATAACATTCGTCGAAGAATTCTCTCCATTAAGTTCTACCACAAAATTAGTCTTAGCATGCTGCTTGCCATGTGTCATAATGCTTTCCTTAACCTCGAAATAAGCGTCCTTCTTAAGAAAGCCCTTAGTTACTCTATCAGTAGAATCTATTCCCTTTATCTGCGCAGATTCCATAATCATAGATGCACCTTCCTCAAGGTAACATATTGTCTCTGGATTCATTACATTCTCGCCATTGCCGTCACCCTCGCCATAATGCTTCTCCACATACTTAACCTTGGCATTTTTCTCAAGGTAAAATGTGTGGATACCAGCATGCTTAGATGTATCTACACCACAGTTATGAATACCGCAACCGGCAACAATTGTAACATCTGCTCCCTCGCCGATAAAAAAGTCGTTGTATACGCATTCCTGCAAGCCGCTCTCACTTAGTACAACCGGAATATGAACACTCTCATTAACCGTTCCCGGCTTAATGATAATATCAATTCCATCTTTGTCATCCTTAGATACAATGTCAATATTGGCAGTCGTATTACGGCTATCAAGCTTACCATTAGTTCTTATATTGTATGCTCCTTCTGGAACTCCGTGAAGGTCAGCAACTTCTTTTAATATATTCTTCTGTATTGCATCCATATTTGTACCTTTCTATGAAAAACTAATACTTACGTTACTTGCATATAATATATCTTTGTATAATAATCCTACGCTGAGTATATGTAAGTAATTGATATTAGTCCAACGCATCCTCTAGCGGTTTACATGCTTTTGCTGCATTAGATGTTCCAAGAAGCTTAGGTAGAACCTCATCCTTAGAACCATAGTGTAATAGTTTGCCATCTGCAAGAACTATAATCTTATCTGCAATATTTAAGATTCTCTCCTGATGAGAAATGATTAGAATTGTGCCATCTATTGCGTCACGCATTTTCTCAAATACATGGATTAAGCTCTTGAAACTCCAAAGGTCAATTCCAGCTTCCGGTTCATCAAATATTGACATCTTCGTTCCCCTTGCTCTAACCATTGCAATCTCAATTCGCTTAAGTTCACCACCAGATAATCTTCCATTAAGCTCTCT
>OCTW011611839.1_pt1 | contig 16878 bp, 13 predicted proteins | sample 1539671 | NCBI WGS metagenome assembly OCTW01 (sample SAMN02144230, study PRJEB22623) | gut metagenome | biome: sheep rumen | host: Ovis aries | place: New Zealand
ATTGCCTTACCATTGTACAGCTTAGGCGATGAGATGTCCCTCGTTTATAGCTGCCTGCCACAAACATGGGGCATGTCTATAGTAACAGGAGAGAATTTTTGCTCTCGCAGGGCAAGCTCCGCTTCGCAAAAATTCATCCTCGCACCGCACATGTCGCTGCTGCGGATTGATCATGGAGGGACTGCGGTCCCTCCAAACCTCCCTGAGATTTCTGATTTCGTGACAATTTGCATCATATCGTTCTGTGAAAAGAATGAATGTACTGATAGAAAAGGGGCTGTTGCAGAAACTACAACAGCCCCTTTGGTTGTTCTTTGATCTGATGTCAAGGCGTTTTATATCCCTTTGGCCTTCGGGCATTTTTCCCGCAGCAGGGCCAGGATCTGTTTTTCCTGATCCCCCTGGAGGCCTTCGCGGTAGATGGTCAGGCCGTTGCGGCGGGAGGTGAGGAGGAGGAGGTCGTAGCGGCTGAGCTGGATTTTGCTGATCTGGCCGTATTCGATGTCCTTGCGGGCGTCGTTCTGCTGGCCGCTGCCGCGGGCGCGCAGATAGGTATCGAAAAAGTCGATATGGTAGCGCCACTGTCCGTCTCTGCCGAAGACCTCGGCAACCTGACGGAGGGTTTTCTGCGGCCGGACCACCAGGGTCATGACGATGTAAAACAGGAAGAGGGCCGCGTACCAGAGCCAGATGATGGGATCCTGATGGAACAGGGAGTTTTCCAGCACCGTCCAAAAGGGGAGGCCGTCCGCGGCGGCGTAATAGGCAACGAAAATGACGTTGATCGCCAGCAGCAGGAGGATCAGCAGCCCCAGCGTTTTGAGGCAGTGCATCATCACCCTGTGGCGGTAGGAGCGCTCAAAGATGTCCAGCGTGATGCTGTAATCCACCGACAGCCGGGGCTGTTCACCCTGTTCAGTGTTTTGGATAGACCCAGTTTCTTCAGACGATACCATTTAGGAATCCTCCGCAAATGACAAGAAATTACGCATTACGAATTACGAATTAAGAATTATTCTTCTCTCTCGCCGCGTTCTTGGCCCGCTGCTCATGAGAGAGGACGCGCTTTCTCATCCGCAGAGACTTTGGGGTGATTTCCAGCAGCTCGTCGTCGTCGATGAACTCCAGGCACTCTTCCAGCGTCAGCGGGTGGACGGAGACCAGGCGCAGGCTGTCCTCCGAGGCGGAGGCGTTGCGCATGTTGGTCACGTGCTTCTGGCGGCAGACGTTGACCACGATGTCGCCCGGGCGGCTGGACTGGCCGCAGATCATGCCGGCATAGACCGGGGTCTGGGAGGTGATGAAGAGCGTGCCGCGCTCCTGGGCGTAGTACAGGGCGTACTGGGTGGCGTCGCCGGTTTCAAAGCAGACCAGGGCGCCGACGCTGCGGTGGGGAATATCGCCCTTGTAGGGCTCGTAATGGTCGTACACGGCGCTCATGACGCCCTCGCCGCGGGTATCGGTCATGAACTCGCTGCGGTAGCCGAACAGGCCGCGGCTGGGCACCAGGAACTCCAGGCGCACCCGGTCCAGGCCGCTCATGTGCTCCAGGGTGCCGTGGCGGCGGCCCATCTTTTCGATGACCGCCCCGGCGTAGGCCTGAGGCACGTCGCAGACCATCCGCTCGATGGGCTCACACTTCTTGCCGTCGATCTCCCGGTAGAGGACCTCCGGCTTGCTGACCTGGAACTCGTAGCCCTGCCGCCGCATCGTCTCAATGAGGATGGACAAGTGAAGCTCACCGCGGCCCCAGACCTCGAAGCTGTCCGGCGTGTCCCCGTCGATCACGCGGAGGGAAACGTCCGTTTCCAGCTCCCGATACAGGCGGGCGCGCAGGTGGCGGCTGGTCACGAACTGGCCTTCCCGGCCGGCGAAGGGGGAGTCGTTCACGGAGAAGGTCATGGTGACGGTGGGCTCCGTGATGGCCACAAAGGGCAGGGGCTCGACGGCGTCCGGCGCGCAGACGGTATCGCCGATGGAGATGTCGGGCAGGCCGGTCAGCGCCACGATGTCGCCCATGGAAACCTCCTGGGCGGGCACGCGCTTGAGCCCGTCAAAGACGGACAGGGCGGTCAGACGCCAGGGCGGTGTGACGGCGCCCTCATTGCGCGCGTTGCAGCGGACGACCATCATGCCGTCGATAAGCTTGCCGCGGGAGATGCGGCCGATGCCGATGCGGCCGACGTAGTCGTTGTAGTCGATGGTGGAAATCAGCACCTGGGCGGGGCCCTCCGCCTCCCCCTCGGGAGCGGGGATATAATGGAGGATGGCGTCAAAGAGGGGCTTTAAGTCCGTGCCGGGCTGGGAAAGGTCGGTCGTCGCGGTGCCCTTCCGGGCGGAGACGTAGAGGATCGGCCGGTCCAGGGTGTCCGGGTCGGCGTTGAGCTCGTCCAGCAGGTCCACCAGCTCGTCCACCACCTCGTCGCAGCGGGCGTCCGGCCGGTCCACCTTGTTGATGACCAGCAGGACGGGCAGATGAAGCTCCAGCGCCTTGGACAGGACGAAGCGGGTCTGGGGCATGGGGCCTTCAAAGCTGTCCACCAGCAGCAGCACGCCGTCCACCATTTTGAGGATGCGCTCCACCTCGCCGCCAAAGTCGGCGTGGCCGGGGGTGTCGACGATGTTGATCTTGGTGTCGCCGTAATGTACGGCGGTGTTCTTGGCCAGAATGGTGATGCCGCGCTCGCGCTCCAGGTCGTTGGAGTCCATCACGCGGTCGGCGATCTGCTGGTTGGTGCGCAGGACGTTGCCCTGCTTGAGCATCTGGTCGACCAGGGTCGTCTTGCCGTGGTCGACGTGGGCGATAATAGCAATATTACGGATATCTTCCCGGATCATGGGACATCTTCCTTCCAGTGGATTGGTTCAATGAAAAAATTAAGGAGTGGAGAGTGAAGAGTGGAGAGTGGAGATATAAGTTTGCTTACGACAAATCGCAAACCATATCCATCTCCACTCTGTGAGCGGAGCGAACGAAAACTCTTCACTCTTCACTCTGACAATCAGTCGCTGTTTCTCGGCGCGATTTCGTCGAGGACCAGGCCCTTGTTCTTTTCTCCGGCCAGGCGGATGGACCAGTCGTTTTCAAAAAAGAGGACGTGGTTTTCGTGGGCGTCATAGCCGCGGGCCGTGGTGGAGGTCAGGTTCAGCTTTTCCACCGGGATCTCCGTTTCCTTCACCCAGCGGACGAAGCGGTAGGGCAGGCGGTCCATCAGCAGGTCCACGCCGTACTCGCCCTTGAGGCGGTAGGTCAGCACGTCGAACTGAAGCTCACCCACCACGCCGACGATGAATTCCTCGAGGCCGGTCTCGTCCCTCCGGAAGGTCTGGATGGCGCCTTCCTCGGACAATTGGGAAATGCCCTTCTGGAACTGCTTGCGCTTCATGCTGTCCAGCGGGCGGACGCGGGCAAAGCGCTCCGGGGCGAACACGGGGATCTTTTCAAACCGGATCTTCCGGCCGACGCACAGGGTGTCGCCCAGGCGGTAGAGCCCAGGGTCGAACAGGCCGATGATGTCGCCCGGGTAGGCGGTATCGACGCTCTCGCGCTCGTCGGCCATGAACTGCTGGGGCTGCTTGACCTGGATCTCCTTGTTCGTGCCGGAGTGCCACACCGTCATGGACTTGGTAAAGGTGCCGCTGACCACCCGCAGGAAGGCCAGGCGGTCCCGGTGGGCGGGGTTCATGTTGGCCTGGATCTTAAAGATGAAGCCGGAAAAACGCTCGTCCGTCGGCTCCACCAGCCCAACATCGGACTCCCGGGGGGAGGGAGAGGGCGTGTAGCGCAGGAACCGGGTCAGGAAGGGCTCCACCCCGAAGTTGGTGACGGCGGAGCCAAAGAACATCGGGGTCAGCTCCCCTTTGCGGACGGCGTCCAGGTCGAAGGGGTCGCCCGCTTCGTCGAGCAGCTCAATTTCATCCTGCAGCCGCTTTCGGTACCGCTCGGAAAGAGCGCCCTCCAGGGCCGGGTCGTCGATGCCGATGACGGTCTTCTGCGCCATCGTCCGTCCGTGGTCGGTGCTGGTGTATAATTCGACGGCCTTTTCGTCCCGGTGGTAGACGCCTTGGAAATCCCCGTCCACGCCGATGGGCCAGTTGACCGGGCAGGAGCGGATGCCCAGCACCTGCTCGATTTCCTCCATCAGCTGGAAGGGGTCCTTGGCGGCTCGGTCCATCTTGTTGACGAAGGTGAAAATGGGGATGCCCCGCATCCGGCAGACCTTAAAGAGCTTGATGGTCTGCTCTTCGACGCCGCGGGCGGCGTCAATCAGCATGACCGCGCTGTCCGCCGCGACGAGCACGCGGTAGGTGTCCTCCGAAAAGTCCTGGTGGCCGGGGGTGTCCAGGATGTTGATGTGATAGCCGTCAAAGGAAAACTGCATCGCGCTCGAGGTCACGGAGATGCCGCGCTGCTTCTCGATTTCCATCCAGTCGGAGGTGGCGAAGTGCTCGGCCCTGCGCGCCTTGACGCTGCCCGCCTGACGGATCGCCCCGCCGTAGAGCAGGAGCTTTTCGGTCAAAGTCGTCTTCCCGGCGTCCGGGTGGCTGATGATGGCAAAGGTCCGTCTCCGGTCGACCTCCTGCGAAAGTACCGTCATGAATCGCGGCCTCCTTTTTCTCCCTAAACGCGCTGCTGCAGACCCATCCTGCAACAACCCTTCATATATACAGCATTTGCGGCGGATTGTCAATAAATGAGGTTAAATTCAGGAAAAAAACATGAGGTTGAATTCAAAGCAAAAAAGAGTTTGTTGAATGTTGGAAGAAAGGAACATTTGACAAAGCTTGGCTTTCGGAGTTATACTCTGATGTATGGGGGCATGGCGGAATTGGCAGACGCCTTGGACTTAAAATCCAATGTCCTTTCCGGACGTGCCGGTTCGAGCCCGGCTGCCCCTACCATGCGCAACCCTGACTTTGGAAAAAGCCAGGGTTGTTGTTTTATGAATTTGCTGAAAGGAAATGGAGCCGTGAACAGAGACGAAATCGTGGCGGAGCTGTTCCGCATGCGGGACCCGGAGTACGCGCGGATGCAGACAAAGATCATCCCTACTGTTCCTGCAGACAGTATCATCGGTGTCCGGACCCCGGCCCTCCGCGCCTTTGCCAAGGAACTGAGCGGGGACGGGGAGATCGGCAACTTCCTTTCCAGCCTGCCGCATCAATATTTTGACGAGGATCAGCTGCACGCCTTCGTGATCTCGCAGGAAAAGGATTTTGACCGGTGCGCCGCACAGGCGGAGGCGTTTCTGCCCTTCATCAACAACTGGGCCACCTGCGACCAGCTTTCCCCCAAGGCGTTCAAAAGGGAGCCGGAGAGGCTGCTGCCATCCATTGACCGCTGGATCCGCTCCGACCGGACCTACACGGTCCGCTTTGCCATCGGCATGCTGATGCAGCATTTTCTGGACGGCCGCTTTGAGGTGCGGTACGCCGACATGGTGGCCAAGGTCCGCTCGGAGGAATACTACGTCCACATGATGATCGCCTGGTATTTCGCCACCGCCCTGGCAAAGCAGTACGAACAGATCATCCCTTACCTGGAGGAAAAGCGTCTGGACGCCTGGGTACACAACAAAGCCATCCAGAAAAGCGTGGAAAGCTATCGGATCCCCGAGGAGCGGAAGGAATATCTCAGGACGCTGAGGGTAAGCAGGAAATAAGCACCTGCACAGCGTGTGTCAATGCGGTGGAAAGCCATATCAGCGCCTGGACGTCGGGAGGCGGTATCTTGTATTTTTGCCCCCTCCGATGATCTCCAGGATTCCTTCCTTCACCATCTGCCGGAGCAGCCGGGAGGCGGAAGAGGAACTCAGGCCGGTCAGCTCTTCCGCGTCTGAACGGGTGATTTCATCCGTATCGGCCAGCCGGGAAAGGATCCTGTCTCTGCCCGACCCATGATCAAGAGGAGCGGCGGAAGTGACCGGCCGCAGGCAGGGCAGCGTGACTTTAAACACGTTTTCCGTGACCTGCAGGAGACGATCCGGCGCTTGCCCAGGGTAGGCGTTCATGATTTTTTGAAGCCCTGTTCCGTAGGCCTCAATCAGGTCCAACCGGTAGAAAATATTGGCGAGCTTTGGATTCCGGCAGATGGAGAAGCCGGTCATCACGTCCTGCAGGGTAAATCCGGCCATCAGCCCGCCTGCGGAGATGATTTCCATCCGGTCCCCGTAAATGCTGATCAGGGTCGGAGCGGAATATGCGTAGTCGCGGTGAACGATGGCGTTCAGCAGCGCTTCACGGAGGGCAGCTTCCGGGTATGCGCGGTGATCGGTGCGATACAGGCCTTCAAAGGTCGCCGATTTTTCGTTATGCGCGTCCAGGAAGGCATAGGCGTCCTCCATCTGCTTGAGCAGTGAACCGCCAAATTCGCGGCGGTCCTGGAAGCGGGACTGGTCTGTGCCGGAAAAAACAGCGGCCTTGATGATGTGCGGACATTGGTCGGATAGTAGCAGGCCCAGATTGGTATAGATGCCGTCAGGGGAAAGGAGACCGAGCGTTTTCATCTGCGGCTTTTCCAGCGCGGCGTTCTGTCTGCTGAAAACAGTCGCCGCATAAGAAAAGGTGAGCGATTGATCCAAAGAGCGTGTTGCTTCGTAGGAATCGCCGTCTGTTTCCTTGATCATCTGGCGGATGGCGGCTTCGGTGGCGGGAGCCGCGGAAGTGCCCTGACGGACGAACACGCCTTCCGGCTTCATTCCCTTCGCGCTCATGTAATAAGGCCGGTTCGCGCCGCGGTTGACGGCGACCCGGACGATGTTTTTGTGACCGCTGTCCAGGATTGTGTAATGGACAAACATGGTCACGTCCGGCATAATGGAATCCCGCACCATGTTGGTCAGCCGCTGAATCAGCTGATCCGGCGAGGATACGCCGACCGTTTCCCCGCTGTCGCTGACCCCAATATACATTACGCCGCCGTCCGTATTGGCAAAGGCGATGATATCCTTGCGGATGCTTTCAGAATATTCCTGTTTCAGCTCAACCGTTTCGCTTTCCTGAAATATCATCCCGTCCGCCTCCTTCTCATCATTCTGATCATATTCTAATCATTCTCGTCATTCTTGTCAAGTGATGACGAGAATGACGAGAATGTGACGAGAATGACGAACAACCGGAGAAGCTCGGAAAGGCGAACTCTTTTTCTTGACATCCAACCGCCAATATGGTACATAAACACAGCTAAAATATAAATGTGCTGATATATCAGTCATATTTATCAATCCAACAAAGCAAAAGAAGAGAAAAAATCAACAAAAAATCAACACGAGCGTTTTGGGTATTATAGCTGTTATGAACGAGTGTAAAAATATGTTCTTCTATGTATTTAAAAGCAGTAACATAAGTAACATAATACAAATGCTCTGATATATCAAATGATTTAGCTGTTGCAGGATGTCAAAACCCCAGTATCAGACCTGTAACAGAGGTAGTAACAAACTGTGTACCCCTGGGGGATATAGAGCTGGGCATTTTGTCGAAGGGAGTGCTTTAAAATTCCCCCAAAAATAAAAACGGTCTAAAAGGGTTGACTTTTATCTCACATAGATGTACTATATAGATGAAGCGGGTACGCTTATTTGGAAAGCGCGTTATGCGAGAGCATAAGGCGCTTTTTTTCTATGTCAAAAAAGGAGGGATTACATGTCATTGATGGAAAAAGAGGTTATAGAAATGGCAGAAGACGCAAGGCGAAAATATAACCGGGAATATCAAAGGAAGTGGAGAAGACGAAATCCTGATAGAGTCCGGGAAATCCAGCTAAAATACTGGGCCCACTATGGGCTCAGATTGAAGAAACAGACGGGGGGTACACTTGATGGCAGTGAACAAGAAGAATGAAAAAGTCTCTCAGAGGTCAAAACCATTAACACCCATTAAGGCAATCAGACTTCATTGTGTGGATTGCTGTGCAGGACAGTTGGCAGAAGTCCGGCGCTGTCCCTTTACAGAATGCCCATTATATGATTATCGAATGGGACATAGACCGAAACACGTACAGGAGGATGAAACAGAATGAATCCCTATCGTGAAATATTGATAAAATCCGGTCAAAAGTTATTCCAACCGCTCAAAGAATGTGTAAAGTTGACAGGAATGTCAGAATATTTTCTGCGCGGTCTGGTGACGAAGAACAAAGTTCGTTCCAATCGTATTGGTTCCGGGAAAAATGCCCGGTATCAAGTGGATGTTGCAGACCTGCTCCAATATCTTGACACCATAAAATAAAACGAGAGGACGCTTTAAGCGATGAAAGAATCAAAGTATTTGTTGGAGGTTGGGCAATACCGGGGAAAAGAAGACGGTACTTTGGAGTATGTGAGCGAAAAACAGACAAAAGACGGCGCAACATACCAAGAGTCTGAAGTTATTGCCAACCATGTTCCGGTTGTTCAGCGTTTAGAACGGCTGGACAATGGGACAGAAATATCAGAATCTCTCGTTGTCATGGTTAGAAGGGCGTTTACTGATACGCTCCATCATATGACCATAGATCAGCTTTTCAGCCAAAATCCAAACAAGGTTTTTGGGGCATCCTGCATCATATACCGTGGACGTTGGTATCAAGGTATGTACCGTGAATGTATTCAATCACAGTGCGCGAATTTACCGATATTGATCGTGTACCAACATACCGGGATTACTGATATAGACGGCAAGAGAGTTTTTCTGAATGCTGGTTACTCTGTCACGAAAGACGGATTAACGGACGCTTACAATGTGGAACTGGAGAATCAGTTAAAATCATATGGTTTTATAGGAACAAAAACAGAAGACCGTTTTTCGGTGTTCAAAGTCTTGCTTCATAAATTTGCTCCACCTTCTGTTATGTACCCGGTTATAGCGTATTGTTTTCAGACTGCTTCAGCTGCCATATATAGGGAATTGGGCATTGAACCTTCGTTTGTGCTATATCTTATAGGCAGGACGGGGAGCGGGAAAACTTGTTTAGCAAAAATTGTTCTGAATTTCTTTGGTCGGTTTGATTACGGCACACCTTCTACGGCGGGATTTATGGATACGCTTAACAGTATTGAAAAGAAATTGTCTGTCTGTGATGGTATCCCTTTACTTATAGATGACCGTATACCTACACCAAACGCTTATTTAAAAGCACAGATGGAGCAAGTGGAACAAGGGGTTTTACGATTGATAGGTGATAGAAGCGCAAGAGGCCGAAGCAATGCGGACGGTTCATTACGAGTGAATTATACTGCTAAAACCGGGTGCATCGTTACAGCAGAAGACGGGTTTTCTAATGTAACTGAAAGTGGGATTGCAAGAGCTTTTTCTGTTCATCTCAAACCGGGTGATATAAACCTTGATCTACTGACGTTCCTGCAAGAGAACGCAGGCCGTTTGAATAATCCTATGCAACGGATGAAATTACCAAAGCCCCGTCACGATGAAAAACTAAAGGAAAGAACTGCTTTTTCCGCTGATCAAGTGAAGCATATTCTTGAATACCTTGAAAATGAACCGCTGATGTGGAAAGCCTGGGTGTATTTTGCCATAGATTCAGGGTGTCGGAATGGTGAAGTTTGCGGGTTGAAATGGTCAGATATTGATTTTGAAACCGGAGAAGTTACGATTTCCCGGAATGCACAGTGTACGACCGGAAAAGGAATATATATTACAACACCTAAAGGAAAACGAAGTAGAACCATTTTTATCAATCCGCAAGCCCTTGTAGTTATGAAGCAATGGAGATCGGAACAAAGAGCGCATTTTTTCAAAATGGGAATGAAGAATACTGAAGATTGGTGCTTTACACAACAAACCAAAGGTATCATGATCAATCCGCACCAACCAAGAGATTTTTTAATGAAATTCGGCAAAAAATACGGTTTGGAAGGTCTTCACCCTCACGCCCTACGTCATACCATGGCAACATTGGCAATCGCCAACGGCGCGGATGTCGTATCAGTATCACGGAAGCTCGGACACGCAACGCCAACAATTACACTGAACGTATATGCCCATGAGAATGAAGCCGCACAACGTAAGATGAATGAAACCTATGCAGCTACCATTTATCAGGATTCAAACGAAGCATAAAAGGAGGAACAAATCATGTGGTTTATCATTGGGTTGCTGATTCTACCTTTTGTCATTTTGTGGGAACTGATGAAGATGCAGAAATAACGTTTATAAGCTGCCAACAAGAAAAGAATGGTCGATTTGCAATAGATAAGCCCGGTCAAATGGCCGGGCTTTTATGTTGAGGTGAAATAATCTTATTCCGACTTACGGATGTTCCGACTAAAAACATACCAAAGTTTGTAACGGATGTGTGTTACTCCTGTTACTGCTTGGGTTACTGGTTTTGTTCAAAAGAAGTAACATCAATATTCCTGATTTATGAGATGATTTTGCATTACTGTTACTGATGTTACTGGTTTATAATATATAGGGTACATATTATTTCAGATCGGGTGAAGTGAGAAATGAAAAAATCAACAAAAAATCAACACGTTAAGATATGATAAGCTATTAACAGATTACAATAAAACACAAGAAAAAGATGAAGTATTCAAAACGCCTCTTGAATCAGGGTATTTGAACGTACTTGACAAACCACAATAAGCTACAAAAAGCTAACTCTTTTTCTTGACATCCAACCGCCAATATGGTACATTATCATAGTGAGCCGAGTATGTGAAAGGGGGATGAATGATATGTCTCATATTCAGACACTGCCTACCCGCGATCTGTGCGAGAGCGCCAAGAAGGGCGGCTGCGGCGAATGCCAGACTTCCTGCCAGTCCGCGTGCAAGACCAGCTGCGGCATCGCCAATCAGAAGTGCGAAAACCAGAAAACCGATAAGTAATTTTCGGGATTGATCCAATGCCGCCCTCGGGCGGCATTTTTACATCAACGCATTGAACGCTTCGCGTTCAACGCTCATCTTCTCCCACATCTCCGTCATAGTGCTTCGAAAGTCTCCGACTTTCTCCGCCCGAATGGACGGCCTTACCTATGTCACCGCATTGAACGCAGCGCAATTGAGCACGTTTTTTCTTATCAAAAATCAGGAGTATAACATGATCCATCAGTATCGTTTGGACGGGCACAACATCGTGCTGGACACCTGTTCGGGGTCGGTGCACGTGGTGGACGACGTCGCCTACGACGTCATCGCCCTGTATGAAACCTGCGGGAAGGACGAGATCGTCCGCACGGTGTCCGCGAAGTATCCGGGACGGCCGGAGGCGACCCCTTCGGAGGTGGCCGCCTGCGTGGACGAGGTGGCGGCGCTGAAGGAAGCTGGCAAGCTCTTCGCGCCGGACACCTTTGCCCCCATGGCCGGGGAGCTCAAGGCGCGCACCAGCGGGGTGGTCAAGGCCCTGTGTCTGCATGTGGCCCACACCTGCAACCTGAACTGCTCCTACTGCTTCGCCAGCCAGGGCCGCTACCATGGGGAACGGGCGGTGATGAGCCTGGAGACGGGCAAGCAGGCCCTGGATTTCCTGGTGGCCCATTCCGGCACGCGGAAAAACCTCGAGGTCGACTTTTTCGGCGGGGAGCCGCTGATGAATTTTCAGATGGTCAAAGACCTGGTGGCCTACGCCCGGAGCATCGAGGGGGAGACGGGGAAGCACTTCCGCTTCACCCTGACCACCAACGGCCTGCTGATCGACGATGACGTAATCGACTTCTGCAACCGGGAATGTCACAACGTGGTCCTGAGCCTGGACGGGCGCAAGGAGATCCACGACCGGCTACGGGTCGATTATCAGGGCCGCGGCAGCTGGGAGAGGATCGTGCCCAAGTTCCAGAAGCTGGTGGCTGCCCGGGGCGGGAAAAACTATTACATGCGCGGTACCTTCACCCACGCCAACCCGGATTTCTTAAAGGACATCGAGGTCATGCTGGATTTGGGCTTCACCGAGCTCAGCATGGAGCCGGTGGTCTGCGCCCCGGGAGACCCGGCGGAACTGACGGAGGAGGACCTGCCCATCGTCATGCGGCAGTATGAGGACCTGGCCCGCCTGATGCTCCGCCGCCGCCGGGAGGGAAGGCCCTTTACCTTCTACCATTACATGATTGACCTGACGGGCGGCCCCTGCATCTACAAGCGGATCTCCGGCTGCGGGTCGGGGACGGAGTACATGGCCGTCACCCCCTGGGGGGACCTGTATCCCTGCCACCAGTTCGTTGGGGAGGACCGCTTCCTGCTGGGGAACCTGAAGGACGGGGTCACCAACCTGCCCGTTCAGGCGGAGTTCGCCGCCTGCAACGTCTACGCGCGGGAGGAGTGCCGCACCTGCTGGGCCCGGCTGTACTGCTCCGGCGGCTGCGCGGCCAACGCCTGGCACGCTACCGGCTCCGTCCGGGGTGTGTACAAAACCGGCTGCGAGCTGTTCAAAAAGCGCATGGAGTGCGCGATCATGCTGGAAGCCCTGAAGGCAACGGAAGAAGCGGCCAGCGCCGATCCTGCAACGGCGGAAGGAAACGCCTGATGGACACCCCGATCCTGGATTTCGTCCGGGCCTATGCCCAAAGCGGGACGGTCCGCGCCCACATGCCGGGGCACAAGGGGACGGGCCCACTGGGCGTCGAAGCCCTGGACCTGACGGAGATCCGCGGGGCGGACAGCCTGTACGAGGCGGACAGCATTATCCGCCGGAGCGAGGAAAACGCATCCCGCCTCTTTGGAAGCCGGATGACCCTCTATGCGACCGAGGGTTCCTCCCTGTGCATCCGCGCCATGCTGCTGACGGCATGGAAGGAAGGGAAGAAGCGCTGCCTCGCCCCGGTCCTGCTGGCCGGAAGGAACGTCCACAAAACGGTCCTGTCCGCGGCCTGCCTGCTGGATTTTGACATCGCCTGGCTGTACGGGGCGGGGGAAACCTGCCTGAGCGCCAGGCCGGACGCGGCGGAAATTGCCGCCGTCCTTTCCCGGATGGACCCCAAGCCCTTCGCCCTTTACCTGACCAGCCCGGACTATCTGGGCGGAATGGCGGACCTCGGGGCCGCCGCCCGGGTATGCCGAAAATTTGGTGTGCCGCTGCTGGTGGACAACGCCCACGGGGCCTATCTGCGCTTCCTGACCCCCTCCCTGCACCCGCTTTCCCTGGGCGCGCAGATGTGCTGCGATTCCGCCCACAAGACCCTCCCGGCCCTGACCGGGGCGGCCTACCTCCATGTTGGGGACTGGCCGGGCCTGACGGTCCGGGAGGTCCGGGACAGCATGGCTCTGTTCGGTTCCACCAGCCCGTCCTACCTGATGCTGGCCTCGCTGGACGGCGTGAACGCCCTCCTGGCCGGGGACTGGCCGGACCGGCTCCGGGCCTTCTGCGGACAGATGCAGGAACTCAAAGACCGCCTGCACCGCGCCGGCTGGACCCTCTATGGAGAGGAACCGATGAAGCTGACGCTCTGGGCCTCGAAGGCCGGCCGCCGGGGTGACGAACTGGCTGATCTCCTGCGGGAACAGGGGATTGAGTGCGAGTTTGCCGACCCGGATTTTACCGTCCTGATGCTCGCCCCCGGCCAGGAAGAGGATCTTTTAAAAATCGGGGATGTGCTTACGTCCCTGCCGGTCCAAAAAGCGCTGGACCGGCCCCCGCCTCCGGCGGTCCGGGGGAAAAAGGCCTGCTCCATCCGGGAAGCCATGCTGGCCCCTTCGGAGGACATACCCAAAGAGCAGGCGCTCGGCCGGATTCTGGCCGCCCCCTGCGTTTCCTGCCCGCCGGCGGTGCCGCTGCTGACCTGCGGGGAAATCATCACCAAAGAAGCGCTGGACGCTTTTTCATACTATGGGATCAGGACCCTTTCAGTGGTCCGGGAAGGATGAACGCATGGATCTGATCGAACGGTTTTTGAGCTATGTCGCCATCGACACCTGCAGCAAGGAGGACAGCCCGACCTGCCCGTCCACCGAGCACCAGTTCGAGCTGGGGAAAAAGCTCGAAAAGGAGCTTTCCGACCTGGGCGCGAAAAACGCCCGGGTGGACGAGCACTGCTACGTTTACGCCGAAATCCCCGCCAACACCGAGGGCCAGCCGGTCATCGGCCTGATCGCCCACATGGACGTGGTGAACTGCGTGCCCTCCGCCAATATCCGGCCCCGCCGTCTGCGCTATGAGGGCGGGGACATCGTACTGAACGAGGATAAAAACATCGTCATGAAGGCGGCGGACAATCCCCGCCTGGCCGGCCAGGTCGGCCACGAGCTGATCGTGACGGACGGCACCACCCTGCTGGGGGCGGACGACAAGGCCGGCGTCGCGGAGATTATGGCGCTGGCGGAGTATCTGCTGACCCATCCTGAGTTCCACCACGGCACGGTGAAGATCGGCTTTACCCCGGACGAGGAGATCGGCCGCGGGGCGGACCTGTTCGACGTACACGGCTTTGGGGCGGACTTTGCCTACACCGTGGACGGGGATATGCCCTGCGGCATCGAGTACGAAAACTTCAACGCCGCCGCCGCCCTGGTTGTCCTCCACGGCCACAGCGTCCACCCGGGCTCCGCCAAGGGCCTGATGGTGAACGCCATCAAGCTGGGCATGCAGTTTAACAGCCTGCTGCCGGTCCATGCCGTACCGGAAGCCACCGAGGGCTACGAGGGCTTCTTCCACCTGAAGAGCTTTACGGGCGAAGAGGAAACGGCGGAGCTGCGCTACATCATCCGCGACCATGACGCGGACAAATTCGAACTCAAAAAGGAACAGATGAGGAACGCCGCCGCCGCCATGAACCTGCTCTACGGAGAAGGGACGGTCAGCCTCACCATCCGCGAGCAGTACCGGAACATGAAGGAAATCATCGCCCAGCACCCGGACGTGGTGGCCCGCGCCGAGGAGGCCATCCGCAAGGCCGGCCTGTCCCCGGTCAGTGTCCCTGTCCGCGGCGGCACCGACGGGGCGCGGCTGTGCTACATGGGCCTCCCCTGCCCGAACCTGGGCACCGGCGGCGCCAACTACCACGGCACCCACGAATACGCCGACGTTGACGAAATGCGGCAGGCGGTGGAAATTTTGAAGGAAATCGTGAGAGCGAGATAAAAAAAGGTAGGAAGTAGGAGGTAGAAGGTAGGAGGTAATTAGTCTTCACAACTATTCACCTCCTACCTACTACCTGAGCGACCGGAGGGAGCGATACCTCCTACCTGGGTATGAGCGATACCTCCTACCTCGCTATGTTTTGCCTGATCGGCTGAAGGAGATTTGAGATGGAATACCAGGCCCTTTACCGTCGTTTCCGTCCGCAGACGTTTTCGGATATGGTGGGGCAGAAGGCTGTCGTGCGGACGCTGCGCAATCAGGTGCAGTCCGGGCGGGTGGCCCATGCCTACCTGTTCTGCGGCAGCCGCGGCACGGGCAAAACCAGCGCGGCCAAAATCCTGTCCCGGGCGGTCAACTGTCTGAATCCCCGGGACGGAGACCCCTGCGGAGAGTGCGAAGCCTGCCGGAACATTCTGTCCGGGGCGTCGCTGGACGTGGTGGAGGTCGACGCCGCCTCCAACAGCCGGGTGGAGGAAATGCGCGAGCTGCTGGCGCAGGTGGATTATCCCCCGCAGTTCGGCAGGAGAAAGGTGTACATCATCGACGAAGTTCACATGCTGTCCACCAACGCCTTTAATGCTCTGCTCAAAACGCTTGAAGAGCCACCGGAATACATGATCTTTATCCTGGCTACCACGGACCCGCAGAAGGTGCCGGCGACGATCCTGTCCCGCTGCCAGCGCTTCGACTTCGGCCGTTTCACCGAAGAGGAGCTGGTGGGGCGGATGAAGCTGGCCGCCGGGGACCGGAGCGTGACGGACGAGGCCTTCTCATTGATCGCCCAGTCCGCCGAGGGAGGCATGCGCGACGCCCTGAGCCTGCTGGACATGTGCCTGGGAGTCGGCGGCGAGGTGACGGAGGAGAGCGTCCGGGCCATCCTGGGCGCGGTGGACCGTTCCTTCCTGTTCACTTTCACGGACGCCCTGGCCGCCGGTCAGGAGGCCGAGGCGCTCCGCCTGGTGGAGGAGCTCTTTGCCCGGGGCAACGATGTGGCCGTTTTCCTGCGGGACCTGAACCGCCACCTGCGCCTGGTGACGATGGCGAAGATCGGCGGCAGGGAGATGCTGCGCGGCGTCTCCGAGACCAGCGCGGAAAAATACCAGGCCCAGGCCGCCCTGTTTTCCGAGGAGCGGCTGGTGCGCCTGCTGGATCTGATCCTCCACGCCGAGGCGGATGCCCGCTGGGCGTCCAGCCCCCGGGCGGTGCTGGAGGTCTGCGTGCTGAAGGCCTGCGAAAAGCCGGAAGAGCAGGACGTGCAGGCCCTTCTGGAGCGGATGCACGAGCTGGAGGGCAAGCTGTCCCGCATCGAAAGCGGTCAGGTCGCTGTCCGGACAGCGGCCCCCAAGGCTGCCGCGCCGGCCGCCACAGCCCCAGCCGGAGCAGAGGAAGAGGCTGGGGCGGTCCCGCCGCCGCCGGTCAACGCCAGCGACGGGGAAATCTGGAACCGGACGGTGAAAAAGATCCGGGCGGAAAACCCGCTCCTGACGGGCATCAGCTACGGCCGTTTTACCGGCCGGACCGGAAATACCTGGCATCTTGAATATACGGAAGACAAGCAGATCTTCATCCGCATGATGAACCAGGACAAAAACCGGGCGCTCATCGAGCAGGCGCTTTCTGCCTGCGGGGCGGAAAACCCGACCTTCGAGGCGTCCGCCGCCGAAAACCAGGCGAAAAAACGCGCCCAGGCCGCCGCGGACAAAAGCCTCGATACCCTCTCGGACATCTTCGGGCGAGAAAATATTCAAGTAACCGACAAATGAAACTCTCGAAAGGGGGACACGTCCCCCTATCGGGGACCCCCTCGGATTTGCCTCTCGGACCTTCGGTCCTCCCGGGCGGCAAATCCGCAAGCCTGCAAAT
>OCTW013418085.1_pt1 | contig 16876 bp, 12 predicted proteins | sample 1539671 | NCBI WGS metagenome assembly OCTW01 (sample SAMN02144230, study PRJEB22623) | gut metagenome | biome: sheep rumen | host: Ovis aries | place: New Zealand
GAGTTCAGGAGTTCAGACGATAGTGCTGAAGGTTCTCTTTGCGTCAGTTTACAGGGGTTGGAAGTATTGTCTGAACTCCTGTAACTCCTGAACTCCTGAACTCCTGTAACTTGCGAAAGTTGAGTTCGATACAAGTATCGCATGCCTGAGGAGTTTGGGAGTTTAAGAGTATTCGCGGCTTACAGTCGCTGGAGTCTGGACAATAGTTCTTTCGGCAGAATAGAGCACGACAAAGTATCGTCCAAACTTCCATACTCCAAAGGCCACGTTTTTCTGGCAAAACTGCACATCTGGAAGAGAGAAAACGACAATCCTGCGCAGGTAATCTGACGGAAATGCGGAACAAGGCCAATGGAATCGTTCAACGAAATCAATGGAATTGTTGAACAATGTCAATGGGACAGATGAACAAAGTCAATGGATTTGTTGAAAAAAACTGGCAGATAAAATGCATTAAGACGCCAGAATAATTGAAGAAAACTGGCAGTTTTTTTTTCTTATTTGCCTGCGGCGCTACACGAATACACACGAATACACACGAATGAAACGTGAAAAGGCTCTGAAAGGATGCCCCTCTGACTTGCAGAGTTCAACCATCTCAAGCTTGCTTGCTTCAGTTTTAGAGGTGAGTGGTGAGAGGTAAGAGGTGAGAGGAATGCGGGCAAGCCCAGAATAGAATCATAATAAGGAAAAAGAAGATGTGTTCTCCTACCACTCACCACTCCTTCCCTAAGCAGGGAGGGGTGCAGGGGTGAGGTGAGCATTTTCCTGTTTTTGGGTCTGATACATACCCCACCCCTACCCCCTCCCCTGAGATGGGAGGGGAGTTGCTGCGCCAGAAAACAGGTAGACGGTTTACGAGTATTTACGTCGGGATTATACGATGCCATCTGATGCATTATTGCCATGATTTATTACTTGCCTTTCGGAAGTACAAGGAAAGACAGGGGTTTTAAATGGCTGTTACCTCTGAACAAGACGAGGCCCCGCAGCGATTATGTTGCAGCGGGGCCTCGTTATTGCTTGCGCGCACGTGTATATATAAAATAGGTGTACCTATTCTTCCTCCTTCATGCGGTCGTCCACGTTGTCGCCCTCTGTGGGACTGAGCTGCTCTTCGAAGTTGGTAATGTCGTTCTTGATGAGGATATCGTACCACTGGAAGAGTTTGCGGATGTCGCTGTCGTGCACGCGGTCCTGATCAAACGACGGAAGCACGCCGTCGGCGAAATAGTCGCGCAGTTCTTTGCTCGACGCTTTCTTGTAGTTGATGCTGACAGGCTTGCCCTCCTCCTTGTCGCGCAGTGCGGCCAGGATGGTCATCAGGGGCACGTCTTCGGCGTCTGTATACATGGCGATGTCGGCCAGCGAGGTCACCCTGTCGGTGGCGAAGGCGGGCATGCGCTTGTGGGTTGCGTCGAGAGCCTCGACGATGAGATTGGCTTTTCCTCTTGAAATGAGTTTGTAGAGACCGGGCTTGCCGGCGATAGAAAGAATTGTCAGTTGCATTTTCTTTTTTGTTGTTATGTTATTGTTTTGAATGATTTTCCTGATTTCATCGAGCAGCCTTTCCACCTGCAGGTTGAGGTCTTCGCTGCCGTCGTTTCTTATCTCGAAGTCGCAACGTCTCAGCACCTCTTGCTGGGACATCTGCTTGTTCATCCACTCGAGTGTCTTCTCGCGGCTGATGCCGTCACGTTCCATCACCCTCTGTATGCGGACTTCCTGTGGCGCGGTCACACACACGGCGCGGTCAACATACCGGAAGAGCCCGCTCTCGAAGAGAATGGCGCTCTCCACCCATTGCAGGCCTGAGCCGAGGAAGTCTTCAAACACGGCGGGATGCACAAGCCTGTTTACTGCCTGCGTACACTCTTCCGACTGCATCATGAAGGCAGCCACAGCGGCCTTGTTGAGCTGCCCGTCGCGGTAGGTATCGGGACCTATGAGCTGCGTGAGTTGCCGGCGCAACGGCTCCGACTGCCGCATCAGTCGTTTGGCAGCGGCGTCGCAGTCATAGACTTCTATGCCACGCTGTCGCAGCAACTGGCACACGAAGCTCTTCCCGCTGCCTATGCCGCCGGTGATGGCTATTCGCAGTGTGGGCTCTGTCATTGCTCTTCGATGAGGTAATTCACTTCGTCGAGTTCCAGTTTCACGTTTTTCAGTCCCGACGGCTTGGCGGTGAGCGTCACCGGACACTTGTCCGACGGGTGGGCCAGAATGTCGTTGTAGTCGGCCACCACGGTGAACTGTCCCGAACTGATGTTGCGTATGGCACTGGCGCCCACGGTGTAGACCACCTTCACCTTCGACGGGAACGTGCGCAGGATCTTGCCTTCGGGCATGTTGATGGCGGTGACGGGAATCTCGCGGCTTTCCTCTGTGAGCACGTCGGGATAGAAGCTCACCTTCACCTGCGCGGGCTGTATCTTCACGCCCTGAATGTGTCTGAGGTTGAGCACATGGCTGACGGTGTCGGTGAGGTTGGTGATCCGGATGCCTTCGGTGTAGACACTCTTCACGCTGTCGAGCTTGTCCCGACTGGCATAGATGGTCACGAACTCGGGCTCAAAGACGATTCTCGACAGGTAGTAGGCCTCGTCGGGCGTCACCGTTCCCCTTAGTCTGACGGGCACGCGCTTGCTGTCGCCGTGGTTATAGGAGAACTCAAAGCGCTCGGGCTTCACCGACACGATGACCGTAGACTTGAAGAGCATGGGCTTGATGAGGCGCGCCATCTCCACCTGAGTGGCCTGTCCGTGGCCGCTGCCTTTGTCGAAGGTCTTGAAGGAAAGGGCCAGCGGGCGCAACATATCGCCATAGACGTAGGGCAGGAGCATGTAGCCCTTGTCGCGCACAGTGACGCGCAAGGTGTCGCTCGCCTGACTGGTGATGACCACTTTCTGTGGCACACCGGTCAGCGTGACAGGTATCTTCAGCTCGCGTTCGCAGTCTTCGTTGAGCGCAAGAATGAGCCAGAAGGTCCCACTCAGCAGGAGAAAGAACAGAAAAGTCAGGAATTCCTTATTGATGAATCCAAAAAGGAAATTCCTGACGATGGCGAAGAAGCCTGTGCGATTTGCTATGCCCATGGCTGTCTGTATGGTGTTTTCTTGTTAGCTGAGGCTTGCCGTTGGTTACTTGGCCTGCGTTGAAGCCATGGCGGCAGAGGTGTCGGCAAAGACGTAGCCTCTGTCCACACGGATGACAACGCCCTTGGCAATCTCCACTTCCACGACATTGGTGGCGAGGTCGATGCGCTTCACGGTGCCGTAGATGCCACCGCCTGTCACCACCTTGGCACCCTCAGAGAGCGCGTTCTGGAAGGCTCTGATTTCCTTCTGCTTCTTTTGTTGCGGGCGAATCATGAAGAACCACATGATGGCAAATATGGCCACCATCATCAGCAACATGCCCATGCCGCCGCCACCTCCTTGGGCAGCCTGTGCGGCGAGAATCATTGATGTCATGTCTTTCTATTTTTACGTTTGAATTATTTTCTAAATCATAGGCTCTGGTTCCTGCGGTTCCACGTGCTCGGTGCGCGTGAATCGCTGGCGGTGTTCCGGAACAGGCTTGAGCAGCTTGCCCGTGGCCGACAGGTGGCGCGCAATGGCGTCGAGCATGCCGTTGATGTAGCCGCCGCTCTTGGGCGTACTGTAGAACTTGGCCAGGTCCACATATTCGTTGATGGTCACGTTGACAGGAATGCCGGGGAAGGTCATCATCTCGGCGATGGCTATCTGCATGATGACCACGTCCATGTAGGCCAGACGCGAGAAATCCCAGTTGCGCGAGGCCTCGCTCATGTAATGCTGGTACTGGTCGGCGTTGAGAATGGTGGCGCGGAACAGCTTGCGCGCGAACTCCTTGTCCTCCTCGTCCTTGTATTCAGGCAGCAGTTCCTGGTTCTTCTTGTTCTTCGGATCGAAGCGCTTGATGGTCTTCATCACGAAGGTGTCCACCACCTCCTTGTCGTCGTTCCAGTAGAGGCTCTTCTCTTCGAGCAGGGCGTCGAGGTCCTCGTTTTCTGTGATGAGGTCCTTGTAGAGCTTGCGCCACACCTCGCGGTCGGCCTCATAGCTGTCGTCGTCGCTCTCCATGTAGTCCTTGTAGACCTGGCTCTGCATGATTTGGGCGAGCAGTCGCCTCACGTATTCTATGTCATCGTCCCACGAAGCCTTCTGGGTTTCCACGAAGTCACAAAGCATGCGGTTCTCCTCAAGTTGCAAGGCAAACTTGTTGTATGCGAACTTTTCCGAAGGCGGCGCCGTGTTCTCGCGCTTTGCTTTCGCCGCTTCAGCCTCATACCGCCTGCAAGCCTCCTTGGTGACGGCTACGATGAGAAGCAACAGATAATTATAAAGGTGATATGCTTTGGACAGGCTGAAGAGCAGTTCCTTTTCTGCGCTATCCATGTTCTTGCTACCGTTTTGATAGTATGCGTAGGTTAACTGGACTATCTTGATTCTGATTAACTCTCTATTGATCATCTTTCTCTGTTTATTGATTTCAAAATCATATAATACGAATGCAAAAGTAATTAAATTCCGCATATTACGCAAGAAAAGACCGTCTTTTTCTACTTTTTTTAAGAGAAAAGTTGTGAGTGTGGCAGAAAATTGATACCTTTGCACCGCTTTTTTCGTGTGATGGTGAATTAAGCATAACATTATTCAATTATTACAACTTAATTTAGAGTAACACAACATTATGAAAGAAATCGCAGTAAAAGGCCAGAAAAGAACTGAGACTGGCAAGAAAGCTACGAAGCTGATGCGTAAAGAGGGTCTGGTGCCCTGCAACCTGTATGGACTCAAGAGGGGCGAGAACGGTCTGCCCGAGGCTGTTGCATTTGCCATTCCCGCCGCCGACCTCCGCAAGGTTATCTACACTCCCCACATCTACGTATTGAACCTGAACATCGACGGTGCTGAGCACAAGGCCATCATCAAGGAACTGCAGTTCCATCCCGTGACCGATGCGCTGCTGCACGTTGACTTCCTGGAGATTCACGAGGACAAGCCTATCACCATTGGCATACCTGTGAAGCTGAACGGTCTGGCACAGGGTGTGCGCGACGGTGGACGTCTGGCTCTCATCGTACGCAAGGTAAACGTAACCGCCAAGTATCAGGACATTCCCGAAACACTCGATATCGACGTGACCAACCTGCTCATCGGCAAGAGCATCAAGGTGGGCGAGCTCAGCTTCCCCGGCCTGGAGATGGCCACCAGCAAGGAAGTTGTGGTCTGCACCATTAAGGCTACACGTAAGTCGAACGCTGCTGCTCAGGCTACTGAGGAGGATGCTTAAACTGATTCGCAGGCTGCTGGGAGCCGCCGGAAGGCTTTTCACAAAGACCTCCGACAGTGAACAACAGCAAACAACCAGTAAAATGGACAAATATCTGATTGTAGGCTTGGGCAACCCTGGTGCCGAATACGAGGGGACACGCCACAACACAGGATATATGGTATTGGACGCCTTCGCCAAGGCGTCCAATATTTGTTTTGAGGACAAACGCTATGGCTACGTGGCCGAAACGTCGCTGCGAGGACGCAAGCTCATCCTGCTGAAGCCCACCACCTACATGAACCTCAGCGGAAACGCCGTGCGCTACTGGCTGCAGAAAGAAAACATTGACCAGAAAAGACTGCTCATCGTGGTTGACGAACTGGCACTCCCGCTGGGGAAGTTCAGGCTGAAGGGCAACGGAAGCAACGGCGGCCACAACGGACTTGGCCACATCCAGCAGCTCATCGGACAGCAATACGCAAGACTGCGCATCGGCATCGGAAACGAGTTCCAGCGAGGCGGACAGGTAGACTACGTGCTCGGCCGCTACACCGATGAGGAGAAGAAGACCCTGGAACCGGTCATCGACACGGCCATCGAAATCATCAAGAGCTTCGTGCTCGCCGGCATCGACATCACCATGAACCAGTTCAACGCCAAGGGCAAATAGGAAAAGAAAGGGAAAAGACCGATGGAAGCAAGAATAGACAAATGGCTATGGGCTGCACGCATCTTCAAGACGCGGAGCATTGCCGTCGATGCCTGCAAGAACGGACGCGTCACCATCAACGGTGTGAACGTGAAACCGTCGCGGCCGCTCAAGGAAGGCGAGGTGGTCAGCGTGAAGAAACCGCCCATCACCTACTCGTTCCGCGTGCTGAAATGCATTGAGCAGCGCGTGGGAGCCAAGCTGCTGCCCGAAATCTACGAGAACGTTACCGACCCGAAACAATATGAGTTGCTGGAGATGAGCCGCATCAGCGGTTTCGTGGACAGGGCACGAGGCACCGGGCGCCCAACCAAGAAAGAGCGGCGCGCACTCGACGACTTCACGGCTCCGGCACTGTTCGGCTTCGACGACCTCGACGACGACTTCGACCTCGACGACTGACCGGCATCGGATCTCCCAAGGCAATGTCTATGTCAACAAACTAAAGAACAAAGCAACATGAAACACCACATCGCCATCTTCGTGTCGGGCAGCGGAACCAACTGCGAGAACATCATCCGCTATTTCGCTGGCCATGCCGACACCGACGTCACACTTGTCGTCAGCAACAAGGCCGATGCCTATGCACTGGTGCGCGCCGAAAGACTGGGCGTTCCAACAGCCATCATGCCCAAGGCCGACTTCAACGACGAGGCAAAGCTGATGCCCTTGCTGCGCGAACACCACTGCGACTTCATCGTGCTGGCCGGATTCCTGCTCATGGTTCCCGACTTCCTGCTGCGCGCCTTTCCGCGCCGCATCGTCAACATCCACCCTTCGCTGCTGCCCAAGTACGGCGGCAAGGGTATGTGGGGGCACCATGTGCACGAGGCAGTGAAGGCTGCTGGCGAAACCGAGACCGGCATCACCGTACACTATGTTTCGGAGGTTTGCGACGGCGGAGAAATCATTGCGCAGTTCCACACGCCCCTGTCTCCCGCCGACACGCCCGACGACATCGCCGCCAAGGTCCACCTTCTCGAACAGGCCCACTTCCCGGCTGTCATCGAGGAGGTCATCAGCCAGCTCTGAACGCCACGGCAAAACAGCATAAAAGAACAATCCCCAGCTTTCGAACGAAGGCTGGGGATTTCTTTTGAGGTCCGCATGACCTCGCAGTTGAAAACAAGTTAGTTGTATTTTTAGATCTTATTCAAGTTTCGGTAATTGTGGAGTTCAGACCACCGAAAACTGTTTTTGTTCTTACATTCGTCCGCCGGGACGTCCGCCACCGAAGCCGCCGGGACGTCCGCCGCCACCGCCACCGGGACGACCGCCACCGAAGCCACCGGGACGACCTCCGCCGAATCCGCGGCCGCCGCCAAAGCCTCTCATCTGCTCGCGTGCTTCTTTTCCTCCGAAGAGGTTCAGACGATAGATGACGTGGAGCATCACATAGCTGTTGATGCTATTGTACTCGGTGTCGCTGCGCTGCATGGCGTTGATGGTGCGCGAGTAGTTGCTCTGCTCTTTCAGAATGTCATAGAACTGGATGCTCACCGTGAGCGGCTTGCCCTTGAGGAAGCTCTGCGACACCTGTGCATTCCAGATGAGCTCATTGGTGTTCATCGTTGCGTCGTTATAGCCGCGACGGCTCTGGTTGTGAATGTCGGTGCTGAAGCTGGTGCCCCATGGTGCAAAGATGTTGATGCTACCACCGTAAGAGAACTGCCAGGTGTCGAGGTTGCTCTGGCTCTGCAACATGTTGCGGGTGTGCATGTAGTTCACCGAACCGTCGAGTCCAATCTCAAACCAGTCTTTTCTGTAGCTCACCTGCAGGCGTTCCATCACGCTTGTCGAGCGCGTCTTGTTCTTCAGCGATGCCCTTGCGCTGTTGTCGTAGAGGTAGCCCACATAGTTGTTATAGTTGAGCATGGTGAAGGTGTTCATGTTCCAAACGCCGGCCGAGTCGATGGCGGTGTTGAACATGAAACCGAGTCCTGCATTCCAGTTGCCGTTGATGTTCTCCGGCCGCGTGGTCTTGGCACCGGTTGTCGGGTCCACGGTCACCATATTCGATATACTGTTCCGAGTGTTGCTGTAGTTGGCAAACGTCATGATGGACCGCTGGTGAGAGGTAATATAAGTATTGTAGAACAGCTGGAAGCGGTTGGTAAACGAAGGCTTCAGTCCGGGATTACCCTTGGTGATGTTCATCGGGTCGCTGTCGTCGGTCACGTCGAGCAGGTCGCTCATGGAGGGCTGCGAGGTGCTTCCGCGGTAGTTGAGCCTCAGCTCGGTCAGGTCGTTGGGGTTATAACGGAAATCGAGGGTCGGAGTCACGTTGAACACATTGCGCGTGGTGTCGGTGTGGAGACCCTGATAGTCCTGCACGAACTTGGAGGTCTGCGGCTGGAACATCACACCGGCGTTCAGCCTGTATTTCTCGCGAATGAGTCGGAACATGACGTTGATCTCGTGGATATAGTTCTTGTACTCCGAGAAGCGGCTCAGGTCTTTGTCCAGATAGTTGGTGTAGGCCGAGGGCAGACGGTTCAGGTAGTTGTCCCATCCACGATACTCCTGACCGATGCCTGCGAAGGGATTCGTGGCGAAGTTTGAGAAGTCGTAGGTGGAACGGTCACTCTTGTTGTAGCTGTATGTGAACTGATAGCTGAACTGCAGGTACGTTCTGTCCCAGAGGGGCTCCGAATAGGTGGCCTGACCAGAGTAGCTGTAGCGCTTTGTGGGCGTCAGGTTGTAGCGGTTGGTGTAGTAGGTAGAGTCGTTGCCTGCTGCCGTCTGGTACTGATAGAGCATCACTTCGCTCGTGGTGAGGTTCTTGCTTTCAGAATCGTTGTAGTTGAAGTCGCCGCGCAAGGTCACGTTGCGTCCGCGGTTGTTGAGCTTGCGGTTCAGCTGGAGCATGCCCGATGCAGAGTTTCCGTCACTGTAGCTGATGCCGCCATTCTCGCGCTTGTTCACGCGGATACTGTCGGCCACGAGGTCGTCAACGTTCAGAGCCAGCGGGTCAGCCACGTAAAGATAGGGATCCTGATTGAAGGTTCTCGACAGGCTTGAGTTGCGTCCGTCGCTCGAGCTTAGCGACACCGTGGGGCGGAACGTGATGGTCGTCATCGAGTCGGGAGTCCATTCAATGCGCATACGTCCATTCCAGTTGTTCGAGCGAGTGAAGCTCTGAGTGACTGAATTGGTGAACTGTTTGATTATACCGCCGAACAACTCGGTCGACTGCTTGGTCCATACGTCGCCGTCGCCGTGGTTCCATCTCAAGGAGGCATCCCATTTCAGGAGGCCTGTGTCTTCATAGTTGAAGTTCAGTCCCACCATCTTCGAGGCGTTGAGTCCGTTTCTTCCGCCCCATCGTCCACCGCCGCCACCGCCGGGAAAGCCGGTGTCGTTGGTGTTGTTTGCACTGGTGAAGCCCATCAGGCGCCACTTGTCGTTGAAGTAGGCCATCATGGTGCGCTCGGCGTAGCGGTTCTTAGTGCCAATGCCGGCGTCGATGTTGGCAAACATTCCCTTGTTCATGCCGGGCTTGATGCCGAAGTCGAGCACCGTCTCCTCGTTGCCGTCGTCGATGCCGGTCACACGGGCCAGGTCGCTCTGCTGGTCGTAGGCGCGAATATTATTGATGATAGAGGTGGGCAGGTTCTTCATGGCTGTCTTCGTGTCGCCGGTCATAAACTCCTTGCCGTCCACCAGGATTTTCTTCACTTCCTTACCGTTGATGGTAATCTTTCCGTCGTCGTCGATCTGTGCACCTGGCAGTTTCTTCACCAGCTCTTCCACCACCGAGCCCTCGGGCGTGCGATAGGCGGAGGCATTATATATAAAGGTGTCTTTCTTCACCGTCACCTTTGCGGCCTGTCCCACCACGGTTGCTTCCTTCAGCATGATGGCATCGGGCACAAAGGAAATGTTGCCCAGTGCCACGTCCTTACCGTTGGCAATGGTCACATTCTTGGTCTGGGTGACGTAACCCACGCTGGTCAGCTTCACGATATACTTGCCGTCTTCGGGAGCAGACACCGAAAAATGGCCGTCCTCGTCGGTCAGCGTTCCCGTCACAAACGTGCTGTCGGGTTTCAGCAGGTGCACCGTGGCCTGCATCACCGCCTCCTTTGAGTCGCGGTCGGCCAATGTGCCCGAAATCTTTCTCTCTTGTGCGAATGTTGCCACAGACATCAACGCCAGCAGCAACAGCAAAATGGATTTTTTCATAAATACGAAATGTGTGCAATTGTTCTTTTGCTATGTTTGACGCACGCTGTGGCTTAATGTTTAATTGTCCGAGTTATTAAAGTTTGTAAAAACTACACTTTTGTGGGCGAAGAAACACAAAAAGCGCAACGGAATGACGGAATATGGATTTTTCTTCGTATTTTTGCAGGCGGAATTTTGAGAGAAGAGAAACTATGGATCAGAGAATTGTTTTTTCAGAAAACCTTCAGGAAGAGCTTGCAAAGGCCATTGCCGAATGCGAGCACGACAAGATTTTCGTGCTTACCGACGACACGACGGCGCGCCTGTGCTGGCCTGTGGTGAGCGCCTACTGGTCATTGCGGGGCGCACGGCTCATCACCATCGCGGCGGGCGACGACCACAAGAGTCTCGACGCCGTGGCGCATGTGTGGCAGCAACTGCAGCAGGGCGGTGCCTCGCGCCACTCACTGCTCATCAACCTGGGCGGCGGCATGGTGACCGACCTGGGCGGCTTTGCCGCGTCGACCTTTAAGCGGGGAATCAACTTCATCAACATTCCCACCACCCTGCTCTCGATGGTCGACGCGAGCGTAGGCGGAAAAACAGGCTTCAACTTCGGAGGACTGAAAAACGAAATCGGTGTGTTCCAGGACTCGCGCTTCGTCATTCTCGACACCGTTTTCCTGCAGACGCTCGACCACGAAAACCTCCTTTCAGGCTATGCAGAGATGCTGAAGCACTCCCTCATCGCCGACGAGAAGATGTGGGCCTGCCATGTGAACTTCTGCCCATCTCTAACTGAAAACGGAGAAATTCCAACTGAGAACGGAGAACTGAGAACTGAGAGGTATGATTGGGTGCTTGCGCAGAAGCAGCGCTCCAAGAGTAATCATACCTCTCAGTTCTCAGTTCTCAGTTCTCAGTTGGAACCTCTCAGTTCTCAGTTAAAACAAATGCTTCGCCAGAGCGTGATGGTGAAGGAGCGCATCGTTACCGAAGACCCGCACGAGCGCGGCCTGCGCAAGGCGCTCAACCTGGGCCATACCGTTGGCCATGCCTTTGAGAGCTTCGCCATGAAAAAGGGGAAGCCCGTGCTGCATGGCTATGCCGTGGCCTACGGACTGGTGTGCGAGCTCTACCTGAGCACCGTGAAATGCGGGTTCCCCACGCAACAGCTGCGACAGACGGTGGCTTTCATACGCGAGAACTACGGCCAGATGGCCATCACCTGCAAGGACTATCCGGCACTGCTGGAACTGATGACACACGACAAGAAAAACAGCGACGGACGCATCAACTTCACACTGCTGGGCGGCATCGGCGACATTCGCATCAACCAGAACGTCAGCGATGAGGACATCCGCGAGGCACTTGACTTCTACCGGGAAGGCTGACCCGCGGACGTGAATTGCAGGCTAACGGTCGCGCAATCGAAAAACGGCAGCGTTTTTTCTGCCGTTTTTTTGTTGTTTATCTGCCAAATAAAGTGAATTAAATTGCCGTCTTTTTGAAACAAATCCATTGACTTTGTTCAACGACTCCATTGATTTCGTTCAACAATTCCATTGGTTTTGTTGAACAATTCCATTGACTTTGTTTCTGAAGTCTGCCGCTTTAGCTTTTCCATTCCGTCATTTTCACCGCTTCATTTTGTCGCTTTAGCCTGAGAGCGAGGGCGACCCTTCCTTCTCGGATTCGTTTGTAAGGCTGTGAAATGAATGGAAACGAGGCTGTTCAATCATTCTTGCTGAAATACATTATAAGAACAATGAGCGCCAGGTACAGCAGAAGAGGTAAGACCGTCTTGGCCAGCAACTTCAGGATGGACTTCCCCATGCCCTGCTCGCGCCACAGCTTGCGGTTGAAGAAGTCTGCCAAGATGAAGATGATGCCACCTGCAAGGAGACAGCCAAAGGCGACAGAGACAAAGACAATGAGGTGGTCTCCGCCTCTACTCATTGACTTGCTCACACCATAATGACCGCTTATCAGGGCAAGGGCTACGGAGAAAAAAGACAGGACAACCATCACCACACGCCAGAAAGTGCCCCACCAGCTGTAGCCAAAAAGCTGCTTGTAGTCAATTAAATAGATGATAGGCGTAACGATGAAAATATAAAACAACATAAACATGGCTTCGGCACTTTGGCCATAAAGCAACAAACCGATGCTCACAAACACATAGCCAATGACCAGCAACTGGGTGCCGCAGAGCACCTGGATGAAGAAGTTCTGGGGCAGCTTGTGGTGGGGAAGGCGGGGCGCATAGCGGAATATCAGCCAGGTGGGCACAATGAGCAACGACGTAAGAGACAGCACTGCCCACTGGTCGTTTTCCAAAAGCTTTCCCAATCCTCCCCATAAACCCTCGCCGGTGGACGTAGAGGGTTCCTTGGTAAACACAGGATCAATCTTCGCGAGAAGATACTGCAAGAAGGTGGCTACGAGGGCTACGATGACCAGCATCTTCACTGGCGGGAAGCTAACCTGCAGATGGCCGGTGACGTATTCGCGGATGAAGTGGCCTGGTCGCCACAACAGCTGCCAGACGGAGTAAGGAAGCGAGCGCGTGCCCATGCCCCAGACGTCCATCACGCCCTGCCTGACGCTCTTCCAGGAAAAGGTTCCTGCCGTGCCTTTCTGGCCACAGGTGGGGCAGAAATTGCCCACGAAGGTTTCGCCGCAACAACGGCACACGTGCTCTTCGCTGCTGCGGTGAAACTCCGAGGCATGCTCTTGCCAGTGGCGGAAACGGCTCAGCCAGCCACGACGTTTTCCTTTTTCTTCCATATTGGCTGCAAAAGTACGCATTTTCTTTGGATAATGCATAGCTTTTCTTACATTTCTTTTCATTGTAAAAGAAAAAACACTACCTTTGCAAACAGATTATAATAAAACTAATAATATATATGAAGAATCGTTTTGTTCTAAGGCTGTCGCTGTCGGCACTTGTGCTGATACTGATGCCGCAGCTATGGGCACAGACACCCAAAGCGCTTGAAGTTAGGGAGTTACAGTTGAGCAACGGCATGAAAGTGTGGCTCAACGAAGACCACTCACAGCCAAAGGTGTTCGGCGCCGTTGTCGTACAGGCGGGCGCCAAGGACTGCCCCAACACGGGCATCGCGCACTATTTCGAGCACATCATGTTCAAGGGCACCGAGGAAATCGGCACCGTGGACTATGAAAAGGAGAAGCCCTGGCTCGACAGCATATCGGCTGCCTACGACCGACTGGCCGCAACCACCGACGTGAAGCAGCGCGAAATCATCCAGAAAGACATCAACAGGCTGAGCCAGAAGGCCAGCGAATATGCCATTCCTAACGAGTTCAACAGCCTCATTTCGCGCTACGGAGGCAGCGAGCTCAACGCTGGCACGTCGTTCGACTTCACGTTCTACCACAACATGTTTACACCGCAGTTCATGGAACAGTGGTGCCAGCTGAACAGCGACCGACTGATCAACCCTGTGTTCCGCATGTTCCAGGGCGAGCTGGAAACGGTCTACGAGGAGAAGAACATGGGGTCTGACCAGATGTCGAACGCCATGAGCGAGACCATCTTCAAGGAGCTGTTCGGAACGCGACCATACGCCTACCCCGTCATCGGCAGCACGGAGAACCTGAAAAACCCGAAGCTCTCGGAGATGAAGAAGTTCTACGAGCAGTACTATGTGGGCTGCAACATGGGCCTTGTCTTGAGCGGCGACTTCGACTCGGAGACCATCATGCCGCTGCTGGAGCGCACGTTCGGACGCATTCCGCGAGGCACCATGCCCAGCCATCCGAAGTCGCCACTGCCCGACATCACACAGGAGCGCACCGTGGAGCTGAAGATTCCCCTGCCGCTGGTTTCAATGGAGGCCATTGTCTTCAAGGCACCCACCGACTATGAGCGCGATGCCAACGCGCTGAAGATAGCCACCAACCTCCTCTCGAACGGCAATGCCGGCATGCTCGACTCGCTGATGACCGAAGGTCACTTGATGGCTGCTGCCATCACGCCGGTTGCCTTGAACGATGCAGGCGTCGTCATGATGATCCTCATTCCTAACCTTCTGGCCAAGACGGAAAAGGCTGAACAGAACTGCTTCCGCCAGTTCAAGCGCATCTACGAGGGCGATTTCGACGAGAAACAGGTTGAGGTGCAGAAGCGGAGCCTGCGCAATGAGGCGCTCAGCGAGCTGGAAACCATCGACGATCGCGGCCTGCAGATGGTGATGGTTATGTCGTCTGGCCACAAATGGCAGGAATATATGGACAAGCTGGACGCCATCGACAAGGTGACAAAGGCCGACGTGATGGCCGCTGCCAAGCGGTATCTGGACGCACCATTCGTCAGGTTCAAGAAGAAATATGGCACACCCGAGAAGGACAAGGTGTCGCAGCCGGGCTATACACCTGTGAAACCCAAGAACACAGGCATGGAGTCGGCCTACGCAAAAAGAATGGCACAGATGCCCGTAGGCGACAAGGAACTGCGCCTCGTTGACTTCGAAAAGGATGCCACCACGACATCTCTGGGCGGACAGGCCACCCTCTACACCACGAAAAACCCGGTGAACGACCTGTTCAGACTGGCAATCGTCTATAACCGCGGTGCTCAGGCTGACCCGAAAATCCCGGTGGTAGAAGCCATGCTCAACAACGCCGGCACCGACTCGCTCTCACGCCAGCGAATCGGAACAGCGCTGGAAAACTACGGCGCTGACCTCACCTTCAGCAGCGACGAAAACAGCTTCATGATAGAAGTAACGGGAATCGACAAGTACTTCGAGCCCACTATGCAGCTGGTAGGCCACTTCCTCAACAACGTGAAAGCAGACCAAAAGAGCCTCTCAAAGGTGAAAGACGCAGCCAAGGCTGAGGAAAAGAGTCTCACGGAAGAGAACACCGACGTCATGCTGGCACTCATGCAGAAGATGATATATGGCGACCTGTCGCGCTTCCTTCACCGAATGACGTACAAGGAAGTGAAGAAGATGACGGGCGAAGAAATGATCAGCGCCTTCAACGATGTGCTGCGCTGCCACAGCCGTTTGTCCTACAGCGGCACGCTCGACGCCAGCAAGGTGGCCAGCGTCATCAAGGCCAACCTGCCCATCAGCCGCAGTCAGGCGCCTTATGTTGACTACGGCAAAGACCCCATCGGCTACAATGAGCCGATCATCTATGTCTTCGACATGCCGAAGGCCCGCCAGACGCTTGTGACAACCTACGACCAAATCAAGCCGCAGACCACACTGAAGCAACGCATGGAGAGCAGAATCTTCAACCAGTATTTCGGTGCAGGCGACATGTCGTCGGTACTTTTCCAGGAGGTTCGTGAGTTCCGCTCGCTGGCATACAGCTCCAGCTCGCGCCTGCGTTCGCGTTCTCTCATAACCCATCCGAACGCTCCGCTGAGCTTCATTACCGCAACAGGCACGCAAGGCGACAAGGCCATGAAGTGCATCGCACTGATTGACTCGCTCTTCACTGACATGCCCATCGTGGAGAAGAACTTCCAGACCTGCCGTCAAGGGTACATCAACGAGATGTATACTGAATTCCCGTCGTTCCGTTCCATGGGCTCTTACATCGGCATCTCACGGATTAACGGCTACACAAACGACCCCCAGACGGGCGTGGCTCCTGTAGTTCAGAGCGTCACAATGGACGATATGCGCCGCTTCTACGAGACAAACATCAAGAACAACCGCAACCACCGCGTCTACGGCATTGTGGGCAACAAGAAGAAACTCGACCTGAAGGAGCTGCAGAAATACGGCCGCGTGGTCTTCGTGAAAGAGAAAGACCTGTTCAGAAAGTAAGTCCTGCCGGCCGCCATCTGCTCACGTTGCCGTGAGAAGATGAACGGCCTGGCGCATCAGAAACAAGCAGCCGACAACACAAGGAAGGGCCGCCGCTGAGCAAAGTATCAGCGACGGCCCTTCTTCGTGGGCGTTTTTTCCGGCCTGCAACTGTGCCTTAGCCGTCCTCCGTCAGTTTTGACAAGCCTGCGAGGCGATTCTTTGAGCCTCTGCCCGCGCCGGTTTGCCGGTCTCGGTCTGCGGAAGCCGTGCGACATGGACATAATGGCGGGGAGCCCAGTGTGGCGGCAGCACCCGGTGGCAGAGCTGGCGAAGCTCGTCGTCGACGCTTCCCTCGGTGAGCAGCACCATGGCCTCGCCCAGGCGTTTGTCGCGACATTTCGTGATGAGGAAAGCATCGCGGAGATGGGGACGCAGCAAACGCTCCGCCTCTTCTATCTGGATTTTCAGGCCGCCGGTGCAGACGACATTGTCGCGACGGCCCAGAATGCGGAACATCTTCTGCTGCGTGTGCGGCTTCAAAGTGAGCTCTGCCAGATCGTTGGTCACCAGTCTCTCTGCGCACACCTGCGGGGCTTCGATGACCAGACAACCGTCAGGACTGAGCGAAACGTCCACGCCCTCGAACGGTGTGTACCACTCGCTGGCGCCAGACCCGCTGAGCCGGCGCAGGGCAATATGCGAAAGCGTCTCGGTCATGCCGTAGGTGCTCCACACGGCATTGGGGAAACCACGCAGTTCGGCCGCCAGCTGGTCGTCGATGGCACCGCCGCCGATGATGAGGTTTCCGATGGCTCTGAGCCGCTCGCGCTCTGTTTCCACCTGCAAAGAGTTCCACACCTGGAGCGGCACCATGGCGGCAAAGTCGACCTTTGTCTGGACATTT
>OCTW011610532.1_pt1 | contig 16871 bp, 12 predicted proteins | sample 1539671 | NCBI WGS metagenome assembly OCTW01 (sample SAMN02144230, study PRJEB22623) | gut metagenome | biome: sheep rumen | host: Ovis aries | place: New Zealand
TACATATATTTTCCAAGAAGACCTGATGTATTATTTGGATCAAGTTTCTTTACAGAATTAATCAAATCATAAAGGAAAATTCTGAAGGATGGATTTGTAGCTTCCCAAAGGGCATCAATGGCCTTAACTTTTTCTTCTGCATTTCCGATTTTTGTCTGATAAATCATTTTATGCATATCATCAATAATCGAAGTTTGTTCTGCAAGAGTTTCTTCAAAGCCCTGAATTGACCGGTTTTCATCATCATAGAAAAAGCCCTTTATAAGATATTTTTCCTTTGAGAAAATATAGATAACCGGAACTTCCTTTGCATCGAGCATTGTTGCATATTTTGTGTTTTTTTCCAGGATTGCATTTTTCTGTTCTGCAACCTTCTTTGCTGCGTCATCGGCAGCTTCATCAGCCTTAGCTTCTGCAAAGGTTTTCTGAGAAAAGTCCATACAAACTACTGCATATTTTGATGCTACTTCCTTTTTGAACTTTGCATCGCGGACAACCTTTTCCATAAAATCTGTGCTGTCTTCATCATCACCTTCTACGGTAATAATAACCATAACATCCTGATTTTTTTTATTTGCAAAGCTTACAGCATCATCAAAATCATAATAACAGCCATTGGCATCTGTTTTTGCTTTACCACAGCTGATTATAAAAAGAGAAGCAATAATTGTAAAAAGTGCAAGTGTAAGTTTTTTCATTTTGTGTTCCTTAATTATTTAAAGTATGAAACTCCGGCTGCAAAGAGGTTTTCACAGGTAGTTTCACTTTCGTTTGTAAGAGGATTTCCGACTACATTCTTGAAGAGGTCAAGAGATGCGCCGTTGCGGTCTAAGCCTACACCACGCTCTGAGTGTCCCATCTTTCCAAGAACGTGTCCGTCAGGAGATGTGATACCTTCAATAGCGAATGCAGATCCGTTAGGATTATCAGGCTCTGTGATTGCAGGGCGGCCGAACTCGTCTACGTACTGGGTAAATACCTGTCCGTTTTCGAAGAGGCGTTTTGCAGTTGCTTCGTCACAAACAAAGCGACCCTCACCATGACTGATTGCAATAAGGTGATTGCGCTGGTCGATTACGCTAGGATGCATAGCCCAAGGTGATGTAGCTGATACAATACGTGTACGAACGATGCGGCTGATATGGCGGTTGATTCTGTTGTAGGTCAAAGTTGGCATATCCGGAGTCATATCGCAGATTTCACCGTATACTGCAAGACCAGTCTTAACAAGGGCCTGGAAGCCGTTACAGATTCCAAGTACAAGACCGTCGCGCTTCTTAAGAAGGTTCATAACTTCTTCGCTGATGTTTCCGGCCTTGAGTACGTTTGCAATAAACTTTGCAGAACCGTCCGGTTCATCACCTGATGAGAAACCGCCGCTGAGGGCGAGGATCTGTGCATCGCGCATTTCTTTTGCGAGGCGGTCGAGGGACTCTGTAAGCTGAGCCTGTGTGCGGTTCTGAAGAACTACAATCTTTGTTTCAGCGCCGGCCAGGTTGAAGGCACGGGCCATATCGATTTCGCAGTTAGTACCTGGGAATACTGGCAAAAGAACTTTTGGACGGCTTGTCGGCTGAACAAAGGCTGGAGCCTTGCGGATGTCGCTGAGAGACTTGTGGATGTCTGTTGCCCAGTCAGGAAGCTTTGGCTGTACCTCTGCTCCACTAACACGTGGGAATACTTCCTTGAGTTTATCTTCCCAGCGGTCCACACAGTCATAAAGGCTGATTTCAACTTCTGGATTTGTAACTCCACCGAGAACGGCGTTTTTGATTACGATTGCAGGCTTGTCGATTGTCATACCAAGCTGAACGAGAGTTCCTTCTACAAAGGCTGCCTTTTCAAACTCAGGCACATGAGCAGATGGAACTTCTACGATGATGTTTCCGTATGTTGGAAGGAAGAGGTCTCTAACGGTGGTTGAGGCACTCGAAACCACCGGCCCTTCGGTCCCTTCGAGTGCCTCAGGGACCGATGCAGCGTCAATGTTTGCACCAACCATATTACCCATTGCCATCTTTGTAACTGCTTCTGCAATTCCTCCTGGTCCTACAGGATACATTGCGGCAATGCGGCGGGCCTTGTTGAGTTCATAAAGTACATCAGAGTTCTTAAGGAAGGTTTCATAATCCGGTTCGAGAAGGTCTGAGTATGGAACCTTTACCATATAGATATTGTTTCCGCTTACCTTGAAAGAACCGCTCAAAACGTTTGGAGCTTCGTCGTGTGTTACGGCAAAACTTACGAGTGTATGTGGAACGTTGATATCTTCGAAGGTACCGGACATTGAGTCCTTACCACCAATTGAAGCACAACCAGATTCTACCTGTGCATCAATAGAACCAAGGAGAGCAGCAGTAGGATAACCCCAGCGCTTTTCGTTTACTGCACGGCCAAAGAATTCCTGGAAAGAAAGGCGTGATGTGCGGGCCTTACCACCAATACAGGTGATTTTTGCAAGCGAGCTGAGCACGGCAGTTTTTGCTCCGTGCCATGGTGACCAGTTACCAACACGTGGGTCGAAGCCGTATGTCATGAGACTGGCAGTGCTTGTTTCGCGCGGTGTCATTACCGGAATCTTTGCAGACATACCTGCTTCCGGTGTATTCTGATATTTTCCTCCGTATGGGAAGAGAACTGTGCCTGAACCGATTGAGCCGTCGAAGCGTTCACCAAGACCACGCTGAGAACAGCAGGCAAGGTCGTTGATATTTGCAAGCCATGCGTCTGTAAGATGATTCTTTACGCAGCCTTCGCACTTAACAGGCTTGTCGAGTTCTGCGGCAACAGACTCAAGAGGATTGCAAAGTGGAGACTTGGCAGGCTCTGCTGGCTGTTCAATAAGAGCAGTTGCTTCGTGATGAGCACCAGCAGCATCGAGGAATTCGCGGCCAATGTCTACGATTGTTTTACCGCGCCACTTCATAACAAGGCGGTTTGTATCTGTAACTGTTGCAACAACAACAGCATTCAAGTTTTCTTTCTTAGCTTCTTCAATAAAGCGGTCTACATCGGCCTTGCGAACTACAACAGCCATACGTTCCTGGCTTTCAGAAATTGCAAGCTCAGTTCCATTAAGACCTTCGTACTTCTTTGGTACAGCGTCGAGGTTGATATCAAGGCCAGGAGCAAGCTCGCCGACAGCAACTGATACACCACCGGCACCAAAGTCGTTACAGCGGCGGATCATAAGGCTTACTTCTTTATTGCGGAAGAGACGCTGAATCTTTCTCTCTTCAACAGCGTTACCCTTCTGAACTTCGGCAGCAGCTGTTGTAACAGATTTTACAGTATGAACCTTTGAAGAACCTGTTGCTCCACCAATACCATCGCGGCCTGTACCACCACCAAGAAGGATGATGATGTCGCCCGGCTCAGGACGTTCGCGGATAACTGTATTTACAGGAGCAGCAGCAATAACGGCACCAAGCTCCATACGTTTTGCAGCATAACCAGGATGATAGATTTCTTCTACCTGACCTGTTGTAAGACCAATCTGGTTACCATAAGAGCTGAAGCCCTGAGCAGCTTCGCGGCAGAGTTTAATCTGAGGGAGCTTACCCTTCATTGTAGCTGAAAGTGGAACAGTTGGGTCTGCGGCACCGGTAATACGCATTGACTGATATACCCAGCTTCGTCCAGACAATGGATCACGGATAGCACCACCAAGACAAGTTGCAGCGCCTCCGAATGGTTCGATTTCTGTAGGATGGTTATGAGTTTCGTTTTTGAACATCATAAGCCAGCGTTCTGTTGCGCGAGGATCGTCGGCAGCAAGCGGCTTACCATTTTCATCTGCTGTGTAATGTACGTCTATATAAACCGAGCAGGCATTGTTTTCTTCCGAAACTTCCATATCTTCAAGCTTTCCGTGCTTTTTAAGATACTTCATTCCGATTACAGCCATATCCATGAGGCAGACTGGCTTATCTGTGCGGCCGGCATACATTTCTGTACGCATAGCCTGGTAATTTTCAAGAGATTTTTTGAAGAGAGGCGCATAAGGACCGTCTTCAATTTTGATATCCTTAAGTTCTGTAAGGAAGGTTGTGTGGCGGCAGTGGTCAGACCAGTAAGTGTCGAGGACGCGGATTTCTGTTTCAACAGGGTCGCGGCCTTCGCCCTTAAAATAATCCTGAAGGAATACGATATCAGCATGATCCATAGCAAGGCCCATCTTGTTGCGGTATGCTTCAATCTCTTCGTCATTCATTTTGATAAAGCCTTCTACAACAGGAATGTCGGCAGGCTCTTCAACATGCATTTTTAAGGTTTCAGGTTTTGTATCGTCGGTAAGACGTGAATCTACAGGGTTAATAAGATAGTTCTGGATTTTTTTAATTTCTTCGTCGCTTACGCTGCCTTCAAGAACAACGATTTTTGCACAACGTACAACAGGAGGTTCAGTAAGAGTCTTAACACCCTTAAGACCTGCGCGAAGAAGTGAAAGACACTGCTCAGCAGAGTCGGCGCGCTGGTCGTACTGGCCTGGCAAAAATTCCCAGATGATTTCGCGGCCAGAGTGTTCAGGCAATTTTTCTGTAAAAACGAAATCGCTCTGTGGCTCAGAGAAAATGCGGGTTGCGGCAATTTTTGCAACTTCTTCGCTCACATTTTCAATGTCGTAGCGGTTGAAATAACGAACTGCCTTTACTCCGGCAATTCCCAAAAATCCATTGATTTCAGAAAGATAACGGCGAGCCTCGTTTTCAAAACCAGGGCGGCGCTCTACATATAAACGATACATAGAGCGATTATATCAAATTTAAGATGAATAGAAAATAGGTCTGAAGAATAGACCCCGAAACATAGGGAGCGACGGCTGAAAGCCGGCAAAATGCTCCAGTGGAGCATTTTGAGCGAGTCTCCGAGCAGCTATGCTGCGAAGGGCTCGGGGTGACAGTTTATAACTTAGAGAATACATCCGCAAAAGCACCTTCGTTGTAGAGCTCCATAAACTTTTCTACAACCTTAGGGTCGAACTGAGTACCGGCACAGTTTTTGATTTCGTTTATAATAAAATCTTCCGGCAGACTCTTACGGTAAGGACGAGTTGAGCTCATAGCATCAAAGGTATCCGCAACCGCAATTATGCGCGCTACCCATGGAATATTCTCACCGGCAAGACCATCCGGATATCCCCTGCCATCATATCGTTCATGATGATGATGAGCACCCGCAGCCAGGTCCTCCTGAATCTGAACATCCTTAAGAATTTCATAACCGCGTACCGAATGACTCTTCATAATAGCAAACTCTTCATCGGTAAGCTTTCCCGGCTTTTGCAGAATAGCATCCGGAATACCAATTTTTCCAATATCATGCAGAAGGGCTACATTATAAAACCTTTCTACTGTTTCCGGACTTTCCCCAAGCTTAATGGCAAGCATTTTTGTATATTTTGCAACACGGCGGGAATGACCGTTTGTATAGGTATCCTTACCATCGACACAGTTTGAGAATGCTCCGATAATTGCCTTATTAAATATACGTTCTTCTTCTGTCTTTGCTTCAATTTTTTTGATTCTGATTTTCATTCCAAGGCTGACCAGAATAGACACAAAGAATGCAAGGATAATAATTGCAGAAATCATAAACCACGTTTTCTGCCAGATATAAGGCTGCTTAATTACAGTGATGGAAGCAGGCGAACTTACTGCACCATCTGAATTCTTTGTCATTACAACAAGATGATAGGTTCCAGGTTTAAGGTTTGTATAGGAAACAGTTCTCGCAGTCCCCCAGTCTGAATATTTTTTTTCAAAGCCTTCAAGCATGTATCTGAATCTGGTATTCTCAGGTGAAATAAAGCTGAGAGCCGTAAACTTAATGGAAAGACGGGTTGCTCCAGGCGGAACAATAATATCTTCTCCCTTATATTCATAAGTCACACCATCAATCGTGTATTCCTGGAATTCTGCCATAGGAGAAGAGTTTTTAAGCTCAGCTTTAGCCGGGTCATAAATTGCAAAGCCGTCTACAAGTGTAAACCAGACACGGCCCAGAGAATCCTTGGCACAAAGCGAAGTTGAAGTAACACCACTTGTAATAAGTCCATCAGGAGCGCCGTAATATCTTACAGAAATCTTGTCTCTTTCTCCGTCGGCAAGCTCTTCCATCTCTGAAAGTGATGCAGAGAAAATCCCCTTATTAGTTGTCATCCAGACAGTACCAGTGTAATCGCAAATCATCTGGAAAACGCTGTCTGTTCCGATTCCATTGCGGGAAGTAAAGTTTACAAAAGACTCTTTTTCTTCTATATATTTTGAAAGACCTGTTCCGGTCGCAATCCAGATGCTTCCATTATTATTCACAATCTTAAAAATTACATTACCGGCAAGTCCGCCTTCGTCTGGATTTGTAGAATAATGCTTTATGATTTTTTCGTCTTTAAGAAGGTGAACTCCACCACCGTTTGTACCAATCCAGATGCGTGCTTTATCATCTTCAAAAATCCACATGATATAGTGATTTTCAAAGCCATCGTCGCGGGTAAGCACACGGATACTTCCATCCTTATGAATAATACTTAGGCCCGAAGTAGTTCCTACATAGTAGTCGCCGAAGCTTGTTTTGATAGCGACACGACATTTTGTTGCGATACCGTCCTTTGTTGTCCATTTTTTTATTTCGCCATTCGGATAAAAGCAAATCAAAGGTTCTTCAGAATAAGAACAGATCAGAATTTCATTATCTGCTGTTTTTTCTATATGGCGTACACGATAGCCCTTTGTCAATTCAGTAATTTTATTTTCAACGAACTGATTATCTTTATAGCAGGCAACTCCATTGTCTGTACCCAGCCAGGTAAGCTGTCGTTCAGAATCTTCGCAAATGGCATTTACACTTGTGTTCATAGAAACTGTAGAAAACTTTGCCCTGCTAACCTTCTGAAGGCCGCCTCGGTCAAAACAAATCCAGATATTTCCTTCGCGGTCTTCCATAATATCACTTACAATATCATCACTAAGACCATTTCTTTTATCAAAATAAGTAAAGGTACTGTTATGAAGAATAGTTATACCTGAATCCGTTCCAAACCAGAGATTTCCTTTTTTATCCTGAATGATTTCTGTAACACCAGTTGCATCATGATGGTCATGTTTTATATCATAAACAGTTTCTTCTGCATTTTTAATTCTTACAACATAGTGAGAGTCCAGTCCAAACCAGAAGGCACCGGTATCGTCCTGAGTAATACATTTTACAGCAGGATTTTCTATCTTTTTAATTCCATCAAAATACTGTAATTTTTTATTTTCATAGACAAATAATTCGCCTTTATTACCTGTCGTAATCCACATGCGGCCGGCATTGTCACAGTAAAATTCTGATACAAGAATTTTTTCCTGTCCAAGTTCTACAAGGCCGTTTGGAACAGCTATTTCTCCCGAGGGAGTTAAATAACATATACCCGAAGCAGTTCCAAGCCAGATATTATGAGAATGGTCTTCGTAGATTGAATTTATCTTATTGTTAGGAAGACCTGAAGCCATTGTATACTTTTTGATTTGTCCGTCTGGAGAAATTGCCGTAACGCCTTCGTCATTGTGGCCAACCCAGAGGGTTCCGTCCTCTGCCTCGTAAAGTGAACGGGCCGAAGCAAAATCAAACTTAGGATCTGCAGTTCTGCTGAAGGTTGTGAACTCAACTCCGTCAAAACGAACAAGACCGTCATAGGTTCCAATCCAGATATAGCCCTTCTGATCCTGTAAAACAGTTGTAATAGACATACCGGGAAGTCCGTCTTCTGTGGTCCAGATTTTATTGACATAATCTGCGAGAAAGGACTGGTCTGTTTTGATTTTCGTAGTAGTCTGCGAAAAGACAATAAAAGATAAACAAAAAAATAAAAGAGTGCAGATAAAACGCTTCTTACTATACATAAGACGAAATTATAGCACTCTTTTATATTATGCGCAAAAAGTTTTAGAAATCTTTTGATTTTGCGTTAGAATCTGTAGGTTCCGGTTGTTATAGTTCCACCATTTGAGTAAATGTCGAAGTTTACAGTCTTCTGGGCAGCGGCCAGTTCTGAATAGAACTCGGAAATATTATTAACCTTTTTACCGTTTACTGCGGTAATAATGTCACCATTCTGAATTCTTAAGCTTGCGGCCGGAGATTTTTCTTCAACATTAGTAACGATTACACCCTTTACCTTTTTGTCGTCAATCTTGAGCTGTTCGCGGGCTTTATCTGTAAGTGGAGTTGCTATAAAGCCAGGCCACATCTTACTATTGCTGATGTCACTTTCATTAGCACGTTCTTCTATTTTTACTGTAATATCAGAAAGCTTTTTGCCTCCACGAATTACAGTAAACTTAGCAGTTGTACCGGCTTCAAGACTTCCAATATCGCGAACAAGCTGATTTGTGGACTTTACCTTCTTGCCGTTTACTTCAATGATAAAATCACCAGGCTTTATACCACCCTTGAAGGCAGGTGAATTAGAGAAGACTTCTGCCGCAAAAGCACCTTCGCTTTCTGCGACACCAAGTTCTTCCTTATACTCATTTGTAATATCAACGAGAGAAACTCCTACCCAGCCGTAAACAACCTTACCCTTCTTGATAAAGGAATCAATTGCGGACTTAAGATTATTAATTGGAATTGCAAAACCAAGACCAACTGAACCGCCGGAAGAAGAAGCAATCCAGGTATTGATACCGATTACCTCTCCGTAAATATTTACAAGTGGACCACCCGAGTTACCCTGGTTGATTGCCGCATCGGTCTGAATATAATCACTGATTGAAGACATCTGGCTTTCATTGCGGCCAACAGCACTTACAATTCCCTGAGTTACAGACTGGCTGTAACCAAGAGGAGCACCGAAGGCAAGACAGATATCACCAGGCTGAACCTTATCTGAATCACCGAGCTTTGCAACAGGAATTGTAGAGTCCTTTGATTCAAAAGAAACAAGAGCTACGTCAATTCGGCTGTCTGTACCGACAAGCTTTCCTTCGAACTCACGACCATCGTTAAGCTTAATACTGATTTTTGTTGCGCTTCCGGCAACGTGATTGTTTGTAAGAACATAGAAGGTATCTCCGGTTTTTCTAACAATTACGCCGGAACCAAGACCTTTTGATTCATATTCACGCTGATTATTTTTATTATTACTGTCATCACTGTTTCCATTTCCAAAGAAAAACTCAAAAGGATTTGTCATTCCTCCGAAAGGACTTGTATAGGTTTTTGTTTCAGTGACATCAACCTCTACAACAGCAGGAAGCATAGTATTACTGATTGAACGGAAAGAATTCTGCAGAGCTTCAACAACACTGAGAGAAGTGTCTGTTTTTTTAGGTGGGTCTGCAAAAAGTGAAGCAGATAACAAAAGCAGCATTGAGGCTGCGGCAATTACTTTAGTTAGTTTTCTCAATTTTTTGCTCCTTGCGGCAAGCTTTATATTTTTTCTGCCGCTCTTTTAAAATATAACTAAAAAATTGAGAAAAGGTAACATAAATGTTTTCTTATTTTTTATAGTCGAGGGCGGTCAGGACTTCGGTGTGGTCTTCGAAAACTGCTACGGTGTGTTCCTCGTGGCAGCTGACCTTGCCGTCGCAGGTGAGAACTGTCCAGCCGTCAGCCGCAGTTTCTACATCGGCTACTCCCATATTAATCATAGGCTCAATAGCAAGCACCATACCAGGCTTAATGCGCGGATTCTGACCCCGGAAAGGACAGTTTGGAACACTCGGATCCTCGTGAACATCAAGCCCTACCCCATGCCCGCAGTAATCATAAACTACGCCGTAGCCGTTGCGGTCAGCAATTTCGTAAACAGCATTTGCGATATCACTTATGCGGTTGCCGACTACACAGGCAGCAATTCCGGCTTTAAGACATTCGGCTGTTACTTCCTGAAGCTTACGAACCTTAGGATTTACGTTTCCAATCAAAAGAGAATGAGTTGTATCGCTGATATAGCCGTTCATATCAATTCCGACGTCGATGCTTACAAGGTCCCCGTCTTTGATAATACGCTTTTTAGAAGGGATTCCATGGATTACTTCGTTATTGATACTGATACAGGTAGCTCCAGGGAAGTCTTCGCGCCACCAGGCAGGCTTTCCGCCATGGGAAATCATATAATCTTTAAACATATCGTCTACATGCTTGGTAGACATTCCGGCCTTTACCTTTGGGATAAGTTCATTAAACATGTCGGCGGTGATATGACATACCTTGCGGATGCCGGCAATCTGTTCGGGTGTTTTGAGTTGAATCATAATAACGTGTCCTTAGTGAAGAATATAACACTTTTGGTGATTGTTGGCTAGAGAGTTGTTAGGTAAAACTCACAAAGGCATGATATAACATACGCGAGTGGAAGAGGGACACAAACTGCATCTGGGCGTTCGCGAGTGAAGCGAAGCGTAACGAGTCGGATACCACTTACGCCCAGCCGCAGTTTGGGTTCCTCTGCAACGGAAGTATGTTATATCATAGTTTCTCTGATTCTCTTAAACAAATCTCTGCGGTGCTCAAATCACCCAAACGTTTATATTCTTCGCTCATTTTGCGGAGGAAGAAGGCGTCGTTTTTGCTGCCCAGATTTAAGTCCAGGGCACGTTCAAATACATCCAGGGCGAGTTCGTCTGAAATTACTCCGTCTATGTTACGTTTAAGAATATTCAGGGTGAAATCTATTACTTCCGGGAAGAAAATATAAAAGTACTGGTAGGAATATTCCATCTGGATAATCTGTTCCAGAAGAATTATGGCATCGTAATACTCACCTCGGATTACAAGCTCTTCTGCGAGAATATAGCCGTAGTCCATAAAGTCCTCGCGGGTAAACCATTTTTTGAGGGAGAAATCAGCATGATTCATCTGCATGCGCTTGAACTCGGCAACCGCTTCGTCTTCCTTCTGATGCATAAGGGTATAAAAAATCAGCTTGGCACGGCTTTCTTCATCTTCGCGGGCCTTGAGCCAGTCGTAATAATTAAAGGTATCTGTGTTTTTATAAGAGCGTTTGATTTTTATAAAGAAGGATTCGTCGAAAATAGAGCGCTGGCGAACATCGGAAAGAACACGATAGGCCTGCACTACTTCGTTAAATTCATCGCGCCGGCTTGAATCTCCAGTGAGATCCGGGTGAAGAAGCTTTGCTTTTTCGCGGTAGGCTCGTTTTATTTCGGCAAGAGTGGCATTAGGACGCACTCCCAGAACTTTGTAGAAATCTTTCATTGTGTTTTTAAGCTTTTAAAATATTTTAAAGATTTTTTCAATATCAGGCTTCTGGATAATCATTACAGGACATTTTGAATGAGCCAGAACTTCATTCTGATCTGTAGAAAGCACATTTCTCTTCACACTGTGCTTATCGGAATCAGATTCATTACCTCCAAGAATTATCAGGTCAGCTTCAAACTCATCGGCAGCCCGCAGAATCTCTGTAAAAACGCCGCCGCTTCTTAATTCTGTTTCACAGGTTACACCCTTTGAGCCGGCAAGCATCTGTGCATAGGCAAGGTAACGTTCTCCATCCTCTTTCAAACGATCTTCATAATCATAGCGTTCATCGGCAACCAGAAACTTATTCATTGAAAGATATTTTACAGTTGCCGTATCTACAACGTATACAAATTTGATGGAAATATTATAGGAACGAGCCATCATTATTGCATACATAGCTGAATGCACTGAAGAACGATGTCCGTTTACTGCGACAATCATTTTTTTAAAGAAGTTTTTCGCCATTTTTCCTCTTTAGTGCCTTAAGCACAAATATATTTTCGCGGTCGCGCTCTTCGAGCGCACTTTCTATATACGCCTTAGTTTCCTTAGCCTGGGGAATAATCATTTTATCCAGCGCATTTACACGTCGCTGGGTTTTACGAACCTCTTCCGCAAGGCGCCAGACTATTGTTCGTATAGAAGCCATCTGAGTCAACAGAAGCAGCAGCTCAAAGAAAGAATTTATTGTGGCATCCATATTAGCATCGGTACCAATGAAGGAATAAAAGAGTTCTTTTTGCGGCATAAGAACATCAATTGTCGGGAAGGACATACCGCCTATATTTACACGTTTTTCCGTAAAATCAAAATCATAATGAACCGCGTGAGAAATACGTTCAATCTGGTCGGCACCGTCCAGCATAAGCATTCGCTTAAAGGCCGGATAAGCCTTTGCAACCGCAGCATCAATATCCTTTTCCAGAAGCTTTACACGCTCTACAAGATGCATAAGCTCGCGGACAAGAATTTCACGTTTTTCTTCCAGCAGCTCGTAGCCGTTGGTAGAAACCGCCAGCTGCTCTTTCATTGCGAGAAGATTTGATTTTGTTGGTGCGATATTTAGTCTTGCCATAGTTATATAACCACGTCATGCTGAACTTGTTTCAGCATCTATCAGGAGATCCCGAAACAAGTTCGGGATGACTGTTAGTTCTCAACCTCCGGAAGATACTTATCTATAAACTCAGGCTTGATTCGGGTGAGCTCTTCACGAGGAAGTTCACTTAATATCTTCCAGCCAATATCCAGTGTCTGTTCAATTGTTCGGTCTTCGTATTCACCCTGGGCAAAGAATTCCTCTTCCAGTCGTTTTCCAAAATGCAGATAAGCCCGATCCAGCTCGCTCAATTCTTCTTCACCGATAATTGCCGCAAGGTTACGGATAGACTTTACCTTTGAGTAAGAAGCAAAAAGCTGGCTTGAAACATTTGCGTGGTCTTCTCGTGTCATATCTGGTCCAATACCGTCCTTCATAAGTCGGCTAAGACTTGGAAGTCCGCTAACAGGCGGATAGATTCCTTCCTGTGCCAGCTCGCGGCCAAGAACAATCTGACCTTCGGTAATGTAACCGGTCAAATCCGGAATCGGGTGCGAAATATCATCGTTTGGCATTGTGAGGATTGGAATCTGAGTGATTGAACCTTCGCTGCCTTTTACACGACCTGCACGCTCATAAAGCTCTGCAAGGTCAGAATAAAGATATCCCGGATAGCCCTTACGGCCAGGAACCTCACCGCGGGTTGTAGAAATTTCGCGCAGAGCCTCACAGTAGTTTGTCATATCTGTAAGCACAACAAGTACGTGCATTCCTTTTTCAAAGGCAAGATATTCTGCGGCAGTAAGTGCGCAGCGCGGTGTGATAATACGTTCAATTGAAGGAGCATCGGCCAGGCTCTGGAACATTACTACGTTCGCAAGAACTCCGGACTCTTCAAAGGTATCTACGAAGAATTTTGCAACGTCGTATTTAATACCCATACCCGCAAAAACCATTACGAACTTTTCGTCGGAATTACGCAGCTTTGCCTGGCGGATAATCTGAGCGGCAAGCTTGTTGTGAGGCAGTCCGTTTCCTGAAAAAATCGGAAGCTTCTGACCGCGAACAAGAGAGTTCATTCCATCAATTGCGGAAATTCCAGTCTGAATAAAATCGCGGGGATAGATGCGCGCATAAGGATTCATAGGATTTCCGTTTACGTTGCGTTTTTCGCTGGAAATGATTTCCGGATATCCGTCGATTGGCTTTCCAAGTCCGTTGAAAACGCGGCCGAGAAGCCCCTCGCCTACACGAAGCTCAAGAGGCTGGTCCAGAAATTCAAAGGTTGCCTGGTCCAGGTCCAGACCGGTTGTCGACCCAAAAATCTGAACTACAACAGCCTCTTCAGAAATATCAACTACCTTACCGGTTCGCTTTTCACCAAGGCGGTCACGAACACAAACAGTCTCGTTATAAAAAACATTTTCGGTGCGTTTGAGGACAACGATAGGTCCGTCTACAGAAGTAACACCACGATATTCAATACCTTTCATACCTTCTCTTTCCCCCGTACCTATCTATAAAGTCTCTCAACTTCGCTGAGCTGCGAATCAAGATGATTTTTGATTTCGTTGATTTTGTCCATCTCTTCATTTTTGTAGACCATTTTGATGCGGACAATTTCATCGCAAACAGGAAGAGTCGCAACCTGTGAAAGAGTTGCTCCGGCTTTTATACAGGCAGCCGCTCTCTTATAATAAGTCATCATCAATTCCAGAATCGCAATCTGCTTGTCTGTTGAACAATACTTATCAATATCATCAAAAGCATTCTGCTGAAGGAAGCCGTTCTTAATCATCTCGGCTACTCTCAAAACAAGGCGTTCACTATCCGGCAGAGCATCCGGACCGATAAGGCGGACAATCTGCTGAAGGCGGTTTTCGTTTTTCAAAAGCTCAAGTGCTTCCTGTCGAAGACTTCCCCATAGAGGATTATGAACCTCCCACCAGTCCTGAACCTCGGCTGCGTATTCCGAATAAGAATCTATCCATCCGATTGCAGGATAATGGCGGGCATTTGCAAGCTCACGGTCCAGTGCCCAGAAGCAGCGGATAAAGCGCTTTGTATGCTGGGTAACAGGCTCAGAAAAGTCACCACCAGGAGGCGATACCGCACCAATTACGCTGACAGAACCTTCCTGTCCTTCAAGGGAAATTACACGACCTGCACGTTCATAGAAGGAAGCAAGACGGGTTGGCAGATAAGCCGGGAAGCCTTCTTCGGCAGGCATCTCTTCCATACGGCCGGAAAGCTCACGCAAAGCTTCGGCCCAGCGGGAGGTTGAGTCTGCCATGATTGCTACGTGCATTCCCATATCGCGGAAATATTCCGCAAGTGTGATTCCCGAATAAAGGGAAACTTCTCGCGCCGCAACCGGCATGTTTGAAGTATTTGCAATAAGGATTGTGCGTTCCATAATTGAGCGGCCGGTACGAGGGTCAATAAGCTCGGGGAACTCTGTGAGTACCTCTGTCATTTCGTTACCACGCTCACCGCAGCCGATATATACGATTAAGTCAGCATCACACCATTTTGCAACGGCATGCTGAGTCATTGTTTTTCCGGTTCCAAAACCGCCGGGAATTGCGGCAGTTCCACCCTTTGAGAGCGGAAAGAAAACGTCGATTACGCGCTGACCTGTAATAAGAGGTTCTGTAACACCAAGCTTTTGTGCATATGGGCGTGGCTTACGAACAGGCCAGTACTGGGCCAGCTGGATTTCTTCGTCGAGTTCTGTTGTGGCAATTACATCGTTTACAGTGTAGTCGCCTGTGCCTTTAAAGCTCTTAAGAGAGCGTCCACGAACAGTCGGCGGCACCATTATTTTTTCTGTGATTGATTCAGTTTCTTTTACAGTTCCAAGCACCATACCAGGCTTAATTGGAGTACCCTCGCCCACGCCTTCTGCAGAATCAAAATGCCAGACCTTAGATTCGTCCAAAGGCTGAGTTCTTTCGCCCGGCAGCAAAAATCCGCCTGAATGCTCATACATTGCCTTAAGCGGGCGCTGAATACCATCATAAATATTTCCAACAAGGCCGGGACCAAGGCGAAGCGAAAGAGGACGCTGGGTACACACAACCTTTTCGCCAATGTGCATACCAGTGTCTTCCTCGTAAACCTGAATTGTTGCGTTTCCCTTGTTCTGGCGGATAATTTCGCCAATCAGTTTTTTCTCACCGACATCAACTACATCATAAAGACCGCAGCCGTCAAGTCCTTCCGCATAAACAATTGGACCAGAGATGCGGGTAATTTTTCCTTCTATCATAAGTCACCTCCGAACAAGGCGGCTGAAAGCTCTGCACGATTTGAATCGAGCAGTTTTTCAATCACTTCATTTAAAGTAAGTCGGCAGCGAAAATTTTTATCTTCTGATTCAAGAATAATTCCCTGAGGTTTTACAAGGCCAATATCTTCTTCAAGAACACTTCTGCCGAATTGGGTTTCAGAAACCGAAATCAGTTTTTTTCCAAGCTTTTCTGTAAGCAGTTTTTTTACACTGGACACAGAAAAACCATAAACGTAGGCATTAAAACTATACTTTGTATTAAAATCAAAATTCCGGCAGGTAAGCTCCAGTCTTTTTTCTTCAGAAAGCCCTTCAAGATATTTATTTATATTCTGAATTACAGAATTCTGAATAAAGGAAACCTTAAAGCGTTCTTTTTCCAGCGGCACTACTGCACTGCGGTCTTTTTCAAAAGCCTCAAGTTTATGTGCAAAAAAAGCTTCTTTTTCTGAGCCTGCTTTTTCTATATCAGTTTCAACAGAAGCAAGCAGTTTTTCACAATCAGAATCTGCCTTAGCCAGCATTCGCTCTGCTTTTTTACGTGCATCTGCCTGAATCTCTTTATCCAAAATATCTGTAGATCGTAATTCCTGCATTCTAAACCTCAAACCTCAACGCCAACGGCTTCTTTTATTGCATCAGAAAGAGTTTTTTTACCTTTGAGATGTCCGCCCAGGCCGGGTACTTCTACTATCAGAGGAAATTTTCCTGTTTTCTGCCACGCGATTTCTTCGTCTTCAATATAACTTGCTGCCTGCTCTGTTAATATAAGCACACGTGGAATTTCTCCGGAAGGAACATTTACTATTCCACCCTTTCCGGTTACGCGGTTAAAGGCATCCAGAACTTCCGCTCTGGTTTCGGCTACACTTCCTTCTATTCCAGTCAGCTTGAAGGCAAGAACTAATTCGCGCTCACCAATAATATAAAATTTCAAATTGGGATACCTGCAGTTCTATTTTCTTATTTGAAAAGAATAAGAACTCCAACGAGCATTCCCCAGAGACAAATACCTTCTGCAAGACCTACGAAAGGAAGTGCCTTACCAGAAAGCTCCGGATTTTCGCTCATTGCGCCCATAGCGGCTGCACCAATCTTTCCTACGGCCATACCACCAGCAATACATGCAAGACCAACTGCAATTGCGGCAGCCAGATATTTCATTGCACCAGCGGCAGCAGCACTAGATGCGGCAGTTTCAGCTTCCTGTGCAAACATAGCAGCACCCATTCCAAGAATTGTAAGGAAAGAAACAAACTTCTTCTTCATATCTATACTCCTTTTGAA
>OCTW011509574.1_pt1 | contig 16870 bp, 13 predicted proteins | sample 1539671 | NCBI WGS metagenome assembly OCTW01 (sample SAMN02144230, study PRJEB22623) | gut metagenome | biome: sheep rumen | host: Ovis aries | place: New Zealand
GTTATGCGGAAGGAACAGGAAGAACGGGAACGCGGAACTGAAGTCCCGCGCAGTAAACGAAATAAAAAATGTACTGGCAGAAGTGGCAAAAGTTTATAAAGAGCGGCAAATCGGATTTGCCTGAAAAGAGAAGAAGCATGGACGGCGGAATACCGCCTAAAACAGAACACCGCTGCGCTTAATGGTAGTTTTTTTACATGAAATTTTTGAGAAAGATAACGGAAAGTGTCTCAAGAGCCTCAACTGTCTCATGCATTTTTTACACAATCAAAGATGGATGCATGGATTGACAACGATTATAGGAAGATGTCAAGTCTTTTAGGAAAAATCAATTAAAAAACTGTCTATTAATTTTAGGAAAAGTCAATCTCAATGCCGATGAACTTTTTGTTCGTGTTTGCGCATGCGAGTCCCGTATAACTTCCACAGTCCAATGCAGAGCAAGTACGCTATAAAGGCAAGCCATAGCCATGGGGAGACAAGAACGTTCAGACACCAAAGCATCATTTCAAACCATTGACGTGTATTGAATGTTACCATACCATCGGAGCCTATGTAGTGGTACGGACTGAGTGAATACGGTTGCCCATTGTTGGCAGATACGCTCCCAAGCACCTCAACCATACATCCATTAGCATCCATATAGTAACACTCTTCTATCCTCATCCCTTCCCATATACACTCGACATGATGGAGTTCTCCCCCGTTCACAAGCCTTGCATCAGAGAAAATGGAATCGGATAGAACGGTATCAGGGAGGACATATGAACTTTGCCGACCTGTTAGACATGCCCACGCTGTTCGTAATTCGATCCGAGCATCTGTTCGCTCCTGTTCCCACTTGGGGACATCAAGTACATATTCATATGGGCGATCACCGCCAAATGTGGGAACACATGCTGCGCACATCAGGCAGCACAATACAATCATTCTTGTTTTCATATTCATTCGTTGTGTTTTACCATACAGGTATATCGAAATCAAAGTGCCCGAAAATATCCGCCTGGTATTTTTGGGGGTTGAAAGCCTCGTTTCCGTAGAACTTCTCATACAGGCAGGAATAGGACAGCAAGCACTCTGACCGACCTCCTTCGCCATCGTAAATTTCCAGATACCACCATCGGGTATCCTCGTCGAAGTAGCACATCACCTGCTCCAGCGCATCCTGATATGCTCGCTCAAAGATCGAACTGAGGTATGTCACCGTGCTGTCGTTCTTGATGGCTCTCGCTTGCCGGTAGGCAGCACGCATGATCTCTTCGGCTTTCCGGGTGTAGCCTTTTTCGGCGATAATCTTTTGTAGCCGCTCTTCATCATGGTATCCCCCTCTATGGTCACGAATTGCAATGTTTTTTTGCTCGATATATCTTTCTATTCCTTTATACAAGGCATACAAACACAACGCACCATAGGCGCACCACAGGTACACGTTCCAATGCCCCTTGTCAATATAATCGAAGAATAGCGAGATGAGATATGTCGGTACGCCGAATATTACACCGCAAATCCATATAACTGTGGTAAGGACAAAGTCCAACATCCCTCCCCATGCATAATCCCGTATGTTCTCCCAAAGCGTATAGGGCGGATAGGGCACTTGCGGGTGGGCGTCGAGTTGTTGCTGCCGCTCGGCTCGGTTACGCACCTTTACGCGCCGGTTGTTCTGCTGTAGCGGCACGGATGCAACGAGCCGGCTTGCCGATTGGTAGTTGGCACCGGCTACAGGCGACGGCATCTGTTTGCCCATGGCATGCAGGCAGGTTTCGATCACCTGCTCCACCATATCTTCGTCCACGTTCAGCACGCGCGTGTAACTGTCCACCAGTCCGCGCACGTCCTGCCAGGTGGCTATAGCGTTCAGCTTGCCGTAACGCAACAGCATGTACGCTATCCGCTGTCCGCCTGTGCCGCTGCCGAACGCATCCGCCGTGGCACTCTTGATCTGTGCATCGCTCAGTTGCTGCAAGTCGGGATGCTTGCTCAGCAGTTGCTGCAATAGTTGTTCTTGGGTAGTCATATCTCAATCGGTATTAGTTACAATAATTAGTTCCTCATGAATAATCTTCGCCATGCGGGCAGCGGCTTACACAGCACGCCCGCGATGGATATATCGTCGTGCGAGCCTTGCTCCGACATCCTGGGCAGGAAGTCCTGCAGGTCGGCTACCGCCTTATCAGTATCCGCCTGCAGCATCTTCCACAAGGCTTGGTAGAAGGCGTACAGGCGCTCGTCGGTCGTGTAGGTGTCGTCCACTCCGTCGCTGGCTAGGAATACCGCCACGGGCAGATCGCGCGTCATGTATGCGAATCGAAACAGACTGATGGCATCGTTGTCGCATAGCGAGGTCGTCCGGTTCAGGAAGCACCGCTCGTCCCAGGGGATAGGTTGCTGCATCTGTCCCGCGGCATCCACCGCCACACACTTGCCGTCGCCTATCTGTAGCCCGAACAGGCAGTCCCGGGTCAGCACCGCGGCGATCAGCGTCGTGCCGTAGGCAAACTGCCACCGTCCTGCCTCTATCTCCTGCCTGTCACTGTCCGTCAGCGCGCCCAGTTCCTCGTCGGTGAACGCTTCCTCGGCACGATCCTGCTCTATGCGGTCGTTCCAGCGCGAGATGATGCTAGCGGCTATCTGCTTCTGCCAGTCGCCCTCGGGCAGCTGCCGCATGTTCCGGGTGGACGTCAGTAGCTCCTCAAGGATGGTCATCGTCACCTCTACCGCATACCGTGCGCCCCGCTCGCTGCGGAAATACCGCTCGCTGCCATGACCGTCGGCCACAATGCCGATGGCGTAGTCCTTGGTATAGCTGCTCGCCGCATAGTCCTGACAGGGCTTACCTGCCGGGATATGCGAGGAGCCGCGTGTTATGGCATGAAAAGCATACATATCAGAATCCGTCAGTCAGTTGATCCAAATCATCGTTTACGTCCTTGAAATCCTTCACCTGCTCGGCAAACTCCGCCTGCTTGGTCTCCTGTCCGGCTACGCCACTGCCGCCACCGCTTACGCTGCTGCCGCCTACACCTATGCCGCTGCTGCGCGAACCGATCTTCGATGATGTGACGCTCACGAATCGGATCATCTGCTTCAGTGCCTCGGGCGTGTGGGCGGTCAGCACCAGTTCCGGACTGCCGGTGAACTCTGCCAGCACCTGCTTGTCGGCATCATCACCGATGGCTATAGCTACGCGAATAGCGACCTTGAACCATCGGTTCTCACTGAGGTTAGCCAGCGCCTGCTTGTACTCGTCGGTCGGTTGTCCGTCGCTCATCAGGAATAGTACGGGGGCGAAGTTCCCCGTAGGCGAATCAAGGAACTCGTTGCGGGAAAGACGTTTGTTTAGTTCGTTGCACGCCTCCCCGAACATCGTCATTCCACCTGCATTTAGGTCAGTCCATGTCAGCCCTTCCACCTCTGTGGGGCGGAACAGCCAGTCCACATCGGTGGCGAACTTCAGGCACGCTACGTTGATCTTGGCATCGGCATTCTCAGATGAGATGTCGGCTATTTCCGGGAGCACTTCCCGTATAGCGGTGTTTACTGCGGCGATCTTCTCGCCATCCATACTGCCCGATGTATCGACGATGAAAAACAAAGTCATCTGTCTGCGGGCGATCTCTACTGCTTCCAATGGATTCATAGAATATAAATTTATAGGGTTATTGTATTGTCGCTTTTACATCTTGCGCGAAATGAACTTCCACGCCTTTATAGATAGGTAGTCCTGTATTGGGTTTTATCTCCAATTCCTTACCATTGGGATATATGGCACGCCATGTATCCCTCGTGCGGTTCATCAAGCCCCATATATTGGGATTGTTCTTGTTAACGACCACCTCCCCCGTCACGGTGAACAGGTCGCCGGTAGCGGAGGTCTGGTTGGCATAGATCTTCATCTTCGGGTACAAGGCTACGCGCTGCTTGCCTATACTGAGTACCAGCGGTTTCTCCACCGACTTCTGGCAGTTGAAGCAGATGGTGAACGTCTTGTCGATATCCACAAACATCTCGTTGCCGCAACTGTGCGTGATGGTCTGGCTGCGCAGTTGGGTTAGGATCCGCACCCAGTCGTTGTCGGACTTGCGCAGGTTAGGCTCTGTCAGTGCATCTTCGTCAAATGCCTCGATGAACGCCTGCCGCACAAACTCCGGGAACAGCGGCCAACGGTTGATCACGTTCGTATGTATGCCCCGCGCCGGGCGGTTCTGTTGCTTGCCGGGGTCAAAGATGAAGATAGGGTTCTCGCCATACACATGCCGCTCTATCGCATCGTTGAGGCAGGGTATGTCCGCTACGCGCTTGCCGTCGAACGGATGGTTGTTGAATAGCAGCATGAACAGCACCACGCTCAGCGAGAAGTAGTCCGAGAGGTTGTTCGGATTCGTATTGCCTATCACTACCTCGGGAGCCATGTATCGGCACTTGCCCTTGATGCCCAGGTTCGTACCCGGCGGACAGACATTATCGTTGTCGCAGATGAGCACATCGCCCGTTGCGGGGTGGAAGAAGAAGTTCCCGTCGTTCAGATCCTGGTACGACAGTCCTTTCCTGTGCAACTCGCGGAAGGCGTACGTGATCTGTATCGCCGCGTTGATCATCGCGCTCCATGAGGCGAAGCGCGCTTTGGCTACCAGGAACTTGCTGAACTCCACATACTCCTTCGGCCGTATGTCCATCACATAGCCGAATATCCGCGAGGATTGGATAGTCCACAGCGGCCACAGGAAGTGCTTGGTGGGTGCACCCTTCCGGACATTGTCTTCAAGGTTCTGTATGAACTTCCTGTTCGGCATCTTGGTATATACCTTCATCGCATAGTCGCGCCCGTTGACTGTGACGTGATACACCGTGCCCTGGCCGCCTTGGCCAAGTGCCTCTTTGATAGTTGCCACGCTCCCGTTGGAGAGACGAATACTGGTGTTGTCTTGGAAAATTTTCATCGTTTACGTTCGGTTTTGGTGCAAAGGTAGGGCAATTATCGCTAAAATACAAGCGGTAATCACGCACCGTAAGGTTTAGCTAACTAACTTAGGGATTCTACTTTACGATCGCTCCCTCGAAGGAATATGTTTTCTCATAGTGGTAGGTTTTAATACTTAATGGTTTCATTTTCCGAACTTCTGTTCTATCTTATCCTGAGTCTCGCGTAGCATGCGGCGCTCGTCGCGCTGGCGGTAGATCTCTGCGCACTTGTCGAACTGCTCGCGTGCCTCCACTTTGCGGCCTACGCTGTACAGAATCTCGGCATAGGTGTCCAAGATGTTCGGATCGTCCTGCGCACCTTCCAACTGCATACATTTCTCTATGTACGGCAGCGCCTTCTCATATTCGCCGAGTTCCCACAGACCGTATGCCCACTCATTATAATCCCGTGCATCTTGGAGTTTGCTCTCAGTCCCATCGTAATAGTATTGAGCCAGATCGTAATCGCCTAACTCCGTGCAGATCTTCCAGATGTACAATCCGCCTGCTATCACATTAAAATCAAAGACCGCATACGCATCTTGTATCATATCCACGGCATCTTCAAGCCGCTTTCTGTCGTCCTCATAGCCGCTTACGCGGTTATCGTACAGCATACGTCCTAAGTAGAAAGAGAAACCGCTATACACATCGCATGCAGCTTGGTAAGCTTCCCAAGCCTTTCGGTCGGTTTCCGGAGTGCGCTCCATGTCATAATATACATGTCCGAGCAGAAGATTGGCATCTTTGCGTCCGTTCTCCACGGCAGAACGTAGCCATTCGATTGCTTTCTGTGTATCCGGATCAACACCTAATCCCCAATAGTATATCCGCGCTATGCGAATCATCGCACGCGTTGACCCCTCTTGTACTTGCTTGTATAGTTCTTGAAGTTCGTTTTTCATAGTTGTATCATTTAATTATTGCACCTTCCATCAGCAGACACTCCTTCGGAACTGCCCGTAGCACTTTCTGGTAATCAGGGTCAGGCAGGTCGTCATCGAAGTCGAAGTCCCCGTCGTTGTAATTCTCACAGATATACAGCAGCGACTCCCATATCTCCTGCTTCTTCTCTTCCGGCATCATGTCTGCCGCGTTGACGGTGAAGTGGTCGGATATCTCCGCCACGCACTCCAGCATCTCTTCGATGTTTCCTAATGGGATATGTCTTCTCATAGTCGTTAGATTTAATGGTGTAACTTTTTATTTTCCGATGCAAAGTTACTACATCGTTGTGCAACCTATTTGCACAAACTCCCAAAATCGTACATTTTTTGTATGATTACACGTCATATTGATAGTGTGCTATCTATTCATTCTTTTCCTTTGCAGAGTTTGTATAGAGCTCCAGCATTTGCAAGAAGTCATCTCGCTGAACAAAATGAAAATCTTCTTTTGTCTTTTTGATAGAAAAAGTGAATTGAAATTCCTCAAGGCTAATGCTATCAATAAGACGTTGAAGATTAGCCCGGTTATGCCTCATTGTATATGAAATGGCATTAAGTCGCGCTTCTCTTGTATGTACAGCCTCCTGTGGCATGCCATCCAAAGCGGGAGACTCAATAAAGAGATCTTTATGAGATTTCATGTATTCAACTAGCTCGGGCACAATGTTAGGTCTAGTAAACTCCTCTCCTTGTTGATTTTTTATAACTTGTGTTTGGCATGCCCATTCAATCCACTCATCCACTGTTCTTTCCAAAACAAAGAATTGCTCAAAATTGGTTTCAAGATAATCCGGATTAAAAGTATCTTCCTTTGCGGCTTCGTAATCGTATATAAGACAAATGAACGGCACTTGTAACTTTTTCACCTGATGGCAGCAGTAATCCAATTTATCACGTTTTAATTGTTTGAAAATAGTGTGATAAACGATTCTTTCCGTGTTCTTAGTATAATCTTCCGGTAGTTCATCTAAGGATAAAAGTTCAGGATGATCGCTGATTTTAACAACCTCGTCTCCAAGAACAGCCAATTTCTTTCCAGCAAAAGGATGCCCCATGATACTAATGGTTCTGCTTACATCCCTTGTCAAATCTGCCTTCACGCAGTCTAACGTGCGGTTAAACGCAAACCAAAGCATCAAAGGCTTATTGAATGACTCCTGATTGGAATAATCCTTAATAAGATTTTCCAATTCAGCTAATTTAATTGTTTTCATTGTATGTGGTATTATAAGTTTATTGTTTCTTTATCGCTGCCATCCCGCCTGCAAAAGTTTTTGCAACACGAAAGCATAATCTTCCCAAACATCCACATAGCACGGAAGCTCTTGCTTAGCTAATTGATCTGATTTACCGCCAAGCAACATGATCCGACATCCGCTGTGCATGCCTTCGTAACAGCGCAAGCGAGTCTCAACTATGCATGCGATGTCATCTACATTGATTGCGATAGGGGTGCTCCATACATATTCAGTATATCGATAGTTTTGGTTTTGTCCACAATATGTGAGTTCAACAATTTTGCCTATTACGGGCTTTGTATTCGGTAGCGGAGCTTTAAAGAATAGATGATTATCGTATCTTTTGTTCAGATTTTCATATTTTACTAACGAGTTATCGACCTTGCGAACGTAATTAACATCTACATCTTCTATGTAATTGTTAATATAGAATACTCTTTCTGGATACGTTCCAAATAAGGTTAATGATTGCAACTCTCCCGTAAAATATATTTTTTCTTTTTGGCCTGCTCCATCTGTGAAGATCCGCCTCGTATCTTCTAGGAAGATAAATGATGTTATTCCATTTTCATGTACCTCTTTGTAAGACGGCACTTCACCCTCTTTTAATCCACCTATAGGATCGAACTTTTGACCATACATGTCAAGTTCTTCATAATTATCGGGGTCATAATGGTACATCTCCATAAACTTTTTATACGTCCCGAATGGGATATACCTAATGATTCTTCCATCTTCACCCCAACTTACCTCACGTGATGTAGGAAGGGCATCCATCCTAATCTTTATAATATTCTCGGGAAAAATAATATCTGTAATGTAATTACAATACTCGAATGCACTTTCCCCGATTTCAACTACAGATTCGGGAATAACGATTTCTCCTTTATAGTTTTTCTCACAACCTAATAGGATTTTTTTACTTTCATCTTTAAAATACAATGCCCCTTCTTTGTATCCATTCAAAGCCAACGCACCCCAAGGTGCATATTTGTTATCACCATTATAATTGATATTTATTATGTACCGGAAGGGATTGTGAGTTAAATAAAAATCTTTATCTTCTTCTGATGCTTCATCCTCACCACCTTCTAAATGAAAATTAGAGGGAAGGTCAATAGAATTTAGGTTTGGACAATCTTGGAACACATTTTGTCCAATAAATATTTCACTTCCCCCAAATGATATTTCTTGTAATTGAGTGCAACCACGAAAAGCTGAGTAATTTATTTCGTTGACGCTGTTTGGGATAGTCACAGAAGTTAATTCTCTACAGACCGCGAATGCCTCATTGTCAATCGTCGTTACCCCATCCGGAATGATATACTCGCCCTCAAAATCTTGCGGACAGTGAACTAAAATCTTTTTATCATCGGTGTACTCAACACCATGCTTATCAATATATGCCATAATAGTACTGATTTATCGGTTAATAGCTTCTCGGACTTTGCCGGTCATACAACGGCTCACAAAAATCATGCCATCTCATCCCTGCTCAAACAATCTTTTTGGCAATTTTTGATTTAAGGATTTCATTGCACCGGGAACTATTCGTACCCGGTGACTATCCTTGCCTGCTCAAACTTCTCCTTCATCGTCGGATTGCCGCGCGTGAGCTTCTTGATCGTCAGCGCTTCGGCTTTGTCGTTCGCCAGACGCAGGTTGTTCTCCGAGCCTACCAGGGCTTCGCGGATCTTCTGCAGGTGGGTTATCGACTTGTCGATCTCCTCGATGGCGGTCTTGAACTTCTCCGATGCCAGGCGGTAGTTCTTGCCGAACTTGTCCTTGAAGTCCTCCAGCTCGTTCTCGAAGTTCGTCACGTCTATCGACTGCGACTTGGCTACTGCCAGTTGGTGCTGCAGCTCGATGGTCTTCTTGTTCGCCTGCACCAGCATGGTGATGAGCGGGATGAAGAACTGCGGACGGATCACGTACATCTTCTCGTACTTGTACGACACATCCACTATGCCCCCGTTGTACAGCTCGCTGTCCGGCTCCAGCATCGATACCAGCACCGCGTACTCACAGCCTTTCTCGCGGCGATCCTTGTCCAGCTTGGCGAAGAAGTCCTCGTTCTTGTGCTTCGAGGCGGTTTCGTCCATCTCGTTCTTCATCTCGAACATGATCGATACGTACTCCTGCCCGTCCACCGAGTCACGGAAGATGAAGTCACCTTTCGATCCGCCGCTGGCGTCGTTGTCCTTCTCGAAGTAGGCGCTTGGCATCAGCGGACGCAGATTCTGGTTGAACAGCGTCGAGCAGTGTATCTCCAGCGTCTCGCCCACCATCTTGGTGGACATACGCGTCTTCAGATCCTTGTAGTACGCCACCTGCTCTTCCGACAGCTTGAGCTTCTGCTCGTACTGCTCTTTTATATTTTGTTCGCGCATGAGCGCCTGCGATGCAGCCAGCTGCTGGTCATTGCGCAGCTTCATCAGCTCGGTCTCTTTTTCCCGCAGCGATGCCTCGGCTTTCTGCTGCTCCTCGAGCACTGCTACCCGTTGCGCCGCTTCCAGATCACGGATCTTCTGCAATGCCTCGCTGAGTTGCTGTTGCATCTTCTGCTCCGTATCGCTGAGCTGCTTTTGCAGTTTCTGCTCGGCGGCACTGAGCTTCTGCTGCATGGCAGTCTCTTTCTCGCTCACCGCCTGCTTGAGCTCGGCAGCTTTGATCTGCTCCACGGAGCTCAGGCGCTCCTTGAGCGTCTGTATCTCGGCTTCGCGTTCCTGCAGCTTCTTCTCCTGAACATTCAGTGCCTGCTGATGCGCATTCTCAGCCTTCAGACTGGCAGCTTCCTGCTCCTGCAGCCACAGCGAACGCAACTCGCTCACCCGCGAGTCGACCTCAGCCTTGAATTCATCGTTCTTCACTTGACTAAGCAGTTGTGCATAGTCGGCATCATCAATCGAAAACGGTTTCCCGCAATTGGGGCAAATCAAATTTTTCATAATCAAAAGTATTAAATGGTTTAACAGTTGTTTTTCAAATTCCGCTGCAAAATTACACTATCGTTGTGCAAGCTATTTGCACAGCAAGCAAAAATCTGCATATTCGGTATCATTTATGCACCCCAATGGCATCTTTTTATGCCACAATCACATTGTGCAAGGTATTCACATAGCCAACCAAGGCGCTCAGCCGCTCGGCAAAGACGGGTTGCCACGGGAATTTGGAGAACGGTTCCTCGGCCATCGTCTGAGTGGAGATGTCACCATTCTGGCAGACGTAATCGAGGATGTCATTCAGGTACTCCTCCTGTTCCTGCGTCAACGATTCGCCCTGTATGAGTTCGATATATTTCTCCCGCGCCAGTTGCCGGTCAATACCTATCGCCGAACGAAGGAACGCAGCAATCCTACCGCCCCAAATCTGATATCGATCCTGATGCTCGTAGGTCTGCTCATACTCCTCTTTTGAGCCAAGCTCCTGCCAGAAGATACGCTCCAACTCACGGATATCCGTATTAGTCAGTTGCTCCATCTTGTATATCTTCTGAATAACAGGGCTATCGATATTCTCATCCAGATACCCCAACACCCGTTGCCTGTACGACATCTGCGGCAGCAGCGTCTGCACCTCGCCTCTGTCGGTTATCGTATCTATCAGGTTGATCTCGAACGTCTCGCGTTCCTTGCCGATAATATATTGCACCAGCCCGCGCAGTTCCGTGCGCACGCGTTCCAGGTTATCCAAGCCACACACGGCATTGGTGTGCACCTGCTCCCAGAACACCCGCGTCTGCACTTCGCGTATCGTAGGCAGACACATCCTCACTTGCGGGATTGTAGCCTTCTGTTCCAGCAGCTCTGCTATTGTGCAGATCTTCAACATCGGTTTCCTGCCATCCACCGTTTCATCCACCAGCGACAACTGCTCAAGCAGACACAGCAGGTCGAACTTCTTCGCTGCAAAATCCGTATCGTCGGTAAAGATCAGCCGTGCTATATGCTTGCGCAGGCCTTGTGCTTCCACCTCGCTCACGTATTGCCAGTTCTCGCGTTTCTTGTACTTCACCACGCGCTCCAGTTGCTTGCGCACGGCGATATGATTCTCGTTCAAGGTCTGCACTTGTGCGTGCAGAATGTCCTTCAGCTGCTCGCACATCGTCCGTGTGAAGTCTTCCGACTGATACTTTCCGTCTTGCAACATCACCGCCAAATCCATCCGCGCACAGAACAGCCGCTCGTTCAGCGTTTGCGTCTGCATAGGCTCAGCGCCTATAGGGTGCTGGGCGAAGTACTCGAAGTTGCCGCAGTAGTCAAAGATAAAGAACTCCTTCTTATCCCTGCCGGCGCCGAACACGTTCGGACACAATCGCGTACCGCGACCGATCATCTGATTGAACTTGATCTTCGAGCGTACCTGCTTGAAGAAAACAAGGTTCAGACAATCCGGCACGTCAATACCCGTATCCATCATATCCACCGATACAACGATCTGTATATGCCGTTGCGCCTCGTCTCGCGGCGTGGAGAAAATATCTATGAGGTCTTGCCCGTAGTTGACTTGGTTGTCAATTAGCACACAATAATCCTCTCCCAACTGCGGATACAACTGGTGGAACCGATCCACTATCTGCTGTGCATGCTGGTGGTTGTAGGCAAAGATGATCGACTTGCCTAACACATTGCCATCCTGTATGCGCAAGCCATTCTCCATCAGGTCTTGCAGCACATGGTCAATCGTATCCTGATTGAACAGATAGCGGTAGATCTCTGAACCTTCTATATCCCGCGTGTAGTCGGCACGCGGGTCAAGTGCCTGACGTGCTTTCTCATAATCCCACACGCGCTCCAAGGTCGCCTTCTCCTTGTCCGTCAGGTCGTTATACTTAGCGCCATCGGTCATGATTTTCGATGAGCGCTGGAATGCCCTGTAGCCTACAAGGTATCCGCCACGGATAGCGTCATTCAACTCAAAGGCGTAGTTAGGTATGCCCTCATCCAGTTGCAGCAGCGCGTACGTCGAGCGGTCGATATCCTCGCGCGGCGTAGCCGTCAGACCTATCAGCAGGCTGTCGAAGTAGTCGAATATACTTCCGTACTTGCCGAACACCGAGCGGTGCGCCTCGTCGATGATAATCAGGTCGAACCTGCCGATGGAGAACTGCTTCTCATCCGCATCGATGTACCGTATCATCGTCTGGTAGGTCGAGAACATGATACGTGCCTGCATATCCGGTTGACGCTCTTCGGAGAGGATAGTCGTTGTCTCGTGTTGCAGTAGCTTGCGGTAGTTCTTGTGCGCCTGCTTCACCAGCGAGCGTCGGTCGGCAAGGAACAATATGTTCTTCGCCCAGTTGTTGCGGATAATCACATCCGTCAACCCTATGCTTACGCGCGTCTTACCTGTACCCGTAGCCATCACCAGCAATCCGCGGCGATGCTTGCTGTTCAGGTGCTGGCAGATAGAGTGTATAGCCGCTATCTGGTAGTCACGTCCGGCAATGTTCGGATCAACGCGCGTGTCGGTTATGTCTTGACGCGAACGTTTCTGCATAATCAGTTCAAGGTCTTTCTGCGTGTGGAACGAGAACACCTCTCTATCCGGATAACCCAATCCGTCTTGCACAAACGTACGGAATCCGTTCGTGTAGTATATCACCGGCCGTACACCATACTGCCGCTCCAGCGCGTCGGCATACAGCGAGGCTTGGTGCTTGCCTACATGCGCATCAACCGTCGTGCGTTTGGCTTCAATCACTGCCAACGGCTTTCCGCCGTTCGAGAACAGCACATAATCCGCATAACCCTCCTCGGCATTGTTCGGCATACCGTCCACACGGACTTCCACACATGCCTTGCCGGCATTGATAGCACCTGCGGTGCTCATTATCTCCCAACCTGCCTCACGCAGCATCAGGTCGATGAACATCTTCCTCGTCTCTGCCTCTGTGAGCACTTGTGGCGTAGTGACGTGCAGTTGCTTGCCTTCGCTACGCTCTGCAAGTTGCTGCAACGACTCGGTACTGATAACCGGATCGCCGTCACGCGAAACGATGCTCAGGGTCACTACTTTCGGCACAAGCGTGGGATCGAAATGCGGGATGCTGTCTATCACGCCCACCATCAGCAGCCATTCGCCTATCAAGGCATGCAGACAAGCCAATACATGCAACGACTCGTTTTTGCGGATCGTCTGACCATGCGCTCCTTGGTTACCTATACGGCGGATGAAGTGGATATTCTGAATAACCTGCTCATCGCCGATATAATCCTCAAAATCCGAGTTACTCACCAGCTCCATCAATCCGGCATGCTGCGGTATCTCCCAACCTTTGGTCAGATACACGAGTTTCGCCCAGAACTCCAGTGCCTTGCGGGCACCGATAACGGATTTCTCAGGAGCAACCAACTGGAAGTTCTCCGCATCGCGGCAGTAGGCATACAGTTGCCTAAATTCATCCAAGCCGTTTAGAAAATCAAAGTTTGCCATAGTATTATTAGGATTAGGGGTTATTATTCAAAGTAATATTGCATGCGTGCAGCAAGCAGTGTGCGGGTGTCGTCGAGCGAACGGCGGATAAGCGCTTTCTGCTGCTCAATAGCTTCAATCTGCACAGCAAAAGTTTGCTGCAGAGCGAGAGGGGGACACATGATAGGAATACTTTCAATATCCTTAGCTGAAATATGCGTCACCTTGAATCCATTTGCATATTTCTCTTTCTCAATATAGAAAGCCATAGTCTGCGTATAATAAGACACATACACGCCATTTTGAGAATGATGCAATATAGCAGCATCAGACCCAACGATAATATCATAATCTCCCATCCACGCTGTACTCTTACAAGACCCTTCTACATCTTCACTTGTGATTGCCATTACAACATCATTGGGATGTGCTATTCTTGGCTTTGCAATTAAGTCATCAGGAATGCACGAAATATGCCTCGTTGTATATGGTCCAAAAACAGTATGTAATTGACCGTAATGGATACACGGACTTCCATCGGGCACAAAATCTTTTTTAGAGATACCCGCACCTCTTTCCACATTACCGATTTCGCCAATAAGTTTCACTTCCCATCCTTTGGGATTGGTGGTGGGGTCGCCGAAAGTGGTATAGAAGAGCGATTGCGCCAAGCGGTCATACTCGCGGAGTTGCTCTTCTTGCAAGTCTATCAAATGATTGATAGCATCCAATTCAGCCACAATAGATTCCTGCTCCGAAAGAGAGGGGATGGGGATAAGATAATCTTTTAGCCATTCCGTACTCATGTTCAATTGGGCAATACCGCGAGAAGACTCAATACACTTCTGCTCAAAATAATCCGAGTTTAAGAATTGGTATAAAAACTTAAACATCAAGGTATCATCCTTGATACGCAAACATGCTACACGTTGATTGAGAGCAGCAGGAAGCATTTCTTTAGGAAGCAGACCAACACGACCTACATTGCCCGTGAGAGACAATAATATATCATCCTCGTGAAGCATATATCGCGTCAATTCGCTTTCTGCCGATAAGGGATAGAAAGCAGGCGCCTCATCCACGATTTTGCCCTTTTGCACATTAGCAATGCGGATGACACGGATACCATCTTTCACATAGTTGGAACTCTTAAAGGCGTAACCATTTAGTACATCTACCAGTTCCCCTAACTTCTTATATGTCCAATTATGCTTCATGGGCGATTAGTGATTGATGATGGATTTGAGGTTAGTAAGTCCTTCGGCAATCTGCTGCTGAAGGTCATCTATATGCGCGAGGATCGTTTCCGGTGCATCGTACTCGACCACTTTGAGCTCCACCTCTTTGTACTTATTAAAGGTGAGGTCGTAGTCATTGTCGCGAATATCTTTTACCGGCACAAAGAACGATTGGTCTTTGCGTGAACGGCTCAGCTCAGCATCGAGGTTATGGAAGCGGCTGATGACATCGGGGATGTCGTTCTCCGCGCAGGGCGTACGCTTCTGGTCGAGCGTGAAGCCGTCGGCATGCATCTCATAGAACCAAACCTTATCCGTCGAGTCGGGCGTGTTGGTCTTGGTGAAGATAAGAATAGCGGTGCTCACACCTGCATAGGGCAGGAACACACCCGAAGGCATGGAGATTACCGCTTCCAGTTTCTGATGATCCACCAGCTCCTTGCGGATTGCTTTGTGCGCATTGGAGTTGCCGAAGAGCACTCCATCGGGCACAATTGATGCACAGCGACCGCCGAGATCGAGCAAACGCAGGAACAATGCCAGGAACAGTAACTCGGTCTTGGATGTATTGGCAACCTGCAACAGTGACTTGGAGATGGTATCCTTGTCCAAACTGCCGGCAAACGGCGGATTAGCCAGACACAGGCTATAGCGGTTTGCGTCCGTATTCTCATTGCTCAAACTATCCTGCCAAACGATGTTCGGGGCGTCCACACCGTGCAGCATCATGTTCATCGCACCGATACGCAGCATTGTCACGTCCGTATCGAAGCCACTGAACATCTCCGTGCGGTAGTAGCGGAGGTTCTCCGGTCGCAGCAGTTCGCTGCGGTAATGCGCGGCAACATACTTCGCACTCTCCACGAGGAATCCTGCCGAACCCATAGCCGGGTCGCAGATCCTGTCGGTAAGTTTCGGCTGCATCATCTCCACCATCATCCGGATGATATGCCGCGGCGTGCGGAACTGACCGTTCGTGCCCGAGCTGGCCATCTTGCCGAGCATGTACTCATATACATCACCCATCGTGTCGCGGTTGTTCATATCAAGCGCGTCTATACCATCCACCAACCGTTGCAATGTGCGCGGACTCTGAATCATAAACACCGCATCCTTCATAAACCGCGAGTAGGCATTGCTGCCACCCGCACCGATGGTCTTGATGAACGGGAAGACATTATCCCTGACCATGCGGTACATATTATCCGCACCGGTGTTCTTGAATACCGACCAGCGCATATCCTGATACGCTACATCCTGACCTGTATCGTCGTTGTGCCACGTACCCTCACCAAACACAGGGTTCTGGAGTTGGTTGCCCCATAGGGCTGCGTTCGCCTCCTCCTGAATCTGCTTGTCATCCAGCATCTTCATGAAGAACAGATACGTCATCTGTTCCAATATGTTCATCGGATTCGTCATCCCGGATGTCCAGAATACATCCCATATCCGGTCAACCCGATTCTTAATCTCACCTGTTATCATAACTATTCTTATTTAATAGTTTAACATTTCAATAGTTTAACAATGTCCCCTTTTTCATTTCCCGTTGCAAAGATACTACATCTTTGTGCAATCTATTTGCACAGACTGTATAAATCGTGCATTTTTTTTGAAATAGCTCTAAGGTTATCTTCCAATAATCGCGCTCATGATTGCATTTATATGGGCTTCGAATACCTATTTTTGCTATTTCGCAGCCCGATATAACATGTTTTCGGCTGTAAAGACATTACTTTTTTCTTAATTTTGCATATTTTTATGGTATAATTCGTGCATTTTGTTGATTTTTTCTTGTATTTGCAGCCTTAACGATTCAGGCGCAAGCACCTCAACATCTTCGCCGAACCACAAAATCTGCGCTTCCAGTTCGCGGTTAGGGATAACGGTTATCTCTATCAATCCCTGCTGTTTGTCTTTCGCCTTCTGCGAGGGATGCAGGGGCTTGGATAGTACGTAAGGCAACCGGTTCGGTGCAAACCGCAGAAGGATATGTTCCGGCTGACAATCTTGAGGGATAGTGACGCCAATCACATCATCGAAGTATTCAGAGAAATCAATATCGGTAGGC
>OCTW011534158.1_pt1 | contig 16865 bp, 10 predicted proteins | sample 1539671 | NCBI WGS metagenome assembly OCTW01 (sample SAMN02144230, study PRJEB22623) | gut metagenome | biome: sheep rumen | host: Ovis aries | place: New Zealand
ACCCCCGCCACAAAGAAAAGCCCCACGATTTCTCGTGAGGCTCGTTTCTTTTTTCTAGCCCTTGACGGCTCCGGCGGTGACGCCTTCGACGTAGTAACGTTGCAAGAACATGAACAACAAAGTGATCGGGACCCCGACACAGACGCATCCTGCCGCGAATTTGGTGAAGTTGGAAGCATCCGCATAAGCGCCGAACATCATGTTATAAAGCCCTGGGGCGACGGTGAGATATTCCGTATTGGAAGCCCCGATGATGACCTGGGAGAAGATGAAATCCATCCATGGGCCCATGAAACTCATCAATGCCGTATAGATGATGATTGGTTTCGATAAAGGGAGAATGATCTTCCAGAAGATCTTGAAATTGGTGCAGCCATCGAGCTTGGCCGATTCGACCAAAGAATTCGGGATGACATCGAAGAAGCCTTTGGCAATCTGATAGCCCATGCCAGAGGCGGCAGAGTTGGCGATGATCAAGCCAAGCAAGGCCATCCAACGGTTGTCATCCGTCGGGCTAAAGCCAGAAAGACCCATCGATTTCAATAAGAAATAAATGGCAAACATCGACATGAAGCCCGGGAAGAGACCGATGATCATCGTCAAATTCATGAATGGCTTACGAAGTTTGAAACGGAGTTTCGAAATACAATAAGCTACCGAAAGAATCAAGAAAGTCGAAAGAATGCAATCCGCGACGGCGACGATCAACGTGTTGAGCATCCAACGAGGGAAGGCGTAATCCACCCCATTGACTCTGGCCGTGAACAAATCGATGAAATTATCAAACCCAAATCGCGTCGGGAAGAAATTGGAGACAACATTGCCATTGATTTCCCCGGCATCGTTAAATTGCACACGGAAGGCATGCAAGAAAATCCAAAGAATCGGGATGATCCAGATCAAAGAAAGGAGGGAGAGGACGATATAGTCCGCGATCAAAGCGATACGGTTACTCTTTTTCTGAGAACGGAATTTGCGTTGACCCGTCAAAATTGCGCTGCTCATTGGAACGTATCCTCCTCTTTATAGGCCTTAGATCTTCGATAAGTGATCAACGTGATCGTCGCGGTGATGGCAAAGGTGATGATGCCGATGACGGCACCGGTGTTATATTCGCCATTGTCGATGGTCAGCTTATAAAGCCAGGTGACTAATAAATCCGTGCCGCCGGCTTTGTATCCGGTGACTTCCGGGGCGCCTCCGGTCAGCAAGAAGATCGTATTGAACGAATTGATGTTGCCGATGAAGGAGGAAATCAGGTATGGCGTGGTGACGAAAATGACATAAGGAAGGGTGATTTTGAAGAACATCTTCGAACGGGAAGCCCCATCTACCCTTGCGGCCTCATAAAGGTCGGTAGGGATATTCATCAAGATTCCCGAAGTCATCAACATGGTGTATGGGATGCCAAGCCACATGTTGATGATAATGACCATCACTTTCGCCAAATATTCGTTGCCTGGGTGTCCTGACGTGCCGCCGAAGAAGGCGATCGGTTCGCTGATCCAGCCAAGATTCATCAAGATGCTGTTGATTGGGCCGACGTTATTAAAGAGATTTCGGACCGCCAAAAGAGAGATGAATTGAGGAACGGCGATGGTCAAGACGAAGAACGTTCGGAAGACCTTTTTCCCATGTAACCCCTTCTTGTTGATCAAGATGGCTAAGAGAATGCCCCCGAAATAACAAGTGAAGGTCGCAAAGATCGCCCAAACGATGGTCCAGCCGAAGACTGGCAGGAAACGGGCGGCGATTTCTTTGCCTAGGGCGTTTTGCCCAGAGAACATGTAAATAAAATTGTTGAAGCCATTCCAATAAAACAGCGTCGTCTCTTCCGAAGACATGTCCACGTCGTTATAGGTCGTGAAGGCAATGCAGATCATGAAGATCGTCGGCAAGATCGTGAAGATCAAAGAGGCGATCATCGTTGGGGTCAGCATCAAAATATGGAAGCGATTGTCCAAGAGGGCACCGCAATCCTGTTTGAAAGAAGTCGGTTTTTTCCCTTCTTTCTGATCGGTGTCTGCTTTATAGGAACTCTTGATGTTGGAGAGCCATAGCAAGACATAGATGATGATCACGGCAATCGTGACCAAGCCAAAGAGCAATTGCAATTTATCGTCAGAGACGGAATTCGAATATTCGCCCGTCTCGGGATCGAAGGTGCGTCCTTCGGTGCCACCGAGTTGCAAATTGATCAAAGCCTTATAACCATAGGGCGTTCCATTGACTTCCGGACAGAAAACCATGAAGCAGATGATCCCAACTTGCAATAACAAATAGAGCAAGCCTTTGATGATCTGGCCGTGGTAGAAATTGCCGGCGCCAAAGATGAAGTGAGAAAGTTTGGTCCCTAGGCTTCCATCGACAAAACGTTTGCCGAAGGAGACGAACCAGTTCCTGACGGAATCCCATAAACGGACAAAGACATTTGGCTTTTTGTTTTTCTTGACCGTATCCATCTTTACTCCTTTCTTTTAACGATTGAATGACGAAAACGAACGAGAATCGAGATTATTGACGAGTGTTCTCGACAGGCAAATCCGCAGGAATCTCAACTGGCTCTTTGCCGTTTTGCCAGATATATTGCATCGTATATAAGGTCTCTTGGATTTTACGAGTATCGTAAGAAGAATCCTTATTCTGGACGGCTTCTTTATATTTGTCTGGGGCACCCGCCTGGTAATAATAATTGTTGAGTTTGGAAGTCACGAATGGTTGGGCAATGCCATAAGCAGCCATCTGGCCTTGCACGCTGGCGATGCCCGAAACATTAGGATCCATGTCTGGATAAGCGGCTTGGATCTCCGCCAAATCATCCATGAAGGTCTTGTAAGATGGGACGTTATAGGCTTTGGCGAAGGATTGTTTCTGAATTTCGACGCTGGAAAGATATTTGATGATCTGCTGTTCGTATTTATATTTGGCGCCGGCCGAGTTGGAATTGATCATCATGACTTTGCAATCGGCAAAAGTGCCTCCGCGATAAACGCTTCCTTCGACAGCGTCTTCAAAGGCGTCAGCCGAGGTCAAGGTGAACGTAGGGATCATCGCCAAGCCAACATTGGTCGAACCGACGGCATCGGCAAAGGCATTGTAATGCCACGACCCGCCGATAATCGAAAGGGCGTTATGGTTTTGGACATCAAGCGGCCAGGTCGCATCGGTTGGGAAGCCTAAGCCATTTGGATCGGCATAATAACGTTGGGCCCATTTCAAGAAAGCCACTTCATCATCGCCTTGGCAGAAGGTGCCATCTTTGACGGAGCCGTTCTCATAGATTTTAAGAGTGCTGGTCTTGGTGGCGTTATCGCGGGCTAAGAGAGTGAAAGAGAAATTGTAGCCATCACCGCCGACTGCCTCGACTCCTTTGACTTTCTCGCCGGCGGATTTGGCGGCTTCGGCTAAGCCTTCAAAAGTCTTGGCTTGCTCATCGCTCACATAACGTTTGTCATACATCAAGAACAAAGCTTGCGAGATGTATGGGGCTCCGTAATAGTCCTCTTTTTCGTTGACGACGCTCTTTGAAACGCGGATGAAGGAGTCGTTGTTATCGTTCTCAATCTGGGCGATCAATTCGGGATCGGTGAGTGGCTTAGCGTTATTAGCTTGCGCCAATTTACCAAGGTTATCGTGAGCTACCGAATAAATATCGGCAGCCGCGGATGCGTCTTGCAAAATCGTGCCGGCGATGGTGCCTAAATCCGTGCCGGAAACTTTGATGTCATAAGGGAAATCTGGGTTGTTTTCGATAAATTCGTTGCACTTCTCTTGATAGAAGTCAGTGGAGTCATCTCCGACCCAAACGGAGATGGTCTCCTTTTTGTTACTGCCTCCGCAGGCAGACAATGCGGCCATGGACAAGGCGAGTCCGCAGAGCATTGCTAATTTGTTGGTTTTCATTTTTTGCCCTCCTATTTGGAATCATATATCTAGAACATCTGCTGACGAGATGAATAGACCAAGTTTTGTCTCTTTCAATCGACAAGAATCCCGTTTTGCTCGAGAGAATTCTTGTCGGCAATCATGACACCAGAGACCCAGTCATGAAGGGATTTTCTCTTTTTGTTGGTCAAACTGACGATCAAGAGAACAATCGGGACGAGAATGGCGGTCAGTTCGACCAGCCAGATATAAGGAATGCAGCTTTCAATCAGCCAGATGAAGGCCATGCGTCCTAGATATTGGTACCATTTCGGGGTGCCCCAATATTTGTCGCTGATCAGCCTGGTTTTGAATAGCAGCATGCCAAGGGTCGCTCCTTTGGAGAGCAACGGGACGAGGAAGAGGCAGATTGCCTCAACGATTCCTACCGATACCACCGCCGAGAGAACATAATTGTGGAGGTGATAATAGAAGGAAGCGCTTTGGTAAGTCTCATCCGAGCTTAAGGCGGTCTTGTATTGATTGGTGATTTCCGCCTTCTCACTCTCGGAAGAGAAGGTCACGTTGGTGACGATGTAGTAGGTTGAGGTCTCCTCATCATAATGGAGACGATGGTCGCCTTCTTCTCCTGCCGCCACCGTCTTCTTTTCCCCATATCCGGTTTCCAATTTGTAGGAATCCTGGATGTCCTGCATCTGGTAACGATAGGAATTGATGACGCTTGAGGCAGGGGTGAGAAGAAGGATCGAATAAAGCGCGAAGGAGACGAAGAAGATGACCACGATATCGAATAAGGGGGCCATGAAGCGTTTGAGCCAATGGGGGCGGAGACGCTCCCCTAAGGTGATCTCCTGATTCGTGTTGTTCGGATTTTCTTCTAAGACAGCCATTAACAGATTCGCATCTCCACATCCAGCGAATGGACTTGGATGTCTTCGCCAGAGAGTTGGATCTTGACTTGCTGCTCGGCGAAATCTTGCGCCACGCTGGCCAAAATGGTCTCACCAGAAGCAACCTCTAAGAGGGCATAGGCAGCATTGCCATAATCAAGGATTTCTTTGACGGTGGCAGGAATGCCTGGAGCATCCTCCGGAGCGAGAGTGATGGCATCGCGGCGGAAGACATATTTATATTGGTTGCGGTAGCAAGCATTTCCATCAATTTGATTGAGTTTGTAGCCGTTTTTCAATGGAGCGAGAATGGCGTCGCCCTCGATGTTATAGAAGAAATCGATGACTCGTTGATGGTTTTCTCGACGATCTTTCTTCGAGAAGGTGCCAATGAGGGTCTCTTCTTCGCCAATCGGTTCGACCACCACTTCGTTGTCGGCGACGAATCTCAATTTATCGTTCTGTAAAGAGAAATGCAGTGTCTCGCCTTTATGTACCGTGCGCTTGACGAAAGCGAAAAGATAACGGTCCCCCACATTAAGCAACGCCAATTTCTTGCCGTCGATATTTTGGACGTCATGGACATAAAGTTTGTAATCTTCGCCTGGGATAAAGGCAGTCGGTGGGACTTCCACTTTTGCGCTCTTGGCGCCTTGGAGTTTTTCTTGCAAGGCAGCAGGCAAGGCGACTTCGGAGCCTAAGAAATTCATCTTGCCCTCTTGGAAAGTGGCTTCGAAGGTGGCACCGTGAGGGATGTCCTCCAAGATTGTGATTTCGGTTTCACTGTCAAAAAGATGAATCTTCTCTGGGTTGATCTCGAGGTTCAACAATTGGCCGGATTCGACATCGACATCACCGACGACTTTGATGATGATCTGATGTCCGGATTCGATTTGTTCGGCTTGTTCGACGGTTTGTCCGGAGATATCGCCATAGATGATGGATTCGTTGCCTAAATGCTCGACGACATTGACCATGCAAGTCAAACCAGTCTGCCTGCCACTGATGGCAATATGGTCTGGGCGGATGCCTAAGCAGACTTTGACATCGCCATGGAGATAATGATCGGAGACCTTGCAAACCACTTCGTAAGGCAAAAGGATCTTCGCTCCGGTATCGAAGGCCATTTCCACTTTCTCGCCGACCCGGTTCAAGGTAACGTCAAAGAAATTCATCTGTGGGGTGCCAATGAAGCCAGCGACGAATTTGTTGTATGGCTTGTTGTAAAGATTCATCGGAGTGTCGATTTGCTGGACGTAGCCCAGTTTCATGACGACGATGCGAGTGCCCATGGTCATGGCTTCCACCTGATCGTGGGTGACATAGATGAAGGTGGTCTGGAGTTTCTTATGGAGTTTGGTGATCTCCGTTCTCATCTGGGCGCGCAATTTAGCGTCCAAGTTCGAAAGAGGCTCATCCAGCAAGAAGACTTTCGGGTTACGCACGATGGCACGGCCCAAGGCGACACGTTGTCTTTGGCCGCCGGACATTGCCTTTGGCTTGCGGTCGAGATATTCTTCGATGCCAAGGATCTTCGCCGCTTCATTGACCCGTTTCTTGATTTCCTCTTCCGGCAAATGCTGGTTCCGGAGCGAGAAAGCCATATTCTCAAATACCGTCATATGGGGATATAACGCGTAATTCTGGAAGACCATCGCGATATCGCGGTCTCTTGGTTCCATATCATTGACCAAGGTGTCTCCGATAAACATATCCCCTGCCGTGATTTCCTCGAGACCTGCGATCATCCGCAGGGTCGTTGATTTTCCGCATCCGGAAGGACCGACAAATACGATGAATTCCTTGTCCTTGATGTCAATCGAAAAATCATTCACGGCTTTATGACCGTTGTCATAAACCTTGTAAATGTGACTGAGTCTAACGTCTGCCATAACTTCCTCCTAAAAGTCTTATTAATATAAATTAATAATAATGGGCTTAGCTGTTTCTAATTATATCGCCAATGGAAACGCTTACAAGATACTAATCGTCACCTTTTTGCTGTGTTTCGTCTACGGGATTGCCCCTGGAGCCGATCGCTTTCTCGATTTGGAAAAGCATCTTCGGGGTCTGAGGGTCGATATCGTTAAGGGAGGTGAATTTCTTTTTCCCGACATAGATATCGTAATAACCCTCAGTCTTGACTACTTTCGTGATGCTTTCCAGCGGGATTTCCTTCTTTTGGAAAAAGAATCGTTTGCTCATGGTGTCTCCTTCGACGATGACATAATCGAAGAAGGTATCGAGAATCATCACGAGGGAAATCACTAAGAAAACCCCACAGAAAAGGAACCCGATGATGCGAAGAGCCACCCCTACATCAATCAGAATAAGGGCGACGATAAAAGAGGCGCAGAGAACAAACATCACCAAGAAGAAGATCAAGGCGCCTTTGGAATATCCCGATTTGATTCGATTGGCGTTCACTTTCATAACCATCAATTCAATGCGATCACCAAGGTTTGGTTGGCATTGAGACTGATAGAGCCGGTGACTTCGTTTCCTTTCTGACCGCCTTGGCTATCGAAAAGAACGGTACCGTCAGCTTCATACGTGGAGCCATTGACGGCATGGAGCACAAGAATGTCTTTCGAACTGTCGGAAGAGGCGGCGAAGCGATAGGCGATATTGCCTGAGCCAAAGGTTTCTCCGGTAAGGCATTTCTCGTTGATTTCCTCGCGAGTGGCATAACGGAGTTCTGGGACGTCTTTGCGAAGTTGAATCAATTCTTTGAAAACTTCCATCACATCGTCGTTTTCGGCTTTCAAGGAATAATCCATGTTATTGATCTCGTCGCCGACGTTATAGGAATTGCCGCAATAAAGGGTTTCGCCCGCTTCATTGGTATATTCCTTAGTGCGCATGAATTCTTCGCCTTCTTGCAAGAACGGGACCCCTTGGGCAGTAAAGACAAGGGCTTCCGATTGAAGGTACATATTTTTCAGATTGCGGCCACCGCGGGTCTGAATGAGTTGGTCATAAAGGGTGTAATTGTCGTGGCAACTCACATAATTGAGGACCTGACTTGGGGAGACGTTCGTGTCTTTGCCATTGAATAAACCTTTGACGTGTTGCAAAAGGTTGGTAGCGTTGCCAGTGATCCCCTGGACATATCCCGTACCAGGGCCATTGTCTCCTTTGACGGCGTTCCGGAAGCCATCCGAGAACGCGCCGACATAGACCCCTGCCCCGGCGAAATAGGATTGATTGAGGGAAGATTGGACCGTTTGCTGGCTGGTGAGCTTCGTTGGGTCATTGCCGGAAGAAAGTTTGCTGGCCCCGCCCGTCCAAGGCTCGCCATAGACCATGATGTCTGGATTGATCGCCTTGTTGGCTTGATAGACATCGATCATCGTTTGATTGTCCAATAAGCCCATCAAATCGAAACGGAAGCCGGAAAGGTGATATTCTTTCGTCCAGAATTCGCTGCTATCGACGATGAAGTTATGGACCATCGAACGGTCAGAGGCCATCTCGTTGCCACATCCAGAACCGTTGTAATAATTCCCCGAGGTTGTGGTCCGGTAATAATAATTCGGCACCAAAAGGTTGAAATTCGAATTCTCCGTGGAGGAGGTATGGTTATAAACCACGTCCATGTTGATGTTGATGCCATTTTGATGCATCGCCATCACCATCTGTTTGAATTCTTTGATTCGCGTCGCCCCATTGCTTGGGTCAGTCGAATAAGATCCTTCCAAGACGTTATAGTTGAGTGGGTCATAGCCCCAGTTATAGATGCCACTGTTGGTCTCGCCGGTCATGGAAGAACCATCCAGGCTTTCATCGACGGAGCTGAAATCATAGAATGGCTGAATCTGAACGTGGGTGATGCCAAGTTCTTTCAAATGGTCCAAACCAGTGCGGTAGGATTTGCCATCTTTCTCGTAAACGGTGCCTGAATCGGCTAGCCCTAGGAATTTGCCACGTTTCGAAATCTCCACCCCGGAATTCGGATTGATGGTCATGTCACGGACATGCATCTCATAGAGAGAAGCGTCGGTGGCGTGGCCAAAGGAGACGGTCGTATCGCTATCCCAGCCAGCGATTTCGGCGTTGATTTTGCTAAAATTGGTGACCATTCCGCGTCTGCCATTCAAGCCAGCGGATTTGGCATAGGGATCGCAGATTTCGTTGGTGCCTTTGGAATTGCTGACCTCATAGGTATAATATTTGCCCGAAAGATCCTCCTCGACGACATAAGACCAGACTCCTTTCTCGCCCATGGCCATCGGATAGGTGGCACTCGGGGTCAAATCGGTTCGATAATCGCCGCTTTGGTAGATGTTAAGGATGATTTTCGAAGAGGTTGGAGCCCAGACTTTGAAGATGGTTTTGGTGACGTTGGTCTCATCATCGAAACTGACGCCTAAATCTTTGCCGTCATAATCATATTTGTTCCGGAATTCTTCCGATTCGAAATAGGTGGTGATAACCATGGTCGTGGAATCCGTCCAGGTGTCGTCAAAACGATAAGAGACGATGATTTCCTTCGAAAGGTCAAGATCTTCTTCGAAGGTGAGATCCACTCCCCCGTATTTCTTGTCATAGGAGCCAACCGAGAAATTGGTCTTCAGGACGCCACCCTCACTCACGCTGAAGCGGCTGCCGTCAAAGACAAAGCCGTCATCGGCTTCGGAAATCACGACGTGAATTTCTTTGGCGGAGGTTTTCCCGATGCGGGCGTATTTCAAAGAAGTCTTGTGAGCCGAAATTGGGTCATCGTAGATTTTGGAGGATCCACTCTTAAGATAAAGTTCTTTGACGCCACCGGCGGCTTGGCCGGTCACATCGACGGTGCGATCGCCATCGGGATCTTTGGCCCAGGTGTCGGTAATGGCGACAAGAAAGCCAATCAAACTGGTCGTCTTGCCACCTGTGACGGAAGCAACAGGGACATCGACATAGACGCCATAATCGTCATAATGGTCGAAAGTATAAGCCGCTCCTCCTGACCCATTGGTGCTATCCCAAGCCCAGATCTGCCAAGGGGCATAGACGGCATAGGAACAATCGCGATTGTCGCTTCGGAAATAATGGAAACGAACCGTCTCGATGTTAGAGAGAGGCAAGTCACGGTGCGAATTATCGGCAGGCGCGAATTGGTCGATCACCTCTTTGCAGGGGACCGAAGAGGCGCTTTCTTCCGAAGAATTTCCGTTAGAATCTTCGCTGTTGATGATCTCTCCTCCGCAGGCGCTAAGCGTCAGCATCAGGCTGGATAAGGTGAGCAACAATTTCCTTTTTTTCATATTTATCTCCTTATGGATTAGAAAGTCGAAGCATCGAAAAAAGACGCCTTGGGGTTGATATCTGCCGTTTGTTTGAGACAGCTTTCCCAAACGTGGGGATTGCTGATGGTGTGGCCTTTCTCGAAAATCACGAGAAGGAATCCGGTATAGTTGGAAACGTCATTCATCAGGAGAATCTTATGTTCGGCATTCCAAGTGTAATCTTGATGATAACTCGATCCTCCCGCGCCCCATGACCAGACATAGAGGGCATAGTCGGTAAGGTAAGATTCTTTGAGATTCAGGATATTGAAATAGCCTTCAATCAGAGTGACTTTCCGATAAACGAAGGTCCTTCTGGCGGAATATTGGCCATTCGTATAATGGACGGTTAAGATGGTGCTATTCCCTGACTCAACGCCTTCCCCGATTCTGATTTTCACGGAATCGGCAAAGGAAATCTCTTCTCCGCCATCCAGCGAATAGCTAGAGGCGCTGGCTTGGTGGAGCTGGAGCGTCACATCGAAAGGCGAGGAGAAAAGGCCACCGCGATGGGAAATGCTAAGACTCGGACGGACCAGATTTCTCGTCTTGGTCAGGACAGCAACGCCTCTCTCTTCAAAGGAGATCGTCCCTTTGCCACCGTTTATTTTCACAGGATTGCCAGTGATTTGATCGAAATAATAGCCATCAGGCAAATGATGAAAAGAAATCTCGTGGGAACCGCTGAGTTTCAAATCGATCACCACTGCCCCTTGGTCAGTTTCGGAATAGCGCTCGTTCACATAGAAATTGGTGTCGACGGCGTGTTGTTCTTCTTCCGCCCCGACAAAACGATTATGAAAACGGTTGACGGTCCCAAAGACTTCATCTTCGAAATCATAAGTTCCGATCTGAGCGACGGTTAAATTGTTGTCCGGTCTGGCGAAAAAAAGGGGGTTGGTGTCTTTTCTCGCGGCGACGATGGCCCAAAGACGGGCGATTTTCTTATTCGAGGAATGATTGGTTTCTGAAGCAAAGGTATCATGCGATTCGACCCAAGTCAGCAAATTCGTCGGAGAAGTTTGTTTGCCATAGGCCGCGTTGACGATAAGTTGGGCGTCTTTGGCGCTGCCCAAAACGCCATTGGAAACTCCATTGCCGATATAGGAGTTGTCGGTGACTTTCATCCCCAGTTTGGTGTAATTCTCCACTGGGCGATTGTCATCGACATCATTGAGAATCTCGCCATAGGCATAAAGTTCCCCGCCCGTTTTTTCGTGATAATAAGTTTGGGCCGCCCCTAGGGTGTTGGTCCAGAAATCGGACGCATAACGCGCATCGTAAGGGGTTTCGATATGTTTGGCGGCGTCAAAACGGAACCCATCTACCCCGCAGTCGATGCATTCTTTGAGCAACGATAAGGCTCTTTCTTGGACCAGAGGATTGGCCGTATTGAGGTCAGGCAAACCATTGTAGTACTGGGTTACGGTGCCATTTTTGTTATGATGGAACGTCTGGGCCTGGTTGGCATAGATCTCAGGCTCATAGGATTCGACTTCCGCGTCCACGACAGGCAATCCATCGGCATCTTCGTTGCCATCGGTGGCCATATGATTGAAGACGATATCGGAAATAATGGAAATCCCCTTCTCTTCGGACGCTTGGCATAAGGCGGTTAACTCCTCCACACCGCCAAGCGGGCTAGAGGTTGCGATGGAGAAAGAGACGGGCTGATAGAAAAATTCCCATCTTGCGCCCCCGCTTTTCGGCTGTTGGACGGGAGAGGTCTGGACGGCTCGATAACCAGCATCGGCAATCGCGTCGAGATTCTCGCGGATCTGGTCGAAAGTCCAATTGAAGGCATGCAAAATCAAGCCGTCGTCGATCTTTTCGGGAAGGGAATCGACATAGCCATCGCCAGAGGGAATCTCTTCTTCGCTTAAGGAAGAGTCGAACGAGGAAAGAGTCGTCTCCGAGGAAACGGGATCCACCCCGCAAGAGGCAAGCAATATGGGCGCGCTAACAAGCGAAAGAAGGGATTTGAATTTCATGATATTCTCCTTGGGTTCCAAAAAATCTTGTCAATGGAGAGAGTTTCTATTTTTAGTATAGCAAATTCGTTCGATTCAAAAGACTTGAAGCCAAAAGAAAATCAAAAAATTTCAAAGAAAGCGTCACCTTGCGGGCGACGCTTTCTAATAATTGTTAACCTAAATTAGGCAGCAATGCTGATGGAAACACCCGCAAAACCAACCGTTAAGGTTAAGGTGTAGGTGCCAGCAACTTTGGCTAAGATATTACCATTTGGTTTGCCATCATCGCCAATCGCTTCGCCAAAGAGTTCCTTATCCACATCGGCGGCAAGGGAAGAAGCGCCAAAGCTAACATCCCACTTCTTATTGGCACGGACTTTGAAGGCGTCATTCGCTTCGGCGGTGAATTCGGCGGCATAGGTGTTGTCTTTGCCTTCGACGGCAACAAGATCGATATCTTCGGTCCAGCCATTGGTGAAGTCACCGATGATGCTCCAAACCGTCGTTTCTCTTAAGTCAGCGACTTCTTCATAAGCACCGTATTCGGATTCTTTTTCCGCGGTCTTGATCAAAGCGATTCCGTATTGGGCTTCCGTAGCGGTAGAAGCGTTGTTGTATTCGGCAACGACGACGGTGTAAACACCAGCGCCACCGATGCAAACAGGGTTGCTTGCCCAAGAGAAACCATAAGTATCGATCTTTTCTTCCCAAGTTGGGACGAAATAGGTCGATGGGGTTAAGCTCTCGGCATGAGCGGTATGTGGGTCTGGGATCCATTGTTCAGACAAATAGGTGCCGTCTTCTGCATCATAGGTGGTCTTGATGGCCTTGAGGGCGAAAGAACCATTGCAAGAGACTTTCTTGCCATCTTTCATGGCCTCTGCTTTCCATCCAGCATCATTGACACCGAGTTGGGCGCCTTGATACACATAAAGGTGTTTGACGTTTTTGGCTGCTAAAGCGGTTGCCACTTCTGCCCCGGCAGTTTCCGCAACCGTCTTCAAAGAGGCAGCGGTCATCTTGTTTTTGTCAGAGCCGGCCCAACCATTCACGGTTTCGCCATCGGCAAGCAAATACTGGCCAGCAATCACCCAATCGTGTTCGGCATCGGCTAAAACTTCGTCACTGAACTGTTCCGAAGCAGATGGCTGAGGTTCCACGCTGACGCTATCTCGAGAGTCGCCACCGCAGGATGCGAGAATCATCGTCGCGCTGAGCGCGAAGATTCCTAATAACATTTTTTTCATTTTGATAAAAAACCTCCTAGAAACAAATGTCTACCTGAAATAGTAGACCCATATTTTTCTTTTGACAACTAAATATGTAAGCGTTTTCAACTCTAAAAATCCGAAAAGGTGGAAAAAAATCAAATCTCATCTATCGTTTGCGGAATTGTAAAAATATTCGAAAAAGAGAGGGAAATTGAAAGAGACAAAAGAAAACGAGGGGAAACAAAATCTTCGAAAGAAAAAACAGACGCTAGGCAAAAAGCGGCTGTTTTTATCTCTTTCCTGCTAATTTGTTAATAATTGGATTCTTTGAGGATGAGAAGGATTGTTTTGTTCTGTCGGCGGAAGATATCGCGAAGATAATAACCGACTTTCATCAGATGTTCTCCTGAATAGGTTTCCGGGACGTCAACCCCATTGAGATTGAGGTGATAACGCTTCTTTGGATTGAGCCCTTTGAGCTTCCAATAATCCATCCTCATGACGATGTTGCTCTTCTCATAATAGACGGCGATGGCGAGGCTTTGGTCTTGGGAGACGGAGATCATCGACATCTCGTCGTGATCCAAAGGATTGGAAAGATGGTAAAGGGTGCCATTGAGGATCGCTTTGTCGTGGTATTTATGATAAATTTCTGTCCCACGGTTCATCTCGGCGAATTCTCGTTCGCTTAATTTGTTGGGATTCATCTCATAGCCATAAGTGCCAAACAGAGCGATATCGACTTTGGTCGGATAGGTCGTCTGAGCAGAAGCAGAAACGTGGCTGGAGATGGTCGAGAGAGGATAGCCGAGGCTAGTGTAATATTGGATATACGCACGCGAGGCTCCGTCGGTTTCATCCGAAGTCCAGATTTGCGGCACGTAATAAAGGGTGCCTAAATCGAAACGTCCCCCACCGCTAGAGCAGCCTTCAAAGAAGATTTCCGGATAACGGATTCTTAGTTGGCTAAGGAGACGATAATAGCCAAGGACATAACGGTGATAGGCTTCGCCTTGTTTTTCGGCAGGAAGGTTGGCGGTGAAATGCTCTGCTAAGATGCGGTTATGATCCCATTTGACATAGTCAATGTCATATTCATCGAGAATCTTGCACATCTGCTCAAAGATATTGTCGACCACATCATCGTTGGTGAAATCCAAGACCAGTTGGTTTCTTTCCAGATGGGACCAGTCCTTGTTTTCTTCATAGCCCAAAGCCCATTCTGGGTGGGAACGGAAAAGATCGGAGTCGGGATTGACCATCTCTGGTTCGAACCAGATGCCGAATTTGAGTTTGCGCTCATGGCAATGTTCGATGACTTCATGGAGATTGATTTTCTTTTCGTTCACGAACCAATCGCCCAAGCCGGATTTGTCGTTGTCACGTTTGCCAAACCAGCCATCGTCGAGCACGAAAAGCTCAATTCCGAGTTTGCAAGCGTCGTCGATATAAGATTTAATGACCTTGGTATCGAAAGTGAAGAGGCAGCCTTCCCAGCTATTGAAAATCAGAGGCCGGTTATGTTCTCTTTCTTTGTCGGTTTGAAGGTTTTCTTTGATCAGCCGATGGAAGGTTTGTGACATCCCGTCGATGCCATCTTTGCTATAAGAGATGACGGCTTGAGGGGTGTCGAAGGATTCGTTTCTTCCTAATGAGAAGCAGAAATCGTCATCATTGATGCCATAGGCAAGATGGAGAGAATCATATGGGGTTTTGGTAACTCTCATCTCCCAGTTGCCTGAATAGATGAGGTTAAAGCCGATGACTTCTCCGTCGGTTAAGGAATTGCGTTCTTTTGAAAGGAAACAAAATGGGTTTTCTTGATGAGAAGAACGTCCTCGGGTAGATCCGATTTCCTGGGTTCCGTCATAGATTTTGTTGATTTCTTCCTGACGTTCCACCCATTGGGTGCCGTGAAAGTGATGGAAATAATAATCCGAGGAAGGCAAATCCAGTTGCATCGAGAAGGCACGGAGCAATTTGATTCTTTTGCCTTTGTTTTCAATTTTGAAGGATTTGACGATGATGTTTTTATCGCGATAGACGGAAAGATATTCGTGAAGGATCACATTAGCCGTGATGTCTTTGAGAATGATTTCTAAGGTGTCGACGTTCTCTTTGTTATATAAGCTCTCTTTTCTTTCTAATGGAGCGTCAAGGCAAGGCATCCCATCGAGTGGTTTGATGCCATGGTAAATCCTATGCTTCACATATTCGAAGTCCGTCAGATAAGAACCATTCTCATGCTGAATCACAATCGGGGCGTCCCGTTTATCGAAAATCCCGTGGGAAGAGATTTCCACTAGAGTATCAGGGTAAAAATAGGACGGTGTCGGAGTGACAAGCGACATTTTCTTATCTAAATACGTGCATTCTGTATAAAGAGTCCTGGCATTGAGTATGTCTGAGACGTCATTGAGTTTTTCTCCAAAATAAAGGGTCTCCAGACGGCCGAATCCGTTGACGTGGATCAAATAGGAGATGTCCTTGTTAAAAAGGTGAAAGACATTTTGTTCTTGGTTGTAATGGATCATAAGCGATCCTCCATTCGTCAATATGATAACAAAATACGACAAAAAGGGTTATGAAATCTAAGAATCAAAAAAGGCCCAAGATTTCTCTAGGGCCTTAGGGATGGTCATCATCAAGCAAGGATGAAAATCAGAAGATAAGAAGCCAAGCAAATCATCGCATAAAAGCCGGTGATGACATAACCGAGAACTTTCTTTTCTTGGAAGAGCTTTGTTTTGACGCGTAAGAAGCAGAATAGCACCGTTAACGTGGAGACGACGAGGCCAAAGAAGCCGAATTGCAAGAAGTCGTTGTTAAGGAACGTCGGAGCCACTCCTTCGATCTGTTCTAAAGTAAAGATGCCGGCGATGGTGACATTAAGATCGGGATGGATTTGATGCCAGGAAAGGAAATCGGCCAGGGCGAGAATGCCGAAATCGAAAGTGCAAGAGCCGATCATATTGCCAAAGCCAGCGTCGTAATTCTTTTTTCGGAAGAGTTGGACGGTGGAAATGATTTCAGGGATCGAAGTCCCAATGCCAAGCAGGATGGCCCCCGCGACCGAACCGGATAAAGCGGGGATTTCATGTTTGATCAAATCGGTAAGATAGGTCAAGGCGATGGAGGTGGCGATTAAGAGAATCGAGCTGATGATAAAGAGGACGACAATTCGTTTCAAAGTCCACTTCTCATCGATTTTCTCTTCTTCCTCCTTCTCTTCGCCATCTTCCTTTGGTTGGATGATCAAAGTCACAACATAGAGGACAAAAATCAGGATGCTCATCAAATTGATGTCGCCAAGCATGATTTGAGGCCAGCCCCAGAATTGGCCAAAGAAGGCATAGCAAGAGAATAAGAACATTACCGTGCAGAAAATCCCGTTCCAGATGTGCCAGGCTTGAAATTTCGCCTCATGGAAATGTTTCACGAAGATGAAGACTTCCAACGCCAAAACAACCAGGTCGAAGATGATCGAACCCATGATATCGCCGACGACATAAGAAGCGTTATGAACCAAGAAAATCGAGGAAAGGGCGGTGAAAAGCTCTGGCAAGGAAGTGACCGTAGCCAACAAAACGCCACCGATAAAAGCGCCCGAAATCTTGGTCTTCTTGTCTAACA
>OCTW011543510.1_pt1 | contig 16860 bp, 11 predicted proteins | sample 1539671 | NCBI WGS metagenome assembly OCTW01 (sample SAMN02144230, study PRJEB22623) | gut metagenome | biome: sheep rumen | host: Ovis aries | place: New Zealand
TCGCCGATGGTCTTCTCGTCGAAGCTTACGAGCATCTGCTGGGCCTGATTGAGAGCCTCCTTGCCGACCTCTGCCTGATGGTGGTAGATGTCGTCGAGGCGCTGCAGGCTCTTGACCTCCAGATCCTGATAAACGTTCTTGATGTCGTTGACGATGTTTATTCTTATCTCGTCGTAGTTTTCAAGGGCGATGTCGATGATGTCGGTCTGCTTCTTCTTGGTGAAGATCTTGCTGAACACGCTCATTGCGGCAGGCGGGAAGGTCTCGCTGGTGCCGAACATCTTGACGCTCATTACCGAGCGGGTGACGTTTGTGTTCATTGAGCGCATAAGGCGGTCGGTGCCGGAGTTCTTGACGGCGTCCGAGAGATCCTTGATGCCGAGCCTTCTTGCGAGGTCGCGGCTGAGGTTCACCACAAATTCGTTGATACGCGCTCTGTGGCACTCGATGCAGGTGCGGTAGGCTTCGCCCACCTTTTCCATAAGGTAGGAATAGAAATGCTTCTCGATGTCCTCGGGGGGATAGATGTCCTCGCCGTTCTCGTCCTTGGCTCGGCACTCGATCATGCTCTGCCTCAGCTTGGCGAAGAATTCATACATCCACTTTTCGGCCTCCTGCTGCATCTCGATGATGTTAAGGTGCAGCTTTGGCTTGCACTCGGCGAGAGCCTCTGCAAGCTGCGAGCACTGCTCGTCAAAGTCGCGTGTCTTGTCCTCGAGCACCTTGGCGTCCATCTCGGCCATGTCGGCAAGCATTCTCAGCTTGGCGTAGGTCTCGGCAACCATGTTCTCTGCCATAGTGAACACGCGCTTGGTGCGGATAACGTCCTTCTGCATTATTATATCCCGCTTTAGCGAGAGCTCGAATTTTAAGAACTGGGTCTCGTAGAATTCGCGGGTGCCCTTGTCCTCGGGGCGTTCGCCGCCTGTTTTGCGCATCAGCTCGTCATAGCCGCTGATGCCGTAGACAAAGGCGTTGGGCACGATCTGTTCCGAGATGCGCTGGAAGCGGCGCATTATCTTGTCAACGTCCTGCTTTGTGCCGAGGGCGTCGATCATATTCACCAGCACATAGAGCATACCGAAGCGCTGCGGCTGGACGTGGCTTGCCAGATACACCTGCTCGGTCTCCGAGAAGGGCAGCAGGCTGGAGGTGGCGTACATGATCGCGTCGGCGTTCACAAGATACTCTGTTACCACTCTGTCCAGATCCTCGAGATCCGAGAGCCCGGGGGTGTCCACGATGCGCATTTCCTTGAGTATCTCGGCGTTGTCCTTGATGTCAAGGTAGGCTATCTTTGAGGGATAGAGGCGCATTTTTATCTTCAGCCTGTCGCGGGTGATGTCCTTGAAGGTGAGCATTCTTCTGTCGCCGTTCTCGAGCACGGCCTCGACCTTCGGGATCGCCGAATATGAGATCTCATTGATGGTGTAGGTCTCGGGGGAGACATTCGAGGGCGCGAGCTCCTTGCCGAGCAGGGCGTTGATTATTGTGCTCTTTCCGCGCTTGAACTCGCCGAGTATGACGAGCGTAAAGGGTTCGCCCGAGCGCTTTTCGATGATGCCGTCCCACTCGCGGAGCTCCTTGATGAAGTCGCTGCCGAGGACTCCTGCGATCTCGGTGTCCTCCATCAGGGTGCGCATTTTCTGTCTTATTGCTTCTATATCGTTATAGGCAGCGTTACTGTTGAAATTATCCATGTCACTGCCCTCCCGTTCCGATTATCATTGAGGCGCGGACGTCGCAGTTCTGTGTGGTCATCACAGAGCGCTCGGGCTTGCCGATGTCGCGTCGCCACTGGAACAGCGCCTCGCAGGTCAGGAATTCCGCGGACGCAAGTATCCTTTTTTCAAGCTCTGAGAGAGAGGAATCCGAGCGCAGGGCTCTTGCCTGCTGGGCGGCGTAGCCTTCGCTGATGCCGCCGAGCTTTGCGGCGTTCAGGCTGTTCGACGTTCTTCCGTAGAAGTCGATGAAGCCTCTGTGATACATTGAGCAGACGATCTCGCAGAAACGTCCCGGCTCGTCGAGGCAGATCATGCCTGCGCGGTCGGCGGTGATATCTGCGAACCTGATCCACTCCACGAGGGAGCACACCAGCTGGTTGTTCACTGCCGCCTTGTAGGAGCGCTCGGCCGGAACGTAGACGTTCTTGTTATAATTAAGGTAAGTAAAGGCCCAGTTGAAAACGGAATGGTTGTTCTGGATCCTGCCGCACTCGCTGCCGATCAGGAGCGTTAGCTCATCGGGCGAGCAGGTCTTGACCGTCCACTCGCTGAGCACGATGCAGGGCTCGATAAGGTCGCTGGCGATGGAATACACCAGCGGTTTTTCTATGTCGTTTCTGATAAATACTATGGGAAGATTGAGCTCAAGTCTTTCCGCACATTTTTTGACGATCTCATATATCTCTGGATATTTGAGGGCGCCTGCCTGGTCACACTTCATGAACAGGTGCTTCGCCTCGGCCGAGATGTCGGTTGAATTGATGGCCTTTGCCAGCTTGCTCCAGCCGCCGAGGCCGATTATCTTCTGCCTTACGGCAAAGTCGGACTCGAAGGCGTAGTCGAGCTGGCCGCCGACCACATGGTTCTGGAACGAGCGTGTATATGCGTTAAGATATGAGCGAAATCCTGTGTCGATCTGCAAAAGCGGATTGACATTCTCTAAAGATCCACTCATCAGGTTACCTCCTAAAAGCTAAATTCTGTGAAATAAGCGACAACTAAGCTCACGATGCCTCTGCGGGCTCGCTTGTGTCGGAGAGTGCCTTTCTCAGCGCATAGGCATCGGAAACGATAGCGCTTGCGGATTCGGCGATGCCGTGCAGGCGCTCCATTTCCTTCTCGGAAAGGTCGTTCTTCTCGGTCTTGAGCGCGTTGAGGTTGTCGAGGGTCTCCTGAGTATCGCGGAGGATTATCTCGGTCTCGTTCTCGATCTTGGTCTTGAGGCCTTCAAACGCCGAGAACACCTGACGTCTGACTGTCTCGGTGAAGTCGTTGGTGATCCTCATTTCATGGAACTGCTTCTTGACCTGATTTTTGAAGTTGGTCTTATATTTGTCTATTCTCTCGTTTACGAGGAACTTGTCGATCGACAGGCCTGCGATAAAGGTGCCGCCGAGGCCTGAAACTGCCATTATCATCAGAGCCACCGGCCATGCGGGCGAGAGGCTGAGGAAGGTTGTGAAGAAGATCGCGGAGAAGCTGGCGAAGCCTGTTCCGAAGCCGAGCAGGGCGCCCTTTACGCCTGCCTCGCGGAAGCCGAGGAACGCTCCGCCGAAGCCGAACGAGCCGAAAGCTGCGCCGATGCCCTTGTCGATGCCGCTGCCGTTTTTAGACACACGGTCGGAGAGGGTGAACATTTGCTGGATCCTGGCGACGGACTCGAAGAACTCGTTCTCAAAGCCCTGCAATCTGTCGGCCTCGACGCTGATGGCAACGTTGATGGCGTTCTGTATCTGCTCGCAGATCAGAGAGGCTCTGACCTCGATAGATTCTCTTATCTTGTCGGTAAGCTTTGCGGTAACTACCTTCAGCTGATCCTTCTTGAAGTCGTCGGAGGACATGGGGTAGTTGTCGATGACCTCCATAGCGGCGGCCTCGATATTTGTCCAGTAGCTGTCCAGCACGGGCTTGAGGTCTGCGAAAACGTGGTTGGCGGACTCGTTGATCTTAACGAATTCCTGTCTCTTCTTGTTTCTTATGTCATCTATCTCGCTGATGGCCTTGTCGTACTTCTCCATGAACTCGTCGTTGGCCATCATCAGGGCATTCTCCTGCATTACCACAGAGCGGAGTATCTCGGTGCCCGAATTGGTGATCTTGTTTGTAAGTATCTGGAGGGCGATGACGCCTCGCTCCTTGGTGAGTATCGTTTCCAGCGCCTTCTCGAACTCGGGGAAATTGGAATCCTTGAGCAGGCCTGTATCCTCGATCTTCTTTGCGGTGAGGGCGCGTTTTGCATATACGCCGATAACGCGGGGAGTGCCGATCTTTCTCTTGTACGCAGCGAACTCGCGGCTGTCCTCGCCCATTACCTTTTTGGCCTTGTCCATGACGTACTTGGTGATGCGCGTCCTTACGGTCTCGACGATCTTGGTCTCGTCCTCCTCGGAGAAGGTGCCGAAGCAGTTCACGACGAAGATTATCCTGCCCACGTCGGAGGTGAGCATCTTCTTTTCGAGGAAGTCCTTCTCGAACTGGGAGAAGGGCGAATTTGCGCTGATAACAAAGACGGCGGCGTCGATCTTCGGCAGTATGGAGAGGGTGACGTTCGTCATCTGCTCGTCGTCGTTGAGGCCCGGGGTGTCGATGATGTCCACGTTGTTCTTGCAGAACTCGGTGTCATAATAAACGGTGGCCTCCTTGACGGTCTCGGCCTTTTCCTCGGCCTCGGCGGTAAGCTTGGTGACATAGTTCTCCAGCTGGTCGATATCGACTCTTTCGCTCTTTCCGTTTTTATATTCCACCTGCACATAGGGCTCCTCGCTGTAGGTGACGCGGTTCAGCGTTGCGGTAGCGGGAAGAACGTCCGCAGGCAGCACCTCCTGACCCAGCAGGGCATTGATGAGGGTACTCTTGCCGCGCTTGAACTCGCCCACAATGGCGACCTCAAAGTGGTCGGCCTCGCTCTTTTCGATGGTCTCCCTGATGGAATTTGCGGTGTTGACGAGAGATATCTCCTCGCTCAGGCCGAGCAGGCTTTTCAGGTTGGTATTCAGCGTCCGCACTGTTTCGCGGTATCCGGCGTAGCTGCCGTAATCAAATTGCTTTTCCATTTCTGACCTCCAGTTCCTATGCAGCCATAGGTTGTTTTGATGCTGTTCAAAGCTGTCCCGAATGCACAGCATTATACACTATAAATTATAACACAATCATTATTATTTAGTCAACATTTTGTACATAACTATCCGAAAAATTACCTTTTTGCACAAAATATAGTTGCCCTGCTTGTGCATTGTGACGTCAGCCGAAGAAAAAGCCTTGTTCACAAAACGTTTACAATTAAAATTAAACCGTTTTCCGCTCCGAACGCTCTAACAAACAGAAAGGGCAAGAGCCCCGAACGAAAAACACTTCTCAGGGAGGAAAAGAAAATGAAAAAGGCGATCATCATAGCAGCAGCGATCATTATGGGAGCAGCAATGGCGGGCTGCTCGAATGTTGAGGACACAGAGATAAAAAAGCCGAGGACGGAGCTCGTCTCCGAGGCGGACGCGGAATGCTTTGAGGCCGAGGAAGAAAAAACGGCGGAGGTCTTTGCGTCAAGCGAAAGCGCGGAAGCCAAGGTGGCTGCTCCCGCCGAGCAGCAGGCCGAGCCCGGATCCGAGGAGGCGGAAGCAGAGCCCGAGCAGGCAGAAGAGACCCGGCCCGAAGCTGAGCCCAAGCCCGAGAAGGAAGAAGAGAAGCAGCCCGAAGCAGAGCCCGAGACACAGCCCGAGCAGGCGCCTGTTCAGAATATGCAGCAGCTGTATGACGAAAGAGTTCAGCAGATGCAGCAGGAGTACAACGAGAGAAAGCAGGCGTCGGAGCAGCAGTTCCGTGACAACGCGCAGCGCATGATGGACTGGTACAACAACGGCTTTCAGCAGGATCAGTGGTACAACGATCAGGCACAGTGGATGCAGCAGATGGGATACTGATAAATGGCCGAAGCAGCGTGAGGGAAAGGAGGCAAGTCGCAACGGCTCACACGGCTGTGGAAACAGAATGAAAAATATAGAATCATGAAAGGACAAACAAAACGAAAACGGAGGAAAACAAAATGAAAGAACAGAAAACAACAAGAAGGATAAACAAGAAGGCAGCGGCGGCGCTGATGGCGCTTATGCTGACAACGGGAACGCTGGCGGTGCCTGTAGGCGAGAGCGGCATTTTTTCGGCGGTGCCGATGAACATCACCGTGGCGGACGCAGCCCAGACCACGACCTACGACCTTAACAGCTCCGCGACCTACAAGGCGCTGACCAAGGCAAAGGTGACGGCACTCTGGAAGAAGTACACCGCCGAGACGGTCGGGACCTACCGCGAGGGCTTTGAAGGCACCTACTACAAGAGCGGCAAGGCGCCCTCGGTCACGGGCGGCTGGTACGAGGGCGAGATAACGGCCGATACCCTGAAGGCGATAGAGAACAGCATCAACATTTACAGAACGCTGGCGGGGCTTTCGACCATCACGGCACAGACGGGCAGCACCTATCAGAAGGGCGCCCTTGTCAGGAGCACTCCCAACAACTTCGCCCATGTTTTCACTGCGGCGAACGTCAAGCCTGCGGGCATGAGCCAGGCGCTCTGGAACGAGGGTAAGAACTGTGTAAACTGGATACTTGCTGAGGGCTCGTCACCCGCGGGGCTGGGCTTCACATGGGTGAGCGAGGCAAACAATCAGTCTCCCCAGTACCCTATCGGCCACAGGATGACGCTTCTTAACCCGACCTACAACACCATGTATTTCGGCTACTCGAACGGCGTCGCCCTCGGCTATGCCAATACCGGAACAAACAAGATGAAGGAGGCGGCTGCGACCTTCCCGTCGGCGGGATATATGCCTGCCGAGATGGTCGATTGGGACTCAAATGCTATGTGGGACGTGCAGCTCAATCCCGCAAAGCTCAGGGTCAGCAGCCTGAGCAATGTCAAACTGACCATCAAGGGCGGAGGAAAGACCTACACCCGCACAGCAGCCAACGGCGGCCTGAGCCTTGGAGCTGGAGGCAGCTTCTACGGCGGAACTTATCTTTGCTATAAGGCGCCCGACTTTGTGAATGGCAAGGCTCTCACGGGCGATTACACCGTCAGCGTTACGGGGCTTACCGACACTTCGGGGAAGCCCGCGGCTCTGAACTATACGATAAAATTCTACAATGCGGGAACGGACAGCTCATCTGCGCCAAAGACCACCCCGATCTCGAAGTGCAAGATCGGCCTTTCTCAGAGCTCATACAAGTGCGACGGCAAGGCGAAGACCCCGACGGTCACCGTCAGCGACGGCACCAAGAGGCTTGTCAAGGGAACGGACTACACCGTCAGCTATAAAAACAACACAAACGTCGGCACCGCGACTGTGACGATCACGGGCAAGGGCAGCTACAGCGGCAGCACCTCGAAGACCTTTACGATCTCCAAGGCGACAAAGAGTATAAACAAGTGTACCTATACGCTTTCACATTCCACCTACACCTATGACGGAAAGCCGAAGACGCCAGCTATCACCATCAAGGACGGAAGCAAGACCCTGAACAAGGGCGTGGACTACACCGTGACCTACAAAAACAACACCGAGGTCGGCTCTTACGCAGCGGTCTGCGTTGTGGGCAAGGGCGACTACGACGGAAGCTTCACGGTGATGTTCCGCATCGCAAAGCCGCAGACGGATATTTCAAAGTGCAGCGTTACTCTTGCTGCCTCCGAATACTACGCCGACGGCAAGGCGAAGACTCCTGCCGTGACAGCAAAGTACGGCGGCAAGACCCTGAAAAAGGACAAGGACTATATGCTGACTTACAGGGATAACGTTAAGGCAGGCAAGGCCACCGTGTCGATCAGCGGCATGGGCGACTACAAGGGCTCGATCACAAAGAACTTTACGATCACTGCGCCCATCGCGGTCAAGGCCTCGGATTGCAAGGCGTCGATATGCTCCTACTGCGCTTACACAGGCAAGGAGGTCAAGCCCGAGTTCACAGTGAGCTACAAGGGGCAGCAGCTCGTCAAGGGCAAGGATTACGACGTCACAAAGTACACGGACAACATCAAGTGCGGCAAGGCCTACGCTCACATCAAGCTCAAGGGCAAGTACAGCGGCGCTGCGAAGTTCGGCTACACCATCACCAAGAAGACAATCGTCAGAGCGGCCGACTGCAAGGTGACAAAGCCCAAGACCATCACCTATAAGGGCTCGCCCGTGACCCCGAAGCTGGTGCTTAAATATAAGGGGCAGGCTCTCACCGAGGGCAAGGACTATACTGTTGCCTTTACGAACAACAACGCAAAGGGCACCGCAAAGGCGACCTTCACACTCAAGGGCAGCTACGCGGGAAAGGTGACCCTGAGCTTCAGCATCACCTGAGCCCCAAAAATACACAGACAGTTTTTATCATACTATCATAAATCTGTCACAAATAAGAGGTAATATATTAACAACAGGTCAGAGGGACACCTGGGCACGAGGCAACGCAAAAGCGCGAGCAGTGCAAGGGTATTTCTGATAAATGTATAGATATAGCGGCAGCCGAAGGCACACTGCCTTCAACACCTCGCTGCTGCCGCCGATCGGAGACAACACTCAGACAGGCAAGATGACCCAAGCTCCCGACCACATATTATTTTTTCTCCATTTATCATATAGCTTAAAGGGAAAGACCCCGCTCGGTTTTGAGCAGGGCCTTTTTCTTTTAGATGTCAGATGTTAAATAGAGGTCAGAGATCAGGGGTCAGAGAAGCCCTGCGCGGGCGTTTTCCTCCCACTGATTCTTTCTTCGTACCACCGTATCGCGAGGGAGCCCCCTCACATCACACAGTTGTAAGGCGGCTTGCCGCCGATCTCACGAATCGGGCCGTGCGCCCTTAGCACCGCGAAGATCCGAAGCCGCCTGTGCCGCGTTCGGTCTCGGGGAGAGCGTCGGACTCTTCCACCTCGGGGAGAAGAATGGGGGTTATCACCAGCTGAGCGATGCGCTCGGAGGGCTCAATGGTTCGGGGCTCGCCCGAGTGGTTGTGCAGAGCGACGAGTATCTCGCCGCGGTAGTCCGTGTCAACAACACCTACGCAGTTTGCAGGCGCCAGACCCTTCTTGGTCGCTGTTGACGAGCGTGCATAGATCAGCAGCACTGCGGCGTCGGAGCCCTCTCCTGTCAGGGCGCAGGAAAGCCCTGTGGGAACTTTCACGGTGCCGCCCGCGGGAATGGTCAGCGGCTCGTCAAGACAGGCGGACAGGTCGTAGCCTGCGCTGCCGCTTGTGGCTCGTTTAGGCACGACAGCCCCCGCGCGGAGCTTTTTTATCAGAAGCTTCATTTCTCGTCCTCCCTTCGTCAGTAGTTATACTTTGAGGTCAGGCCGTAGTATTCTTCAAGGGTCAGGCCGCTCTCGGTGAGCAGCTTGGACATTTCCTTTCCGACAAAGCGGACGTGCCAGGACTCGTAGTTATAGCCCGTGATGTCCTCCTTGCCCTCGGGATAGCGGATTATGAAGCCGTACTTCCAGCAGTTGTTCTGTATCCAGATGGCTGTGGGGGATCCGTTGAAATATCTGCTTGCCCAGTTGAGGTCGGCGCAGAGGCCGCTCTGGTGTTCGCTGTGTCCCGGGCGGGCGGAATATCGGTCGGCGGAGGTCTGAGAGCCGTCGCGGGCAACGTAGTTCCAGTAGAGGGTGGACTGATAAGCGTAAGAGCGGTAGCCCGAGCAGACCCAGAGCGACACGCCGTCCTTGGCGGCGCCCTTGCGCATCTCCTCGAAGGCTGCGTTCGTCTCGGGGGTCAGGCCGCCGGGAGCATAGCTCTGCGGCAGGGGATAGGTCTTGTTGACCAGCAGCAGGCCGTCAACGTAGGTGACGCCGTTTTTCTGCGTCAGGTACGGGAACTCGCTGACCTCGTTCTTTTTGGCGTAGGTGCGCTTGCCGTCCTTTTCGGTGTAGGCCTTGACGGTGAAGGCATAGCTTTTGTTACGACCGAACTCGTCCGTTGACCAGGAGGTCTTTTTAGTGCTTGCAAGCTCCTCCCACTCGCCGTCCTTCGAGCGGCGGACACAGACCGTATAGCCCTTGGCGCCGTCAACGGCGTCCCAGGTGATGCTGGTCGAGCCGAGGGTCGTGGCGACCATAAAGCTGGCGGCTTTGATCTCCTTCGGGGCGGCAGGCTTTGTCTCGGCGGCCTCTGTTTTTGCCGGAGCCGCCGTGGCTTCGGTCGTGGTCGTGGTCTCCGTCGGCGGAAGTGTCGTCGTCTCGGGCGGCGGCGTTGTTGTCTCGGGAGCTGTGGTAGTGGTCACGGTCGTGGTAGTGGCTTCTGTGGTCGTGGTGGTTTTCTTAGTGGTGGCAGTCGTCGAGGACTCGGTGGTGGTCTCGGTTGGCTTTTCGGACATAGTTGTCTCCTTGGTGATCGTTTCTGTCATCAGAGGCAGGGAGGTCTCGGAGGTCGCAGCGGTATGATCCACCGAGGCTCTTATCATAAGGTCGTCCTCGCTGTCCGCTGTTTCGCCGCAGCCTGCCAGCATCGCAGCCGCCAGCAGAGCGGCAGCTATTCTTCTTTTATCCATTATACATCACAGCTTTCTGATTTATGTCACGGAAGAAGCCGCTGCCGACCGAGCCGTCGGGGCTGTCACAGCTCCTTCTTTATTCTTTCGATCACTGTTTCCAGCACCTTGAGCCTTGCGAACTTCTTGTCATTGCCCTCGACTATCGTCCACGGGGCGGTGACGGTAGAGGTCTTCTGTATCATTTCATCGACTGCGCTTTCGTAGAGGTCCCACTTCTCGCGGTTGCGCCAGTCCTCGTCGGTGATCTTCCAGCGCTTTTCGGGGGTGTTCATGCGGTCGTTGAAGCGCCTGAGCTGCTCGTCCTTGTCGATCTGCATCCAGAATTTGATAATGATCGCGCCGCTCTTTGAAAGCTCCTCCTCGAACTCGTTGATCTCGCGGTAGGCCATAGCGCAGCGGGCTTCGGGAGTTATCTTTTCAAGGCGCTCGACCATGACGCGGCCGTACCAGGTGCGGTCGAAGATAGTGATATGTCCGTCCTTTGGCAGACGTCTCCAGAAGCGCCAGAGATAGTGGTGAGCCAGCTCGTGTATATCGGGAGCGGCGACAGGCACGGCCTCGTAGCCTCGCGGGTCAAGAGCCGAAGCTACGCGCTTGATGGCTCCGCCCTTGCCTGCGGCGTCCCAGCCCTCGAAGGCAAGGATAACGGGTATCTGCTTTTTATAGAGCTTGCCGTGGAGCTTGGAGAGCTCTTTCTGAAGTGCCTTGAGCCTTTCGCGGTACTCCTCCTCGGGGACGGTCTTATCGGCAAGCACGACCTCGGAGAGCTTCGGAGTCGGCGCAAGCTTGAAGAGCTTCGAGACATCGCTCTCGGGCGGGAGCACGCGCTCGGCCTCGAGGGCTTCGTTAAGGCGGCTTGTCAGCACGTCGAACAGCTCGCGCCTTGCGGCAAGCTTATCCTCGGCGTCGATGACTGTCCAGGGGGCATACTCGGTATCGGTGCGCTCAAGCATATCGTCGAACTGCTTGAAATATTTGTCGTAGTGCTTGTTGCGCTTTCTGTCCTTATCGGTGATGCGCCACTTGGTCGAGCCGTTCTCCTCGAGCTTGTCGAAGCGCTTTTTCTGCTCTTCCTTAGAAATATGCAGAAATATCTTGATTATCAGGTAGCCGTCGTCGGTGAGCTGGCGCTCGAAGGTATTGACGCTGTTGACTCTGCGCTCGTACTCCTTCTCGGAGAGGTCCTCCTCGATACGGGCGATCGCAAGCTCCTGGTACCAGCTGCGGTCCATGACAGAGAGCTTGCCGTACTCGGGTATGCCCTCCCAGAAGCGCTTCATAAGCGGATAGCGGCGCTCGTACTCGTTTGCGGCGAGTGTCGATGTGACCTTGAAGAACCGCGGGTCAAGCAGCTTGATGGTATCGCCGATAAGCGTACCCTTGCCCGAGGCTCCCCAGCCCTCGAAAATGATGATGGCGGGCAGCTTCTTGTCCTTCATCTTGATCTGAAGGACAGAAAGCTGAGAGCAGAGCTCCTTTGCGGCTTCCTTATTGTCCTCGCGTCCCTTATACGGATTCTTGACTTCTTTCAGCATAAACGTTCCTCCTTTTCCCGCTTTGCCGAGCGGACATAATATATCAATATAATTATACCACATTTACCTTCTTTTGTAAACCCTTTTTTTAGGCCGCGTGATCGGCGGCGAAGCCGCCTCACAACTGTGTGATGTGCCGGAATTCCCTCGCGATACGTTTTTTTAGTCCGCGTGAGCACTCGCAAGCTCGTTCACAACTGTGTGATGTGTCGGAATTCCCTCGCGATACGGTGGGGGTCAGAGGGATAGAGAAGGAGGAGCAAGCCCTCACAAAGCCTTGCCGGGCGCTCGATAGGGAGGCGGTGGGGGAATAAAAATGCACAATTAGGCGAAAAAAGATTTGTTTATTATTGCTCTTGTTATGAAATTGTTAATAATGTATAATTAATATGTATAGTTGTTTATGGAGGTGAAGGCTCATGAAGGCAAGCAAGAGGATAGATGCGTCGCGTTACCGCAAGTTCTCGCTGCCAAGGCTTATCAGGCTGACGGCGCTGGTGCTGCTGATAATCCACGCCTTCTTCATGATCGACTTTTTCCTCAACGATATAATCGAGATGGCGGTGTTCAACGTCTTCAGCGTTGCGCTGTACACTTACCTCACGGTGGTGACGGCGAGACACCCGCAGCGGCTTAATTACTTTGCCTGCTTTGCGATCTTCGAGATCGTGCTGCACGCATCCATGGCGACGCTGTTCGTCGGGTGGGAGTCGGGCTTTATGATGTTCGTTGTGTGCGTTACGCCGTTCCCGTTTTTCCTGCCGTTCAAGAACGACACCACCGCCTTTTACATCAGCGGGCTCTGCGCCGCGGCGTTCGTTGCCCTGAGGGTGTACATGAACACCAGCCATGACCGAGCCGTCTACGTCGATGATATCTCCGAGGCGGGAACAAAGGCCATGTATCTGTTCAACAGCATTGTGGCGTTCTTCATGATAATCATTTTCTCGACGATATACAAGATCAAGAAGCGCATCGACGAGGTAGACCTGATAAACAAGAACGAGTCGCTGAGTATGCTGGCAAAGATCGATCCGCTGTCGCAGCTTTTCAACAGGCGTGCGATGATCGACTTCCTGAAGACGATCGAAAAGTCCGCACTTGCAAAGAAGGAGAGCTATGTTATCGTAATGGGAGATCTGGACGGCTTCAAGCGGGTGAACGACACCTACGGCCACTCCTGCGGTGACGAGGTCATCACGGCGGTGTCAAAGATAATGATGCAGAGCGTTCCGACCGAGGGCTATGTCTGTCGGTGGGGCGGAGAGGAGCTGCTGTTCGCCATTCCCGACTGTGACGAGGAGGAGGGCGAGCGCGTTGCCGAGAGCATTCGGGCACAGCTTGCGGCCTACCGCTTCACGGCTGACGGCGAGAGCTTCCATGTGACTATCACCTTCGGTGTCTGTCAGTGCGACGGCAGCGAGTCTTACGAACGCGGCCTGACCATTGCCGACCGCCGCCTCTACTTCGGAAAGGAGAACGGCAAGAACAGGGTCATAACCTCGGACGCTGAGAAAGAGCTTCAGGTGTGAAAGGACGTGGAGTTCATGAAAGCGATAAAGGAGCTTTTCGTGTTTCTGATCGTATTAGCTGCCATGTTTTTTGGCTTTGCTCTTGTCCTTGGGGAAAAGTATGCAAATGAAAGGCCCTGCGCCGAGTCCGGCTGTGAAAACATGGTAGACAGCGAGGGCGAATACTGCTATATCCACAGGAAGGGTACCAAGACGCAAAAAAAGACCACCACTGCTGCCGCAAGGAAAAGGACAGCACCGGTGGAGGATCGTGACATATTCAATGCAAAGGGCTATGACAACTTTGAAGATTTCTATTACGATCATTATCAGGATTTCTTCGATTATGACGACGCCCGTGAGTATTTTGAAAACAACAGATACTGAGGCGTGAGCTCAGTGCTGCTCTCTTTCCCTTTGCGAGAAAACACAGCCGCAGTAATCCTGGCGGTAGAGGCCGTACTGCTTTGACAGCTCTACCGAGCGCTTGAAGCCCTCGCGCTTTTTGAAATCCGAGGGCAGCGACTTCACGCTGTATATGCCCGCAAGCTCCGAGGCGATCTCGCCGAGCTTGCGGGAGTTTTTGTATGGGGAGATGGAAAGGGTGGTCGTGAAATAATCGAAGCCCATCTCCTTTGCCAGCTTTGCGGCGGCCTCGAGCCTGAGCCTGTAGCAGGCAAAGCAGCGCTCTCCGCCCTCGCGGATATGCTCGAGACCTTTTACGGCAGTGTAGAATTCCTGAGGGTCGTAGTCGGCCACGATCAGCGAGACCTTGTTTTTCACAGGCAGCTCCGAGATGAAGCGGCGCTGTTCGGCCACGCGGCGGTCGTATTCCTCGGCGGGATAGATGTTGGGATTATAGTAAAACACCGTGATGCTGAAATACTGTGAGAGATATTCCAGCGTGTAGGAGGAGCAGGGAGCGCAGCAGCTGTGGAGCAGCAGGGTGGGTGTTATCCCTGCGGCGGAGTTCTCCTGTATCACCTTGTCAAGCAGCAGCTGGTAGTTGATATTCTGTTGAGGCATCTTGACACTTCCTTTTTTGAACTGTCGGGTAATAACAGAGCACGCTCGGAAACGGGCGCGCTCTTTTAGCTTTTAGATGTTAGATGTAAGAGGCAAGAGGCAAGAGGTGCCTTGTGAGGGCTTGTTCATCTTTCTCTATCCCTCTGACCCCCACCGTATCGCGAGGGATTTCCGGCACACCACACAGTTGTGAGGCGGCTTCGCCGCCGTTCACGCGAATTGCGTGGTACACGCCGTGTACTAGTCGAATTTGGGTTCGCAGGTAACGTTTACACCGAGACGCTTGAAAGTGCGCTCGTCTACGGGCGAAAGGATAACGGTCGAGTGTACCTCGCAGCCGCGGAGCTTCTCGATCTGCTTCATGGCGGTGGCTGCGTTCTCGTCGGTGGTCGCACAAATCGAGAGTGCTATCAGCGTCTCGTCGGTGTGCAGACGGGGATTGTTGTTGCCGAGATGATTGACCTTGAGGTCGGCGATGGGCTCGATGACCTCGGGAGACATCAGCAGCACCTCGTCGTTGATGTTGCCGAAATGCTTGAGGGCGTTCAGGAGCAGGGCAGAGGCAGCGCCCAGAAGATTTGAGGTGCGGCCAGTGATGATGGTTCCGTCGGGCAGCTCCATGGCTGCGGCGGGAGCGCCTGTTTCCTCCTCCTTTTTAAGAGCAGGAGCAACGGCGCGCCTGTCCTGCATGGTTACGCCTGCCTGCTTCATAAGAAGCTCGAGCTTGTAGATCTCGTCGTCGGCGACCTTGCCCTTCTTGCGGCCGCAGAGGCCTATGTAATAGCGCCTGATGATCTCTGCCTTGGCGGCCTCGCAGACAGCGTCGTCATCGACGATGCAGTTGCCTGCCATATTTACGCCCATGTCCGTGGGAGACTTGTAGGGGGACTCGCCCAGTATCATCTCGAACATTGCGTTGAGGACGGGGAAGATCTCCACGTCGCGGTTGTAGTTTACGGTGGTCTTGCCGTAGGCGTCAAGGTGGTAGGGGTCGATCATGTTGACGTCGTTAAGATCGGAGGTAGCGGCCTCGTAGGCAAGGTTCACGGGGTGTCTCAGCGGCAGGTTCCAGATCGGGAAGGTCTCGAACTTGGCGTAGCCCGCGTTGATGCCGCGCTTGTTCTCGTGATAGAGCTGGGAGAGACAGGTGGCCATCTTTCCGCTTCCGGGTCCCGGGGCGGTGATAACGACGAGCCTGCGGGTGGTCTCGATGTAGTCGTTCTTGCCGTAGCCCTCGTCGCTCATGATGAGCTGAAGGTTTGAGGGATAGCCGTTGATCCTGTAGTGGTGGTAGACCTTTACGCCCAGTGCCTCAAGCCTTTTTGCAAAGGCATCGGCCTGGCGCTGACCCTCATATCTGGTGAGCACCACAGAGCTGACATAGAGCCCGATCCTGGTGAACACGTTGTAGAGGCGGATAACGTCAACATCGTAGGTGATGCCGAGGTCGCCGCGGATCTTGTTCTTTTCTATATCCTCAGAGTTGATAACGATGACGATCTCGGCCTCGTCCCTCAGCTGTAACAGCATCTGGAGCTTGCTGTCGGGCTTGAAGCCCGGGAGCACGCGCGAGGCGTGGTAGTCGTCGTAAAGCTTTCCGCCGAACTCGAGGTAGAGCTTGTCACCGAAGTGAGAGATGCGCTCCCTGATATGTTCGGACTGCATTTTAAGATATTTGTCGTTGTCAAAACCCTGTTTAATGCTGCTCATAGTAATATCCTTTCCAAAGAAAACTCTTTGGGGGCAGAGGCCCTTATCTATTATATACTATATTTCCGGAAAATGCAAGAGAAAAATTAAAGGCAGAAAGAAAAAAGCCCCACACAGGCGTGCAGGGCAGGAAAGGTATCAAGATCTATCAGTAATTGTAACCACAGCTGAACTTGGTATTTACCATTGAAAGATCTGCGTTTGTCAGGTCGTAGTCGCCCTTTGCAAATGTGAAGGTCCAGGGTACATAGCTGTTGGGGCCGATGACTGCGGTCGAGCCGTCGCTGTTCAGCAGGGTGCCGAAGTCGGCTGCCGCGAACACATTGCCGTTGCGGTCGCTAAGCTGTATCTGAACGCTGTTGATGTCCCATACTGTGCGGTTGAAGCCGTTGATGACATAAGCCTCCATAACAAGGACGCCGTTGCTCTCGTAAATATTTACGGACTGGATATTGATGCTATTCATAAGAGGCTGAGGGTTTGTGGTGCCGTGGAATTCCTTGGCGGCAGCAGGAGCCTGAGGTGCAGCTGGCTGTGTCTGCTTGGGTTGAGTCTGTGTGGGTTGTGTTTGCTTGGGTGTAGTCTGCTTGGGCTGGGTCTGAGCAGGTTTGGTCTGCGCGGGCTGTGTCTGCTTGGGCTGAGTCTGAACGGGCTGTGTCTGTGCGGGCTGCGTCTGCTTCGGCGTAGTCTGAACAGGCTGAGTTGCGGCGGGCTTGGTCTCGGTGGGAGTTGTTTTCTTTTCGGGCTTTGGCTCGGCAGGCTTTGTCTCTGTGGGCTCGGTCTTCTTTTCCGCCGCGCTGCTGTCTGCGGAGGCCTCTGCGGGCTCGGA
>OCTW013392123.1_pt1 | contig 16853 bp, 15 predicted proteins | sample 1539671 | NCBI WGS metagenome assembly OCTW01 (sample SAMN02144230, study PRJEB22623) | gut metagenome | biome: sheep rumen | host: Ovis aries | place: New Zealand
GTCCGCAGAGCATCAGCTGGCCTTGTATCAACGGATTCTGCGCGAGGGATTGTCGGTACGCAAGGTAGAAGAACTGGCACAAGAGGACAAAGGCGCTGCGAAGCCGAAGAAAGAGAAAAGCGCTAATCCTTATAGCGAGCTGGAGAAAGAGCTGAGCGGTTGTGTGGGGCTGAAAGTGAAGATCCAAGGCGGCAAAGTGTCGATTGCTTTTGGCAACGAACAAGAGTTGGAGGCTATCGTCCAGAAGTTACGTTGAAAAAGTGGTGGATCATAGTGTTGTTGGTTCTGCCGATGCAGGTTTTTGCGCAGCAGGACAGTGTGTTCTTCCAGAAACCGGACGCAACTAAAGCGGTTTGGTTAGGGGTTATTTTCCCCGGCGCAGGACAGATCTACAACAAGTCATACTGGAAGTTGCCGATAGTGTATGGTGCATTCATGGGATGCGGCTACGCAATCAGCTGGACCAGTAACCGGCATAGCAGTTACAAGATGGCGTACCTGGATCTGTACAACGATATTCAGGCCGGAACGGTGAGTGAGGACCCGAGCAAGAGTTACATCGCCGTTATTCCGGATGGGTACAACTTAGAGCGCGTCGGCGGACAGAACACCTGGATGAACACGCTGAAGAACCAGCAGAATATCTATCGGCGATATAGGGACTATTCGATTTTAGCGACGGTCATTGTCTATGCGCTGAGTCTGATAGACGCATATGTAGATGCGCAGTTATTCGACTACGACATCTCACCAGACTTGACGCTAAACGTAGAACCCCAGATTTATTATGACTTACAACAGCAACAGAAGAGTGCTGAAATAAAATTAGCTATACAGTTTTGAAAAAGTTATTTTTGATAGTTATGCTTCTTAGCGCCGCGGGAATAATGCGTGCGCAGGAAGTGCAGAAAGTGCAAGAAGTGCAAGCGGTTGCGAATGACAGCGTGGCGGCGGATAGCACGAGCGTGGAGTCGTTGGAGTTAGTGCCGATGATGGTGGCGGACTCGTTAGTGACGGAAGACACAGCGGTGGAGATCACGCCGCTTCAACCGTTCTACACACTCTGGAACGACAGCGACCTGACGGATATCGAGCTGCGGTCGCTGGATTGGAGTCTGCAGTGGCTGGACACAACCGATTGCGTGGCGGTACACGACACCACTACCCTGCCCGACTCCGTATATAAGGCGCGGCTGCAGGCCTTGCCATGCGTGATTGAGTTGCCGTACAACGAGCGCGTACGCGCGTTTATTATAAGGTACGTAAAGCGGAACCCGAAACAGGTAGCGCGACTCATGCGCATGAGCGAGTACTACTTCCCGATTTTCGAGGAGGCATTGGCCCGTTATGATTTGCCGTACGAGTTGAAGTACGTGCCGATCATCGAGTCAGCGCTGAACCCGATGGCTCGTTCACACGCCGGTGCAGCGGGTCTTTGGCAGTTCATGCCGGCAACGGGAAAATTATTCGGGTTAGAGGTCAACTCGCTTGTGGATGAACGAATGGATCCGATCAAGTCCACGGAGGCTGCGTGCCGTTTCTTGAGCAGCATGTACTCCATCTATCACGATTGGAATCTGGTCATCGCGGCTTATAACTGCGGCAGCGGCAATGTGAACAAGGCCATCCGGCGATCCGGCGGCAAGCGGGATTTCTGGTCCATCTATCCTTTCCTGCCGCGCGAGACGAGGAACTACGTGCCTATTTTTATTGCCGCCAATTACGCCATGAATTATGGTCAGGAGCACGGTATATGCAAGGCTCCGATCGAGCAGAAAGTGCTGATTACCGATACTATCCGGACGACGCAAAGGCTGCATCTACACCAGTTAAGTAAGAATTTGGATATTGAGATGGACGAGTTGCGGCGGCTTAATCCGCAGTATTCACGCGATATTCTGCCAGGCGGAAAGAGTTATGCGCTGTGTCTGCCGGCCGACAAGATGGGTCTGTATATCGACCATGCAGACAGCATTGCGGCATACAAAGCGGATAGCCTGATCAATAACCGCCGCGCGGAGATTGATTTGGCGAAGATGACATCTGTCAACGGGGCATACCGCGTGAACGGCGTGACGTATTATACGATTAAAAGAGGCGATACTTTAGGCGGAATTGCGAAGAAATTCCATTGCTCAGTAAAGCAGTTAAAGCAATGGAACGGACTGAAGAGCGATAATATCCGCGACGGTAAGAAGTTGAAGATTTGTCGTTAAGGTGTACGGTGTATGGTGTATAGTGTATAATGATTGAAGGCGAAAAGAAATATTACTCGCTTCGCGAGACGGAGACGGAGACCGGGGTACCGGCTTCCACGCTACGGTATTGGGAGAAGCAGTTTGATGAACTGAGTCCGCGAAAAGACGGCCATGGGAATCGTTATTATACGCGTGAGGATCAGGAGGTTATCAAACGCATCAAATATATCCGCGACGAGATGAAGATCACGCGTATAGAGGCTATCCGCAAGGAGCTGAAGGGCAACACACGGCACTCCGACGAGCGCCAATCGGCGGTAGAGATCCTGATGCGCGTACGGGAAGAGTTATGTGAGATAAGGAAACTGATTAAGTAAGATAAAAGACAATATATATGAAGATTGATTGGAAAAAGATTGCGCCATATATAGTGGCAGTCGTAGCGTTTTTGGCGTTTGCGATAATTTATTGCAGACCATTGTTGGAAGGTAAAGTAATCCAAGCCGGCGATGTGAACACATGGAGAGGCGCTGCGAATGAGATACTTGAGTATAAGAAGGCAACCGGAGAACAAGTATGGTGGACGAATTCCATGTTCAGCGGAATGCCATCTTTCCAAGTCAGCGGAGGAACTCCCGCAAATACTTTGCGCGGAAAATTAGAGATAATCACTCATTTCGGCTTTAAGGAAGAATTAGCCTATATCGGCATTTTGATTGCCTATTTATTCGGCTTCTTCTTTATGCTTCGTTGTTTCAATATCAATCCATGGTTGAGCATAATCGGAGCATTTGCATTAACGCTATCTTCGTATTATATGCTGATATTACCCGCCGGGCATATAACGAAAGCTAATGCCATCTGTTATTTAGCTCCCGTCATAGGAGGTATATATGCTGTTTTCAGGAAGAAGTACTGGTTAGGCGCGCCCTTAATCATTATTTATGGAACTATCGGTATTACGCTTCACGCGCAGATGACCTATTACTTTCTGATGCTAATCGGCGTGATGGCATGTGTTGAATTGTATATACATATCAAAGAGAAACGCTGGAAAGATTTGGGCATAGGAGTCGGAGTATGCGTTCTATGCGCATTACTGGTTTTCGGAACGAAATTGAGTTGGTGGCAGATCAACAACGAGTATCTGAAAGAAACGATGCGTGGGGGTCACAGCGAATTACGCCAGGATCAAAAGAGCGAAAACCAGAAAGCCGGTTTGGACATCAAATATGCAACCGATTGGAGTTACGGAAAGGCGGAGACGCTAACACTTTTGATTCCAAATTTCATGGGAGGAGCCAGCGGTTACAATGTAGGCGAGAAGTCAGTATTGTACGAAGAATTGGTAAAAGCACGCGTACCTAAGAGTTCCGCAAAACAATTCTGCCAAGGCGCTCCGACCTATTGGGGCGAAAAGATGTTTACCAGCGGAGCCGTATATGTAGGAGCTATTATCTGTTTCCTTTTCGTATTAGGTTTGCTGATTGTTCCGGGTCCGTATAAATGGGGATTATTATTTGCGACCATAGCTTCTATTCTCCTGGCATGGGGAAAGAATTTCATGCCTCTAACGGAGTGGTTCTTCTATCATTTCCCGATGTATAACAAGTTCCGTGCAGTGGAGTCCATTCTTGTCATAGCCGAAATCACCATTCCGTTATTAGGATTCATGGGCTTGCAAAAACTATGGGAGGCAAAAGAGGAAAAGTCGAAATACAGTAAAGAAATACTGATTGCCGGTGGTATTACTGCCGGAATATGTCTGATCGTAGCGCTCTTTGGCGGGGCGATGTTTAGTTTTACCTCCAGTTATGACAATCAATGGAAAGGGCAAGTGGGCGATGAGATTTACCGGATGATAATCGACCAGCGTATATCAATGATGAAGGCCGATGCATGGAGGTCATTCGGATTGGTAGCGGCGGCAGTTGTCGTAGTTTGGTTGTATGTCAAAGACAAACTCAAGAGCAGCTATGCTTTAGGTATTTTAGCGGCATTGATACTGGTAGATTTAGTACCTGTAGATCGTCGGTTCTTCGGCAGTAAAGACTTTGTCAGCAAGAAAGACGGCAACCGTTATTTCGCCATTCAGCCGTGGGAAGAAGAGATTCTGCAAGATAAGAGTTTGGATTATCGAGTATTGAATCTGACGGTTAATACCTTTAATGACTCACGTACCAGTTACAGGCTAAAGTCTATCGGCGGTTACAGTGCCGTTAAGTTACGCAGGTATCAGGACCTCATCGACGAGCATATCAGCAAGATGAATTGGAATGTGCTGAACATGCTGAACACGAAGTATATCGTTACGCAACGTGGTGTCGTGCAAAATCCCGATGCGATGGGTAATGCCTGGTTTGTAAACGAAGTACTGTTCGTGCCAACTCCGGATGATGAGAGCGCAGCGTTGAACACATTGGATTTGCGCAAGAGCGCAGTAGCGGACGAGCTATTCCGAGAGGTATTGAGTTGTAGCGGCAAGCCGAGCGAAGGCGATGAGATTGCGTTAACCAAATATACACCGGATCAGTTGGATTACTCATATCAATTATCGGAAGAGCGTGTTGCGGTCTTTTCTGAGATTTATTACCCAAAAGGATGGCATCTGTACTGCGATGGAAAAGAGATACACTTAGGCCGTGTAAACTACACTTTGCGCGCAGCAGTATTGCCCGCCGGATCCCACACATTGCATATGGAGTTTGTACCTGCGGCATTAGCCATCGACAAATGGTGTATGGCTTTGATAATTATAGGAATATTGCTGAGCATATGCGGATTGACTTGGCCGCTATGGCGGAAATTAATAAAGAAAGAAGCAATATAAGAGATATTCTTTATAATCATCATTTAGAAGAGCGGATTCAATCCGCTTTTCTTTTGGACTATTAGTTCGTATGTTGCCGAAATATGTTTCTCTTAATTGCTGCAGTGCTTTATAAATAGCATAATTAGCCATATTATCCTCTAAGATAGCAACGCGCATAGCTGCAAAATAGCACTGGTGCAGGAATGGGTCATATAGATTTTCGCGAGGTATTGATAATTGCGCTGCATCTTCAAGCATTTGCTTGAGCACCCAAAAGGCATCCACGCGTTTCGGGTTTTTATTATTTCCACGAGTGAACCCCTTTGAAGTCTTTCTGTAGCGATAAATAATATTGCTGATAGTTGCTTTATGAAGGGGACGCGGATAAATCAACATTCGGTTAATCATATCTTCATAAAAACAACCTTGTGGAAATTGTAAATTCTGCCAAATAGTTGTTTTATATACTTTCCCCCAAGGTACCCCGCCAAGTTCGGCTTTATAATCGTCGCAATCTGTGTATCGTTTGCTAACTGAGATGATCTTTTGATCTTGAAAGAACACATGATTTCCCTCCACGATATCCGCGCCTAATTCATCTGCTTTACCAACAAGCAACTCAACCGCATCCTCCATGAGACAATCATCGGAGTCAATGAACATAATATATCGAGCATTAATATCCTTCAATCCTGCATTTCGAGCAGCGGAGATACCTCCGTTCGGCTGATCTATGATAGTAATATTAGGATATTTCTCATATTCACGGAGGATTGCAAGCGAATCATCTGTACTACCATCATTTGTCGCTACAATGTGATAAGAATATTTTGTTTTTTGATGGATTAACGAATCCATACACTCCCGAATCCATATGCTAACATTATAAACCGGGATAACAATTTGCAAATCGTAAGTTGGGGTTGTGTTCAGGTGATTCGCTGCCACGCATGAACTATGAAGATCGGGGCGAATCGTCTCCAAGTATGCTTCCGGATCATTTATGGTTAATGACTCTATTGGAATACAAGTTTTAGCTACACGATAACAAAATTTATTAATATGTAGTCTGCGTGCAATCTTAGCAGAAACATTCAATATATCTTTTCTCATATCACTTCAAAAAATAATCATAAAATGTCCCCTCGAGGTGAGTATCAATACCAAACTCATCAAATTTATAGGTCAACTTGTGCACTGGAGACAGGGCACATATCTGTTTCCATCGGTCCTCAGAATAGGGGTTATTTAGCTCATGGATCAATATCTCTTTCAACCCCGTCGGCACAAAAAGTACTTGATTCCATAATTCAGCATTTTGCCTATTCGCGCGAGTAGCCAATGTCCAGAAAACGGCTGTCATATTATAGTCGATAGTACGATTTTCCGCCTGCCAATAAGCAAGAATCATCTTATATGTATCTTCCACTAAAGGATGGTGTGCATAACATGAGATAAAATTAACACTCAAGAGTGAACTACCTTTCTGATCGCTGTGATAAACGAAAAGTGGAGTATTGAGGGCAAAAGCAGGTAACGAACCTGTCAACAAAGTAGTAGCATCCATCCATATGCCTCCCTTTTCTGCTAATAAAGCAAAACGCAGGATATCGGAAAAATGGGTACGCGAGATGATTCCTGTACGATATTTATCCCATATATAGGTTGGTAGCGAAATATACTGCGAGATATTTTCTTCTGTGAGTTCCACTACTCTATAATCCCCGCAATATTGCCGAATACTGGCTACACATTTTTGTACCAACGCAGGTGCGTTTTCTACTCCTTGCAGCCAACACACCCATATAATTTGCTCCCCCTGTCGCATTGCAGAGACAGAAGATTTGCATTCGTTAGCATACCGCTTAAGATATTCATACGATCCGTTCCGAGCCCCTATCTCGCGCATATCTTTATCCGGTTTGAGGAAGGTGTTCTTGAATTTATACCAAAGGCATACCGGTCCACGTTGCCGTATTAATGAAATCAGTTTCATGATAACAATCCTTTCGTTACATGATAGCGGAATATAACCAAGATATTCCCTTTGGGGAGTTTTCCCTGTAGCGCGTAATAGAACCATAGCACAATGGTTCCGACCCACTTAATGCTTTCCATAATAATACGCTTAAGGTACTTCGATACTCCCATATGACATGTTCGGAGCCGCTCACTCACTCCTACTCCATATGCCAGACGCGAGACAAACTCTGTCGTTGTACGACGAGCCGGAATACAGTGTTTCACGCCAATATTAGGGAAATAAAGAATTGGATATCCGGCTTTACGGATTCGATTAAAGAGATCCTTTTCTTCTCCGGCGAGAAGATTGTTTCCTGTTCTTCCTAGTTCTATATTAAATTCACCAACAGCCTCAATCACCTTGCGTTTTACACCCATATTCGCACCTATTGGGAACTTGTTATCTGGGAAAATATGCGTTTGTCTGCCTCTATCTATCGCACTTACAAATCCCATAGACCAACTGCTATACCAAGAAGGTTCGCCTTCTTCAAAAAACGGGGTAATCTGTCCTCCGAAAGCCCCTGCCTCCGGGTGTTTTGAAAGAAGGGTTCGCAGGTTGACAATATAATCTTTCTCCACCATCGCATCATCATCCAGAAATACGAGCCACTCTCCATTTGACTCTTGAATGCCTCGGTTTCGGGCAAAAGAAAGCCCCTGTTGTGTCTCTACGAAATAATGGTAGTTAGCAGGCTTGTAATCATTCACAAACCGCTCGCATTCTACGGCAGTGTTGTCCGTCGAATTATTATTAACGAGAATTATCTCCCAACCTTCTTTCTCGGAATTCGATGCGAGGCGGCTAAGACATTCATAAATGTATTTCTCGCGGTTATACGTGCAGATGATGAAGGATATAATCATAGAATGTACCGGGTTTATCAAGAGGTTCGTTCTGATTGAATTTCCAAGTTAACTTGTGTATTGGTGAACGGGAGATAATTTGTTCCCATTGCGTGTTCGAAAAGTCTTCAAAAAGCGCGAATTGCAAGGTATGCGCGTCTACATTAAGAACATAAGGTGTTTGCTTCCTTGCAATTATACCTTGTTCATTTTCAGTCAATACGAGATAAAGGAAAAGATGGAATAGGTAGTAATCCCGCAGTTTGTTTTCTCGCGCCCAATAAGCAGCAAGCAAATCTAAAACACGCTGCAAAACGGGATTTCCTTTTTGTGCAACAAGCAACCAACTGGAGCCTGCATGAGGAGTGGTAGAAAGTATCGATTTCTGCAAAAAGAACAAAGGTGCGTCGGTCATTTGCGAAGGAATGAGACCCGTTAAAAAGACCGTTGCGTCGAGCCAAATACCACCGTGTTGAACCAATAATGCAGTGCGCAAAATATCCGAGAAATGAGTAAAGGAGATGGTTCCTTTTTGATATTTACGCACTATGTGTTCAGGCAGGGAAACAAAGTCAAAGATATTCTCCGATGTTAAGATCTGAACCTTATAATCGGGCATGTGATGCCGGACCGAAGCTACACATTTTTGGACAATTTCCGGTGCTTGCTCAAGTCCTTGAAGCCAGCAGAGCCAGATGATGCGCGTGGGCACATTGCTTTGCGGAGTATCTAAGGGTTTTGCAATCAAAGATCCGTATTTACACAATAAATAGCGACTTGCGCGCTCAGCTTGTATCAATTCGATAGCTTCTCTGTTTCGAGTAAACCACAGAGGCCAAACTGCTTTTTTGAGTTCGCGCAAGCAGGTATAAAATCCTTTCTTGCGGAGGATGGAATAATATGTCTTCAGGCTTCGCATGTGATATTTAACTGCCTTAATATATTGGCACACACATCTTTGTTCATCGTATCTCCCCAGAATTTGGAGAGAATAAATGCTCTCATTTGAGAATCTACCGCATCATCGTCCGAAATGACTGTCTGCAATAATTCTTCAAAAGAATAAACGCGTTTTCCAGCGATATTGTCAATAATGGGGAAAATAAATTCCCTCTCTTTGACATATTCCTCGTAGTCATAGTGGAATAAAACAATCCCTTTGTTCGGCATTAACAAATAATCATATATCGTCCCTGAATAATCCGTAATCAGCACATCTGTAAAAGGCAAAATCGGATACATATCCACATTGCCCGGCAAGAAAATAAGATTAGAATATTCCCTACTTTTGTCAAAACGGGTATTGATATGCGGTTTCATCAATGCCAAATAATTCTTGCCTTTGAGAGTCTCATTGAATTGGTCTAAGTCAAATCCGTTCGCAAAAATCTCTAACTGACTATCCCGCCAAGTCGGCATATAGACGTATACCTTGTCATATTGTTGCATTTTGCGAACGAGCGACAGGATTTCTGGCGCTTCATATTGCTCAATATGTTGCAACGTCTTCTCTAAAGGTTGCAATAATAATTGGTTGCGGGCACATCCGACATGCAAACATTGTGATTTTTCTATCCGAAACGATTTCGAGAAAACCTCGTCAAAGAAATCTGTCGTTGAGGCAAAATAATCCGGTCTTCTAAAAGAAGCAGGATGAAAGAACACATCCCAAAACTCACGTTGCACATAGCGTTTTGCAAGCTCTCCTTGAGTGATACCAAATTCGATACACTTCATCGGAACACCATGCCACAGGTTCACTACTGTTGCACCTCCAGCAAGACAAAAAAGGATATCCGAGGTATAGCAATTGATAAACCAATATTTTGCGCGCAAAGCAAAATAGACTCCTTTTATTGATAAAACCGAATATGCTTCATAACCTAAATGTCGCACAAACAACACCGAATTTTTATCGGTTGAGAGCCACACAGGACGTTTATTAGTCAGTTTTTTATTTATATATAAGAAAAGGTACTTTGGATTGTCAATGAAAGCGCCATGAAAAGAGCCAAACGCCATTATATCTTTATTCCGAGGGAATAAGAAAGAGAAAGGATAAATGGCGTACGCGGCCAAATACACGAAGAACTTTCCTATTTGTATTATTGCCTTTTTCATTTTTCGCCACGAAGCTTATGCAAGGTTTCATTTATCAGTGTACTGGAAGTACCTTTGGTATAAGGGAAATAGACCACTTTAGCGCCAACTTGAGCGAGGTCGGATTCGATCTTATTCCACTTGTCGGTTCCTTTCCAATCGTCGCCAACAAACATGACATCAAAATGGTATTTCTTCCATGCGCCCAGTTTGTCCATATTCTCTTGGGTGACTACTTCGTCCACGTATTTGATGGCTCCAACAATCTCTTTTCGCTCTTCAAAAGGAATGACAGAACGTTTTCCCTTATATTCCACCAAGTCATCGGTAGAGACGCCCACAATGAGGTAGTCGCATTGCGCTTTTGCTTTGCGAAGCAGATTGAGGTGCCCAATATGGAACAAGTCATACACACCCGTAGTATAACCAATTTTCAAAGGCTCATACATATTGAGGAACTGCTCCAAGCAATAGAGTTGCCATTTCTGGTTTCCTGTGAGTGCAGACATGTCAATATCTCTGCGGAACTCGGGACGAGTCGGCCCTTGCCAATCCTTAAAATATTCATCCACCGGACGCGGCATCGGAGTCTTGTTAGGAACCGGAATCTCCGGGTATTTCTGATGCATTAAAGCACGTATGAGGTATTTGGGTTCGCCATTTCGTACACGGTGTAGATCCAACGGATCTGCCATGCGGAGTTTGGAATACGGGTCGGTATAAGGAATTCCCGCTGCTCCAAAAGCGCTATAATAGGAGGAAGAAGACTCAATGCTGAACACATTATCCATGAAATCCAAGAAGTCAAACTTATCCTTTTTCTGATATTTTTCAAAGAGATAGTGCATACTTACCGGCTCTTTGAGAACTAAAGCAGGATCAAGGAACGTATAGCGTTTCTCGAACTCCTCCATGGTCCAATCTTTCGCAAGGAGTTTATCCATGCCTCCGAAAATCAAATCACTACTCTCACCCACTATCAAATGCGTCACTCCGTCAGCTTTTGCTTGTAATGCAGCCTGATAGAGTTGCGGTTCGATAGAATGAACCGGCGCATTACGATGACGCATCATAATAGGCAGATACTTTTCTACAGTACGCCAGTCTATATCTACATAATGTAAATGAAGACCATAGTAATTCGCATAATACTCCGCCCGAGCGAGTTCTTCTTTCATGAACTCTCCGCCTAAGAAACGGAACGTATATGCCTCCTGGCCTCGCATGTACGATGCCAAAATAGCGGAGTCCATGCCTCCGGAAAGACAGATTCCTAATTTCTCGCCTTTGAGCGAATCGAATACTTTTTGAATCTCACGATCAATATCTTCAACCGTGTGAACATAAGTGAGTTGCGACTCTTCGGGCTGAGGGATATTGAAAGTTTTCAAACCCTCATAGAAATTCATGTCCTCTCGCTCCATGTAGCGGAAAGCAAGATACGAACTCATGCAAAATTGTTTGTCTATCATAGTGAGTATAATTTATTTTAGTGATAAAAACGAGTGCCGGGGAGGCAGGAGAAGGAGTCGACTACTCCGACTACGCGGGTAAAAGCCCCACCCTGGCCCTCCGCCGTAGTGAGGGAGGAAGGATTTTCGTCCACTACTATCAAGGTGTGGATGGAGTGATGGTTCATCTTCTCGCCGGCCTCTACTATTTTGGCGTCCTTATGGATGGTTTTGGGGGTGCGGGACATAATGTCCGACACAGGCGCAGCGAAGAACGATTGTCCGAGGCGTTGCATCGCACGACGGATGTCTCCATCGGTAATGATACCGAGAAGCCGGTGGTTCTCATCTACAACTATGCCCACGCCGAGTTTGCCGTTGGTAACAATCTCAATCGCTTCGCTCATCGGCATTTGCGGCGTGAGGAAAGGCAAGTTCTCCTTGACCATGACGTCTTCCACTTTCGCCAGGAGTTTGCGTCCGAGATCGCCTCCGGGATGGAGCATCGCGAAGTCGGAAGGCTGGAAATGTGCGGCTTCTATAAGTGCACACGCGAGTGCGTCTCCGAGCGCAAGCGTGACGGTAGTAGAGGATGTAGGAACGAGGTTGAGCGGATCCGCTTCGCGCTCCACGGCTATATTCAGATGCACATCGGAGTACTTGGCGAGTAGCGAAGAGGGATTAGAGGACATACCGATGATGGTGATCCGCTTGGCTTGGATGAGCGGTAAGAAACGCAGGAGTTCCTCAGTTGCGCCGGAATAGGAGATAGCCAGAACGAGATCGTCGGGTCCGAGCATACCTAAATCGCCATGGTACGCATCGAGGGGGTTGAGGAAGAAAGCCGGTGTGCCGGTAGAAGCCAGGGTAGCGGCAATCTTGGAGCCGATATGTCCGGATTTGCCGACACCCGTGACTACAATCTTTCCTTTGCATTCCCGGATGAGTTGTACCGCACGTAGGAAATTCTCGTCCAAACGCGGGATGAGCGCCTGAATAGCTGCCGCTTCGCATTGCAGACATTCAACAGCTCGGTTAATGATTTCTTGCGATTGCATTATGTTGTTATTTAATATCTTCGGGGTATGTAATTTTCTTATTGGATTCTTCGCCGGGGACGATGAAGACAGGGATGGAGGGGTTGAAGGCTTTCAGGACCGCGACATCGTCTGTGACGGAGGTAATGTAGCCTTTTTTAATCGCGTCCTCAAAAGCCTCAGCGATGAGGTGCAAATGGAAGGCCTGGGGCGTCTGAGCGCGCATAAAATCGCGCCTATTTTTGACCTCTTGTACTTCGTTGTTCCGGACCTCATAAATCGTGTCGGTCACAGGAACAGCGACGGTGACGGCTTCGTGGGTCTCGAGGGCTTGGCAAACATCTGCGATGATTCGTTGGGAGACAAACGGCCGCGCGGCGTCATGGAGGAGGATGCCCCACCCGACCTCCCCATGGAGGGGAGGAGAGAGGGTTAGTGATGGGATAAATGCCTTTATCGCGTTATAGGAAGATTCCCACCGTTCGGCACCTCCGGGGATGATTTTTGTCAGTTTCTGCCAGTGGTTCGATTGGCATAATTTTTGCAGGGAAGATATATGGTCAGGGTGCATGACAACAGCTATCTCGTCGATGGACGGCGAGGCCTCAAAGGCATCGATGGAGTGCTCCAAGATGGAGCGCCCGTCGGCGAGGGGCAAGAGCTGTTTCGGGGTTTCTCCCCCCACTCTACTGCCGATTCCTCCGGCTAATATGACGGCTATATTTCGCATTTTCCTTGGTCTGACGTTGTACGGAGCATCCGATGAGCATCCGATCAGCATCCGATGAGCATCCATTGGGAGTCCAATTTTTGTCCTATTTTTGTCCTATTTTTTTTCTATTTTTGGGTTGCTTTTTTTAATATTTGGTCTGCGATCTCACGGATGGCTCCTTGTCCTCCGGGGGTAGCAAGGATTTGTATGTCGTTCTTTGCTCCGGAAGCGCGTGTGAGGGCTTTGACTTCCGGGCGGGCATTGGGCGGGCAACAAGGGTATCCGACGGCGCGGAGGAGGTCGATATCGTTGATATCGTCTCCGACGTAGCAGACCTCATCGAGGGTTATGCCGAGTTGTGCGCAGATCTCCGAAGCGGCCGCGAGTTTGGTCATCGGGGGAAGCTCGGCAGAGCCGATACCCGAATTCAATTCGGGCGAAACGGACATACCCGAAGAAAAATCATAGCGGGTGACGGACTTGCCCACCTTGGAGCCGACGCCGAGGTAGAGGAAGCGGAGTTTGAGTTTCTCTGCGCGTGCCTTGACGACGAGCGAGTTCTCGGAAGTGAGGATGCCGCAAGGGATACCCGCCTGCTGCAGGCAGACCATGCCCATGCCGTCATAGACACAGAAACGCTTGAGTACTTCGCCTTCGGCGGAGTAATACATACCGCCGTCCGTGAGGCAGCCATCCACATCGGTCAAAAACAATTTGACAGACGTCTGGGAATTAGTAATTGGAGATTGATTATTTGTCATTTGCCAGTTTATGGTCAAAATACTCAATGGTTTTCACGAGTCCCTCGCGGAGTTCAACTGTCGGTTCCCAATGCAGGATCTCCTTGGCCTTGTCAATCACCGGTTGGCGTTGAGTCGGGTCATCGGAAGGCAGGGGTTCATAGATAATCTTGGACTTGGCTCCTGTGAGTTCGATGACCAGCTCGGCGAGTTGTTTGATCGTAAACTCATGCGGGTTACCGAGATTGATCGGTCCTGTTATCTCATCGGGCGTCGCCATCATGGCAATCATCCCTCGGATCAGGTCATCGCAATAACAGAACGAGCGGGTCTGAGAGCCATCTCCGTAGATGGTGATGTCTTTTCCCTTAAGCGCCTGAACGATAAAATTAGAGACTACACGTCCGTCATTCGGGTGCATATTCGGGCCGTAGGTATTGAAGATACGGATGACCTTGATGCGCACCTTGTTCTGGCGGTAGTAGTCAAAGAAAAGTGTCTCGGCGCAACGTTTGCCCTCGTCGTAACAAGAACGGATACCAATCGGGTTCACGTTTCCCCAATACTCCTCCGGTTGCGGATGGATATGCGGATCTCCGTACACTTCGCTGGTAGAAGCCTGTAGGATTTTAGCGCCGGTTCGTTTTGCCACTCCCAACATGTTGATCGCTCCCATGATAGATGTCTGGATGGTCTTGATGGGGTCATATTGGTAATGGATGGGGGATGCAGGGCAAGCGAGATTATAAATCTCGTCCACCTCTACGTGCGCCGGCATCGTGACGTCGTGACGGTAAAGTTCAAAATAGGGGTTGTCGAGCAGGTGTATGATATTGGACTTGCTGCCCGTGAAATAATTGTCCATGCAGATGACCTCGTTCCCCTGTTTGAGCAACGCTTCGCAAAGATGCGAGCCGAGGAAACCGGCACCTCCTGTAACTAAGATTTTTTTCATTGTATCGTGTTATTTATATAATTCTTCTTGTTTTGCCTTTCGCGCCTTATGACTGATGCACTCCCCGAGGAATCCCAATCCGTAGCCGAAAGTCTGGATATACGCCGTAGCGATCGAGAGGAAGGCTATCTTGAGCGATCGGTTTTTAATCAGGGACTCGCAGAAGATTCCAAGTATGTACAAGGCTATCGGAGCTAATGCCACCAGTGCCCATTTCCAGCTGAAGAAAGCCAAGACGATCGCCGCCAAGACGAGTGCACAGTTACCGACCACAAAGACCGCCGGCAGGAGATGAACCGGTTTGAGCGAACCGGGGTGCAGCTCCGCCAACAAGACGCGTCCCTTTCCAAAGGTATTCACCTGGCGGAAGAATTTCGTCAGGTCCACGCGGCGTTTATGATAGACATAAGCCTCGGGAATAAGCGTTGTTTTGAAGCCTGCCTGCTTGATACGGATGGAGAGATCGATATCTTCGCCGATCATATTTTTGTATCCCCCTACGGTCTCAAAGCATCGCCGCGAGATACCCATATTAAACGAACGCGGAGAGAACTTCTCCTTATTTTTCGTAGCTCCGCGTATACCTCCTGTGGTCATGATGGATGTCATGGAGTAGTTGATCGCCTTCTGAACATCGGAGAACGAGTCGTCGGCGGCATCGGGTCCTCCGTAACAATCCACGGGATTCTTCGCCAGCTCGGCCCGTACAGTAGCAATATAATGAGGCGGAACGATGACGTCGGAGTCATAGATGACGAACCAATCGCCCGTGGCCCGCGCGATACCATAATTGCGTGTTTCCGAGCGTCCGGAGTTGGGCTTGAAGTAATAATGCAGGTCGAGCTGCGAGGCATATTGTTTGCACACCTCCTCGCAGGGGACAGACGAGCCATCCTCAATCACGAGGACCTCGAATCCTTTGTCCGTCTGACGGGTCAGCGAATCGAGGAGTTCCGCCACTTCGTCCGGGCGGTTATAAACAGGGATTATAATTGAAAAGCGTTCCATCCTTGTGCTTTGAGGGTTAGTTCTTCGCCGTTGCGGCCGATGAGATTGCAGCCGTATTCGGGCTTGGTGATGTGGCCGATGATGTAGAGGTCGTCCACGGGGATGAGTTTCTCGTAGTCGTCAAGGGAGCAGGTAAAGAGGAGTTCGTAGTCTTCGCCGCCGTTGAGGGCGCACGTGACGATATTGAGGTTCATCTCTTCGGCAAGCGCCGCCGCCTGGTAGTCGATGGGCAGTTTGTCTTCGTAGATGCAGCAACCGACGTTCGATTGCGAGCAGATGTGCATGAGTTCGGAGGAGAGGCCATCGGAGATATCCATCATCGCTGTGGGCTTGACGCCGGCTTTGCGAAGGGACTCGAGGATGTCGCGGCGGGCTTCAGGCTTGAGCTGGCGCTCGAGGAGGTATTCCTTGCCGGCAAAATCAGGCTGCTCGGCGTTCGCCAGACGTTCGCGCTCGAGGAGCTGGAGCCCCATATAAGCGGTTCCGAGGTTGCCGGAGACGCAGATGAGGTCGTTCAGTTTGGCGCCGTTTCGATAGACGATGTCTTTAGCCGCCGCCGTTCCGAGGCAGGTGATGGAGATCGTGAGACCGGTCATGGAGGCGCAAGTGTCTCCTCCGACGAGATCGACGTTATAGCGCTCGCACGCCAGGCGAATGCCCGAATAAAGGGCTTCGATATCTTCGACCGAGAAACGCTTGGAGATGCCGAGCGAAACGGTAATCTGGGTCGGCGTACCGTTCATGGCGTAGATATCCGAGAAATTGACTACTGCCGCCTTGTAACCAAGGTGCTTGAGAGGCACGTACTCGAGGTTGAAATGCACGCCTTCGAGGAGCATGTCGGTTGTCATGAGGACTTTTTTGGAGCCAAAATCCATGACCGCACAATCGTCTCCGACGGATTTCTTCGTCGAAGGCTGGACCGTTTTGAGGTCTTTTGTCAGATGTTTGATGAGTCCAAACTCACCGTAT
>OCTW011608387.1_pt1 | contig 16852 bp, 15 predicted proteins | sample 1539671 | NCBI WGS metagenome assembly OCTW01 (sample SAMN02144230, study PRJEB22623) | gut metagenome | biome: sheep rumen | host: Ovis aries | place: New Zealand
CAAATTTTTACTACTAACAGAAACCACCATGTCTCCAGCCTTTAAGTTAGGCGTCATTGAATTTCCATAGATTTGTAAAACTGGCAACCAGATTGTCGCTACGAGTACGGCAATAGCCGCTACTGTAATCAATGTGAAAATCGTTCCTCTGAGCGTCCGAAAATAACGCTCTCGATACTTTACTTTGCTTAGTTCTTTTAATAGTTCCTTTGAATCAGGTAAATCACTTATGCTTATTTCTTGCGTCCTGACAGTACAAAACTTTTTCATTTTGACTACAAATCCTTTTTCGTTTCTAATGACTCCTAACAAACTCCTAGGCTTAATATGACAGCCTTTTTTAACCCGATCTCCTTTTTTACGACTTAATTTTATCCTCATATCTAGTAAAAAGCTATCACTTTTTATTTACAACCTGTAAATAAAAAGTGATAAAATTAAAAAAAAGATTGACAGAATGTTAATCTAATAGGGTTTGCATGGCGTAGATTCCTCAAAAAAAAGAAATTGTCTTTCTTTTCTAATAATGAGAAAAAATCGTGTTTTTTATGGTAGAATACAAATTATTATTGGAGGAAAATACAATGGCAAGATACACACGTGAAAAAATCATAGGTGCTTTTTTCGAATTAGTCACAGAAAATCCTCAAAAAACAAACTTTACCATCTCTGAAATTGCTTTAAAAGCTGGCGTCTCTAGACAAGCGATTTATCAGAAACACTTTAAGAATTTTAGTGAAATCATTACCTATGTCGATGACTACATCATCTGGGAAATTCGCCAATGGAGTCACCACTATGACAAAAAAAGAGATGGTAACCCTGTGGACTATGTTGCTGATAAGTTGCTACCCGTTCTTTACGATAAAAAAGAGCATTTAAAACTTCTACATACTGCCGCGATTACACAAACATTCGAAGATACCATTGTTAATGGTTTTGTAGAATGGGCATCAGAAATTATTCACCCCAAATGCGACATTTTTAATCTCCCCAAAGATGTCTTAATCAAAATTATCGTCGAACAAATTGCAGCTATTATCAAAATTTGGCTTCTTCAAGAAGAACCTGTACCACCCCAAGAATTTAAAAAAGACTTTTTAAAATTAACAAAAGCCCCTTTATATTCTTACTACACAATGGAAAATCAAAAAGCTAGAGATTAAATCTCTAGCTTTTTTGATTTTTTATGCTCCAATTCTTATAATATATAAAATTTTTATATATTATACTTGACTTTTAAATTAACCTGATTTATAGTTTATATATAAAATAATTATATATAAAAATTTTATATATTGTCAGAAAGGAATTTGCTATGTACTTTCCAACTTCTGCGACTGTGATTGAATTTCTTATTCTAGCTATCGTTGATAAAGAAGATTCTTATGGCTATGCCATCAGTCATACAATTAAAGAGGTGGCCAACATTAAGGAATCTACACTTTATCCCATCTTAAAAAAACTAGAAAAGGCGGGCTATTTGGACACCTACCAACAAGAATACCAAGGTCGTAAACGCAAATACTACACAACTACAGAAAGTGGTAAACAACAACTTGCCTTTCTAAAAGACGAATGGCAATTATACACCACTAAAATTGAGGAGATTGTCGAAGGGAGATTAGAGGATGACGAGAAGTGACTACTTGGCAAAACTAGATAAATACCTAAAAAAATTGCCAAAAGATGACTATCAAGAAGCCATGGACTACTTCAGAGAATATTTCGATGAAGCTGGTCCCGAAAATGAAGAAGCAGTTATTGCTGAACTAGGATCACCTAAAGATGCAGCGCACGACATTATTAGCCGATTACTCGATGAGAAGATTGTTGAAGATGAAAAATCACCTAAAAACAAGGCTATCATTATCTGGATTGCTATCCTTGCTATTCTAGCTAGCCCAGTTGCCCTACCACTTATTTTGGCGCTACTTATGGTTATTATTACCATTTTGGCGTTCGGAATTGCCATTATAGCCATGGTACTAGCTCTAGGAGTTGCCCTTTTAACATCTGGTGTTTACATGCTGATTGACAGTTGGTCTTATCTTAGTATCGCGCCATCAACAACAGCCTTGGGATTAGGATTGGGACTTTTATCACTCGGCTTAGCACTACTAGCTCTTTTAGCTGCTGGTGCTGTTGGGAAATTCGCAGTAAAAAGTATCGGCAAATTAATTCAAAAAGCGGCAAGTAAAAGGAGAAAATCATGAAAAAGTGGACAAAAATTGTTTTAGGTATCGGGATTGGAGCTAGTTTAGCAGGAGCTGGGCTAGCTGGAATTGGTCTGGCTACTGGAGGTTTAACAAAACTCAACCAAAAATACGAAGTTAAATCACACATCAAGCAAAGCAAAGTAACTCTTGACCAATTTAATAAAATTGATATTAATGCCTCAACCTTTGATGTTGTGGTTTCAAAAGTCGATATTGATAAACCTTTTATCTCATATTCAGACACAAAAAAACTCCCAGTCTCTTATCAGGTTACAAGCGATGGGACGCTTACCGTTAAACAAACTGGTGGCTGGCAAGATCACTCAACATCATTTAATTTCTTTAGCTTAAAAGACCTCATCAACCTTGCTAAAACCGGTACGATTACCAATAAGCACACCATTATTATTTCTATCCCTAAAAATATGGATATTCACTCCATAAAAACCAATTTAAAAACCGGTGATTTGCAATTCAGTGATGTGACTGCCGATTACGCCAACATCGAACTCAGTGCAGGGGTTTTAGATATTACCAACTGTAACTTTAATTCTGGTAAATTGACTATCGCTGTCGGAGAGGGAAATTTCCAAAACTGCAATCTAAACAAGTTCAGCCTAACAACAAGCACAGGTGATATTGATTTTGAAAATGGCAAAATCATTGACTCAAACATTGACATTTCACTCGGTGATTTTTCTGCAAATGGTATTAATTTGGAAGGTCTCAATACATTATCTAGCTCAACTGGAGACGTCGACATTACCCTTGCCAATAAAGAACTTACAGTTCAAGCTAGCAACAATATCGGAGATAGCGATATCTCTAGCTCCCTAATTCCTTCAACCAAAAACATCCTAAAAGTTGACGGTAATACCGGTGACATTACTATTAATTAAACTAAAAAGGTGCCGACACGGCACCTTTTTATATCTTAAAATAAAAATGTTAACAAAGCTAAAATAGCTAAACCACCTTGTTTAATAATAATTTTTCGATCAGCAGTCACACTACCATAAAGAGCTGCCAGAACAACATTCAAAAGGAAAATGACCACAACAGTTGCATTTCCTGTAAAGATACCGTAAAGCAAAAAGACAGCAATCAAACCATTATAAATTCCTTGGTTTTTAAATAGATTGGTTACAGATTCACGTTGCAGCTCTTCTTCTGACATGTTAAAGACACGCGCTGTTGCTTTAGACTGTGTCGCAAATGTCTCTAAATACATAATGTAAAAATGTTCCAAAGCTACTAAAGCAGCTAAAATCAGTGTAATAATTGACATATTTTCTCCTCTTTCTCATAATCTACAGATTTTACACACCTGTAAACTCATCGTAAACGTTTCTAAATTAATCGACTTTTGTTAAGTATACTAAAGCTTAAGACATTCTTCAAATGATTTGCCTACAAAAAAACAGAGGATAGGAAATCTATCACTCTGCATCTTGTTTTCTATAAATGATGACACCCAATACCATGAAAGCGATAAGGAATCCAGTTAAAACACCAACTTCTTTACCGATTGAGCATGTCATAGAAATGGTTTGACGTAAACCACTAACGATATATGACATTGGCATGTATGGATGTACGACTTGGAAGAATTTCGGACTAAGTTCGATTGGATATGAACCACCCGCAGAACCAACTTGTAATAACAACATGATCAATGATGCGAATGAACCATAACGATTATCCCATCCAACCAAAGCTGTTACAAGAGCCATCAATGTCCAACCACTCAAGATAATAAAGAGAAGGGTTTGCCAACCATAGTTAGCTTCAAATCCGAGGAATTGAATAGCACCGTATAGAATCAATGAACCTGCTGTTGAAATCAAACCATTAATGAATAGTTTTTGTTTTGCCCATTCAAAACGGTTCTTAACAGGACGTCCAGATAATGAATCTGCAAAGATAACATTTGTTGAAAGAGCGACAACCATAAGTGATACAGCAATCATATAAGGCGCCATACCGATACCATTTGTTTTCACGCTATCTTTATCTTTAGCAGTTGTAGTTACTGGCTCAGAAACTAGTTTTGCGTTTTTACTATCTACAGAAACCAATGATAATTGATGACTTGCATCAGATAATGAGCTTGTCAAGGTTGTCAATCCATCTGTCAAACTTGTCAATCCATTTGTCAATGTACCACTACCTGCAGCCAATTGACTTGAACCAGAAGCCAATTCTTGTGCCCCTGATTGCAATTTCTTAGCACCACTATTTAGCTTATCATTGTTTGCAGCTAACTTGTTAGCACCTGATGCAGCTTCACTTGCACCGCTTCTTAACTCATCACTTTTAGAATCGAGTTGATTAGCGCCATCTGTTGCTTTTTTAACACCGCCAGCTACTGCCTTACCACCGCTCACTAATTCTTCATTTTTCGCAGCTAAAGCTGAAGTTGCAAATTGAACTTGAGCAAGACCATTACTTAATTCAGGACTATTTAAAACAAGTTGATTGCTACCTGAGCTCAATTGAGAGGCTGCGGATAGTAACGCTTCATTATTACCAGTTATTTGGTTAGCTCCTGTAGTTAATTGTCCAACAGCTGATGTATAGCTAGAAATACCTGAAGCCAAAGCTGGAATACCTTGATCTGATGTCAAACCTGCTTTAAATTGCGTTAAACCATCTACTAATTGTTGACTTCCTGCACTAGCAGTTGAAGCATTAGCTTTTAAGGTAGCTACTTTATCAAGAAGAGCTGATAAATTCGTTAATTGTGCTGATAAATCTTGAAGTGAGGCAAGCTTTGTTTGAATACCTGAAATTTGACTTGTTAAATTATTTGCAGTTGTTGCACCATTATTAGTGATAGCAGCATCAATTTCAGCTTGTTGTTCTGGGCTAAGACCTTGGTAAGCAGACGTTGACTGTACTGCTGCCAAGTCTGAACTATTAATAGATGAAATCACTGAACTCATCGCAGACAAATCTTGTCCAAGTTGATTTAGATTATTAAGATTTTCTTGTAATCGTGAAGTGTCTGGCAAGCTTGTATTATTTAGTTCATTTTGAGTGGCTTGTAAGCCGTTATTTAGGCTAGTCGCACCTGCAATCAATTGTTCTAGATTATTACTACTTTCTGTTTGTAATTGATTAATACCATCAGTTAAATCTTTAGATTTGACATTTAATTGAGTCAAACCTGCTGAAAGCTGACTTACGCCGTTAGTATATGAAATTACTGCTGTTTCAAAGGCAGATTGACCTGCTGAGATTTTTGAAACACCATTAGCATACGCATTAAACCCTTGCGTTAATTGAGGCATTCCATTAGCGACTTGACCTTCAACAGTGGTATACTCTGACACACCTGCTGATAATTTATTAGCACCAGCTAGTAACTCTGGTAAACCAGCTGATAATTGTCCGACACCATTGGTATATGCTGAAACACCTCCAGAGAGTTTGTCAAGACCAGGTGCTAGTTTTCCAGCACCAGCTGTATATTCACCGAGACCATTAACAAGTGTTGTTGAACCATCAGCAAGTTGTTGGCTTCCTGAGGCAGCTTTATTCAAGTTATCAGTAATAGTTTGGCTACCTGATTCAAGTTTTTGGCTACCATCTACTAATTGATTACCACCATCACTAGCCTTTTTCAAACCATCTTGCAAGTCTGTCATGCTCTTGAAGACAGCTTTTGTATAAGTCTTCGTGATATTTTCTGAGACAGTATCCTTGAGCTTAGTCATTGCTGATTCACTCATTTTTGAAGCGACAACACTACGACCTGCTGTTGTTTGGTATTTAATGTTTAATTTCTCAGGATTATCTGTTAGCAAGCTTGATGCTTTTTCTGATAAATCTTCTGGTAAAGTGATAACCATATAATAGTCACCATCTTTTAACCCTTTATCAGCTTTTTTCTGACTAACAAAATGATAATCAAGAGCTTTATTTTTAGACATGCTGTCTACCATGTCATCGCCGATTTTTAAAGTTTTATCATTTAGCGTTGCTGACTTATCCTCATTGACAACTGCCACTGGCAAATTCTCTACATTCCCATAAGGATCCCACATAGAGCCTAAGAATGACAAGTTATAAAGAGCTGGAACAAGCGCAACCCCAATCATTGTCACCCAAAGTTTGGGACTTTTAATAAGTGCTTTTAATTCTTCTAACATATTTTCTCCTAATTTAGACACACTGTTCAAAAATTATGATAAAATATATTATACAAGGATATGAAATAATTTCAAGTCGAAAGGAGGAGTTTTTGGACACTCTGTCTAAAGCTGTTCAAAAGATTATCATTATGGCACATGACAACCGTAAAGCAAACACTAAAAAAGCTATTCAAGAAGCTATGGTTAGCCTTTTGAAATCAGAGAGTTTCGATGATATCACAACCATAAAATTAGCCAAAGAAGCCGGTATTAGCCGCTCTAGCTTCTACACACACTATAAAGATAAATTCGAGCTAATCGATTCTTGCCAACAAACTCTCTTCAATCAAGTCGAGTATATCTTCGAAAAGCATGAAGGAAATAAAGCACAAGCCTTTTTAGAAATCTTCGAATTTCTAAAACGTGAACAACTATTATCAGCTTTAATTTCAGCTAACGGAACTCGTGAATTTCAGGCCTTCATTGTCAATAAGGTACGCATCTTCATTAATACTGATTTACAAGACAGATTTGGCCGCGATGAGCTAACTCCAACTGAGAGAGAATACAGTAGTATTTATTTCGCTTACGCCTTTTTCGGACTTTGCCAATCATGGATTGCAAAAGGAAAAAAAGAATCACCTCGACAAATGACTAACCTTATCTTAAAGCTATTACCTTTGTAAAAACTCCTCTCACTATGATCACCTATCGGTGATCTTTTTTGAAAAAGAAAAAAACCACGGTAAAAGCCGTGGTTTTAAATACTTCAATAAACTGAGAATTAAAGCATTTTGTTGTAGTATTCAACGATAAGTGCTTCGTTGATTTCTGGGTTGATTTCGTCGCGTTCTGGAAGACGAGTCAATGAACCTTCAAGTTTTTCAGCGTCGAATGATACGAATGCTGGACGTCCAAGAGTAGCTTCAACAGCTTCAAGGATAGCAGGTACTTTAGCTGATTTTTCACGAACTGAGATAACTTGACCTGGAGTTACGCGGTATGAAGGGATATCAACACGTTTACCGTCAACAAGGATGTGACCGTGGTTAACGAATTGACGAGCTTGACGACGAGTAGTTGCAAGACCTAAACGGTAAACAACGTTGTCAAGACGACGTTCCAAAAGAACCATAAAGTTGAAACCAAGAGTTCCACCTTTAATCTTAGTAGCTTGTACGAACAAGTTACGGAATTGTTTTTCACCTACACCGTAAGTGAAACGAAGTTTTTGTTTTTCAGCCAATTGCAAACCGTATTCAGAAAGTTTACTACGGTTGTTAGGACCGTGTTGACCAGGCACGTAGTTACGACGTGCCAATTCTTTACCTGTACCTGTAAGAGACAAGCCAAGGCGACGTGATTGTTTCCATGATGGACCTGTATAACGTGACATTTAAAATGTCCTCCTATAAAATAAAAATTTTGTAGGAAATAACAATTTAGAGAATCCTGATTCGTGCAGTTGACTTTCATCTAAACAGCCAAGATTACTTTTCCGACTTCTAGGAGCTTTTCTATAGAAAGAAAAACTGTAGAAGAGCCAACTGTTGACGAGCTTCATACTCTCCTGCTATTATTTCACACAAAGCATAGTTTAACATAAAAAAAAGGCTCTGTAAAGCCTTTTGTATGTTAATTCTTAGATAAAATTAATCAAAATAACGAATCAATGTTTTTTCAGTTAAAATATCTGAATAAGTGTATGATTCTACATAAGAATTATTAATGGCACCAGGTACATCAGAATTTTCGTTGTATTCAACGATAAACAATGATGGGTATACTTCTGTCAAACGGCCAATTTTGTTTTTTTCACGTTTACGACCATTTTCAAGCGTCAATTCAACTAATTGACCTTCGTGGGCTTTAATATCTTCTTTGATTTTCTTCATTTTAGCAACGTCTGCAAATGCATCACTCATCTTTTATCTTACTCCTTATCTTTATTAACGCTCTTCGAATTGCGCAATACTAGAAAATTTATTATATTCTTTTTGGAAAATTAATTTCACGGTTCCACGCGCACCAGAACGGTTTTTCTCCAAGATAACTTCAATCGTATTATCTTCAACGGCATCTTCGTTATCTTCACCTTCACGGCGATAATAATCATCACGATATAAGAAAGCTACAATATCGGCATCTTGCTCGATAGAACCAGATTCACGAATATCTGACAAAACTGGTCGTTTATCTTGACGCTGTTCAACACCACGAGACAACTGACTCAAGGCAATAACAGGAACCTTCAATTCCTTAGCCAAAATCTTCAATTGACGTGAAATATCAGAAACCTCTTGTTGACGGTTTTCAGGACGTGTCCCTGTAATCAACTGAAGGTAGTCAATAACAATCAGACCAAGACCGCCTTCAACTTCTTGCGATAGCTTACGTGCACGCGCGCGAATCTCAGTAATTTTAATCCCTGGTGTATCATCAATATAAATTGGTGCGTCCGCCAAGGCTCCTTGAGCAATGGTGATATTATTCCATTCCTGATCTGTTAACTGACCTGTTCTAAGATTATGGGAATCAACCATTCCCTCTGCAGCTAACATACGGTCAACCAAGCTTTCAGCTCCCATTTCCAGAGAAAAGATGGCTACTGGTCTATTTTGCTTAGTTCCAACATTCTGCGCAATATTTAAAGCAAAAGCTGTTTTCCCGACGGCTGGACGCGCCGCTAGAATGACTAACTGATCAGGGTGTAAACCTGTTGTAATCTTATCCAAATCACGAAAACCTGTCGGCAAACCAGTAACATCACTCGTTTGACGTGAACGAATTTCTAAGTTTTCATAGTTAACCTTCAAGACGTCTGAAATCTTGCGAAAACCACTACGATTGCTGTGTTCATTAATCTCAATAAGAGCTTTTTCTGCTCCAGCAATCACGTCTTCTGAATCTGTAGCTCCTTCATAAGCCAGGTTTACAGTTTCTGTCAACCTAGAGATAATATTACGCAGCATTGCCTTCTCAGCAACAATCTTAGCATAATACTCTGCATTGGCACTTGTTGGCACACTGTTGACCAATTCAACAATATATGACAAGCCACCAATATTTTGCAAATCACCTTGGTCATCAAGAATTGTTCTCACTGTTGTAGCATCGATAGCCTCATTACGATCACTCAAAGTAATCATTGCTTTAAAAATAACTCGGTGAGAGTATTTATAAAAATCATCTGGGCTAACAAATTCACGAACAGTGATGAGTTTATCTGGCGAGATAAAAATAGAACCTAAGACAGATTGCTCTGCTAATAAATCCTGTGGCTGAACTCTCAATTCTGGCTCTTCTGCCAATCTTTTCACCTCCCCTAGTAAGCTCAAATCTTAATTATGCTTCTTTAATGTTTAATTTAATTTCAGCAGTTACTTCTTTATGTAATTTCACAGGTACTTCAACAGAGCCAATTGCGCGAATCGGGTGATCTAAAGCAATTGAACGTTTGTTGATTTTTAAACCGAATTGTTTCGACAATTCTTCTACAATTTTTTTAGCTGTAATTGAACCAAATGTACGTCCATCAGGACCAACTTTTTCAGTGAATTTAACAACAGTTTCTTCTTTTTCAAGTTCAGCTTTAAGAGCTTTAGCTTCAGCTAACACTTCAGCTTGTGCTTTTTCTTCTGATTTTTGTTTACCTTTTAATTCACCAATGGCTTGGTTAGTAGCTTCTTTAGCAAGATTTTTCTTAATCAAGAAGTTTTGAGCATAACCTGTTGGAACTTCTTTGATTTCACCTTTTTTACCTTTTCCTTTGACATCTGCTAGAAAAATTACTTTCATCTCTCTGCCTCCATATTTTCTCTTAAATCATTTTCAATCACATCAAGTAAAACACCCTCGGCTTGGCTCACTGACATATTTTCTAACTGACAAGCAGCTAGAGTAAAGTGACCACCGCCACCAAGTTCTTCCATCATGCGCTGAACATTAATCTTACTACGGCTACGTGCTGAAACAGCAACTTTATTAGGAGCCACTTGCACCAAAACAAATGTCGCCTCGATACCTGCTAAAGATAACATGGTATCAGCTGCTTTACTAGCAACTACTTTACTATAATTAACACCATCACGACCACTGGCAACGATGATGTTATCATAAATTTTTCGGCCTCTAAGAATTAATTCATTAACCAATCGATATTCCTCAAAATCAGTTTGAGAAATGTTTTGAATTTCGATACTATCACTACCATGTGCTCGTAGATAGCTTGCAACATCAAACGTTCTGCTCGTTACACTTGCTGAGAAGTTCTTCGTATCAAGCATAATACCAGCCATTAAGACGCTCGCTTGAATTTTACTTAGATGCTTCCTAGCATTCTGGAATTGAATTAGCTCTGTAACCAACTCACTTGCGCTACTTGCTCCGCTTTCAATGAAAGTCAAGATAGCATTTTCTGGGAAATTATCATCACGACGATGATGATCCACGACAATCACATCTGTAAATTTATTGTAAAGCTTTTGCGATAAGGTTAAGTCAATCTTAGAATGATCAACCATAATCAACAATGAGCGTTCTGTCAGCATTGACAAGGCTTGCTTGATAGTAATTAATTTAGTTTTTGCATCGTCTTGCAGTCTTTGTACAGCACGCGTAATATCTGGACTCATTTCGTCTGGATTATAGACAACATAAGACTCTTCGTTAATATTACTTGCAAAGAATTGCATCCCTACAGCTGATCCAAGAGCATCCATATCAATATTGCGGTGACCAACAACAAACACACGGTCAACACCTTTAATGTGATCTGAAATAGCTGTCATCATGGCACGTGTACGTGTACGTGTACGCTTAACAGTAGATACTGAACCACCACCAAAATACAACGGCTTCTTATGCTCATCATTTTCACAAATAACAACCTGATCTCCACCACGTACAAGCGCAGTATTTAAATTCTGCAAGGCTACTTGTCCAATTTGTTGATGGTTATCATCTCCGTAAGAAACACCCATACTAAGTGTTAACGGTAAGTTGTGCTCTTCTTTAGCCTGTTTTCGAAAAGCTTCTAAAACATCAAATTTATCATCAATCAAACTACTCAAAACAGCATAATCTGTGAAGAAGTAGAATCGGTCCATATTGACACGACGATAAAAAATATTTTTTGACTTCGTGAAATTCGAAATAAAGTTTGCAATAAAGCTATTGATTTGTGAAATCTCAGCATCTGATAAATCATCTGTCACATCATCGTAATTATCGATGGAAATAATTCCAATAACTGGACGCAAAAGGGCTGCATCTCCCAACTGACGATTCCCCATAGATGTATCAAAGAAATAGAAAATCCCCGTTGAAGAATCGATGTAAGATGAGTACTTATTGCCATTTAACTCAAATGTCTGAGTGGCGTCCCCTTCTCGCTTAGCCCCAATAATTCTACGAATGACGTCATCCTCAAACTCTCCTTCTTCACTAGTGAAAATGAGCTCTGCATATGGATTAAACCACTCTACCTCGTTTGTTTCTTGATCAAACTGAACAACACCAACTGGCATTTGTTCTAGAAGATGTTTTAGACCAACTTCCGTTTGGTTGTTTAATAATTCAATTTGTTCAAGTTCCGATAACTCATAATTTTCTTTCTGATAGTAGAGCAAAGCTACAAGTAAAGAAAGCGCCAAAAAGATTGCAGCTAAGATAGCTGACTCCGTCTGAAAAAGTCTGACACAAATAGCCAAGATGCCAAATAAAATAAGGCCAATCATGACTAAGTGGATAGTTGCAAATCGAAATCTTTTCATTGGTTAACCTCTTAGCTTACAATTATACCATAAAACAGCCTTAATTTATAGTAGGAAAGCAGAAAAGCAACCCCAGTTAATAAGGGTTGCTTTCTTGTTTTAATGATACTTAATCTTCTTGGTTACGATGGTGTTTTTGTTTACCTTCCAAGTAAACCATCAAGATAGAAATATCAGCTGGGTTAACCCCTGAAATACGGCTTGCTTGTCCGATAGTTTCAGGATTAATTTTCTTGAATTTTTGACGAGCTTCTGTCGCAATAGAATCGATATCATCCCAGTCAATATTAGCAGGGATGCGTTTTTCTTCCATGCGTTTCATCTTGGCTACTTGATCTAGAGCTTTATTGATGTAACCTTCGTATTTAATTTCTGTTTCCAAAAGTTCAATTACTTTGCTATCAAGTTTTTCTTCAGCTGGACCAACAAAACTTGTCGCAATTTCATAATTGATTTCAGGACGACGCATGAATTCTTTTGCTGTCAATGCATCTGTCAACGGTTTGAAACCTAGTGCTTCAATACGTGCGTTAGTTTCCTTAACAGGTTTAATTTTAAGAGTTGACAATCTTGTCAACTCGTTGTCAAATTGACGTTTACGGTTCAAGAAACGTTCATAACGTTCTTCATCAACCAAACCAACACGGTGACCAATTTCAGTCAAACGCATATCTGCATTATCATGACGCAAAATCAATCGATATTCAGCACGACTTGTTAGCAAACGGTAAGGTTCCAAAGTTCCTTTTGTTACCAAATCATCAATCATAACACCGATATAAGCATCACTACGTTTAAGAATCATTTCTGGCTTACCTTGAACCTTCAACGCAGCATTGATACCAGCAACAATCCCTTGACCTGCAGCTTCTTCGTAACCTGATGTACCATTGGTTTGACCAGCTGTAAAGAGACCTGAAATTTTCTTAGTTTCAAGCGTTGCGCGCAATTGGTGTGGCAAAACGATATCGTACTCAATCGCATATCCTGTACGCATCATTTCGGCATTTTCAAGTCCTTTGATAGAATGAACTAATTCTTTTTGAACATCTTCAGGAAGACTTGTTGACAAACCTTGAATGTAAACTTCTTCAGTTTCACGCCCTTCTGGTTCCAAGAAGAGTTGGTGACGTTCCTTGTCTGCAAAACGAACAATTTTATCTTCAATAGATGGACAATAACGAGGACCTACCCCTTTAACAATACCTGAGAACATTGGAGCACGATAAAGGTTTTTGTTAATAATATCGTGACTAGTTTGGTTAGTATAGGTCAACCAGCAAGGAATTTGGTCTTTGAGGTAATCTTCATCATTAGACATGAATGAGAAATGATTTGGTTTTTCATCACCTGGTTGAATTTCTGTTTCATCATAATTAATAGAACTTGCTTTGACACGTGGAGGTGTCCCTGTTTTGAAACGTCCAATTTCAAGTCCAAGTTCTTTCAAATTATCTGCAAGTCCAATTGAAGCTAGGCTGTTATTTGGACCAGATGAATATTTGAGTTCACCCAAAATAATTTCACCGCGAAGAGCTGTACCAGTTGTGATAACGACAGCTTTAGCTGAAAATTTTTGATTAGTAGCTGTGCGAACACCAACAACTTTTCCATCTTCAACTAAAACTTCTTCAATCATTGACTGACGTAATGTCAAATTATCTTGCTGTTCAACAGTATGCTTCATTGTACGAGAGTAAAGCGCCTTATCAGCTTGTGCACGAAGAGCACGTACAGCAGGACCTTTACCAGTATTAAGCATTTTCATTTGGATGTAAGTCTTGTCAATGTTCTTACCCATTTCTCCACCAAGAGCATCGATTTCACGAACGACGATACCTTTGGCAGAACCTCCAATAGCAGGGTTACATGGCATAAAGGATAACATTTCCAAATTGATTGTTGCGAGCATTGTTTTACAACCCATACGAGCTGCAGCCAAACTAGCTTCTACACCAGCATGCCCAGCACCAACAACAATTACATCATAATTTTCAGCAAATTCATGTGTCATGATTCAATTACAATATCAAGTAAACCTTTGCCAATCTTTTTATCAAATTAAAGTAATCAAAAGATTAGCTAAGCTACTCAAAGCATTCCTTTCCAAATATAAAATACGATTAGTAAAACAAAAAACGGTCAAAACCCTCGAAAATTGTGCGGCAAAAACGCACAATTCTCATGAGCTTTGACCATCATGATTATTGTTATGATTATTGTATCAAATTAAGTTAAAATGTCAATTTAATTGCCGATAATTTTTCGAGCAATAGTTGATTTTTCCCATTAGTCATAAGATAGTTATAAAAACTTTCTCGGCATAAGATTTTTCGAAGAAGGTTTTGATCGAGTTGATCTAGGATATCACTAAAAGAGCGTTTGGTGATAGTCGCTAACTTAACCAAGTTGTCAGCATCTTGCCGTTTACGTTCAGCGTCTTCTTTTGGATATCCACAACCGAACTCATCTTCAAATAACTTATCTAGAGTGTACTGTAAATTTAGCTCACCTGACCACCCAAAATTTAAGCCTAATAGCAAAGAAACAACATTGCCATTATTAATACGACCAAAAAGATAAGCATCTTGTGGTGTTTGAATAAAGCCACAACGCAAGCCAGGTAAACTATTACAAGCAAGCATCATCCCTTGACCAGATGAACAACCAGTCACCACAAAATCTAGACTTTGTGTTTCAATCAACAAGCTTACCATAACAGCCACTTCAACATATGAAAAGTTTGCTGTTTCATTTGGGAACATTCCAAAGTTAACAACTTCGTGTAGTCCCTTTACAGCTTTCTGCACTGATTGAAATAAGAGGTCATTTATATCTGACCTTGTACTCGCTTGAATAACTCCCACTCTCATAAGATAATCTCCTAGCATCATTCCCAAAAGTAAATCTGTCAACTTATCTTTACACCTTTGTCAACTAGATATATTGACAAGCGACTCCATTTTTATAAGCCATATCAATGATTCCACCACCTAGGCATTCTTCGCCATCATAGAAAACAACAGCTTGACCTGGTGTAATGGCACGTTGTGGTTCATCAAAGACAACTTCTGCTTTGTCACCTTTAACATGTACTGTAACTTTAGAGTCTGGTTGACGGTAACGGAATTTTGCTGTAACTTCTATTGTAAATTCTTCAGGCATATCACGTGTAAAGTGAATACTTGAAGCGTCAAGGCTAGTTGACATTAATGATTCATGGTAGAATCCTTGACCAACGTAAAGAATGTTTTTTGAAAGGTCTTTTCCGACAACAAACCATGGTTGATTATCGCCACCTTGTTGTCCACCAATACCAAGACCTCCACGTTGACCGATTGTATAATACATCAATCCAGCGTGTTCACCCATATCACGACCATCAATAGTCATCATACGACCTTTTTGCGCTGGTAAATATTGACTAAGGAATTCTTTAAAGTTCTTTTCACCAATAAAGCAAATTCCTGTTGAATCTTTTTTCTTAGCTGTAGCAAGACCTGCACGTTCTGCAATTTTACGTACTTCTGGTTTTTCCAAATGACCAAGTGGGAACATTACTTTTTGCAATTGTTCTTGTGACAATTGGCTCAAGAAATAAGTTTGGTCTTTGTTATTGTCTGCTCCGCGAAGCATGTGAACTGTACCATCTTCATCACGAGAAACTTGTGCGTAGTGTCCAGTCGCCACGTAATCAGCACCAAGTGTCATAGCGTAATCAAGGAAAGCTTTAAATTTGATTTCTTTGTTACACATAACATCTGGATTTGGTGTACGTCCTGCACGATATTCCGCTAGGAAATATTCGAAAACGCGATCCCAATATTCCTTTTCAAAGTTAACAGAGTAGTAAGGAATACCAACTTGGTCAGCTACAGCTGCTACATCTTTATAATCTTCTGTTGCTGTACACACACCGAATTCATCTGTGTCATCCCAGTTTTTCATGAAAACACCGATAACATCGTAACCTTGTTCTTTCAAAAGAAGAGCTGTTACAGACGAATCAACGCCTCCACTCATACCGACAACAACACGTGTTTTTGAATTATCTGTCATGATAATCCTCCCATCAAGATATTTTTCGAACATAGGCTTGAAGGGCCTAGTTTTTCAAAAATCGATTTGAAGGTCGATTTTGAATGCGTGAAACCACGCGAAGTCTATTATAACATGAAATCTCTATTATGTAAGTCTTTTATGCTTTCCTTTTACATTTTTTTCTCATTTTTAATCAAGTTAAGCGGTTTATTATCGTTTACCCAAGTCATATCCTTTGTTATAATAAGTAAGCATAGATTCTTAAAGGAGCAGATATGAAAAACCTTAAATTCCAATCCGTATTTGACATTATCGGACCTGTTATGATTGGCCCATCAAGCAGCCACACTGCTGGAGCTGTTCGTATTGGAAAAATTGTTAACTCTATTTTCGGAGAAATCCCTGATTCCGTAACATTTCACTTATATAATTCATTTGCTAAAACTTACCGTGGACACGGAACTGATAAAGCACTCGTTGCTGGTATCCTAGGAATGGATACCGATAACCCAGATATTAAAAATTCATTAGAAATTGCTCACCAAAAAGGCGTTCGTATTTATTGGGATATCCTAAAAGATAGCAATGCCCCTCACCCAAACACTGCTAAAATCACCGTAGAAAAAGGGGATAAAACAATGAGCATCACTGGTGTCTCAATTGGTGGTGGAAATATCGAAGT
>OCTW011533925.1_pt1 | contig 16851 bp, 12 predicted proteins | sample 1539671 | NCBI WGS metagenome assembly OCTW01 (sample SAMN02144230, study PRJEB22623) | gut metagenome | biome: sheep rumen | host: Ovis aries | place: New Zealand
TTGTGGCGGGAATCGATCTCGTTTTCAATGAAGCACGCATCAATGGAAAAAAATCGATGGTTCATAGAGCAAGGACTGCAGCTTTAAATTAAGCGCACATTGATAACGTGCACAAAAAATGATAATATTTGGGCATGAGGCAAAAACATGCACAAGCTTCCTTTCGACTATAACTATGACGATATTGATATTTTAAAAGCCTTAAATTCTGCGAACAACAAGCTTGGAGAATTAAACGGCATCATTTCTTTATTGCCAAATCCAAACATCATTTTAAATGCGGTTATTTTAGGTGAAGCTAAAGAATCTAGCGAGATTGAAAATATCGTTACTACTTTTGATGAGATCTTTAAAGAAATCGCATTAAAAGTTAACAACACCGCCTCTAAAGAAGTAGTGAATTATCGGCAAGCGATTTTGAATGGCTTCCAGTTTATCAAGGACAACGGTTTTATCTCCACAAGGATGCTAGTGGATATTCATCACATCATCGAACCAAACGTTGGAGACATAAGAAAAATACCAGGCACCATGATAAAAAACACTAAGACAGGTGAGATACTTCATACGCCCCCTCAAAACGAAGAAGAAATCAGAGATTATTTATCTAATTTAGAAAAATATATTAATCACGATGAATTAGAGGACACCGACCCAATGGTTAAAATGGCGATGATTCATTATCAATTCGAATCGATTCATCCTTTCCATGACGGCAATGGCAGAACCGGTAGGATGCTTAATGTTTTGTATTTGGTGTTAAAGAATAAAATCAGCCTGCCAATTCTATATTTATCCAAATACATCAATTCCACCATAGATGAATATTATCAGTATCTTCACAATATGAGAACGGACGATAAATATGTTAAAGATTATTTGCTCTATATGATAAAAGGTGTCGAAAAGATGTCATCTTTCACCATCGATTTTATTCGATCATTTAGTCGATTGATGGATGACGCTTCAGAACGGATAAAAGAGAAATGCCCAAAGCTTTATTCTCATGAACTTGTCGAATATCTCTTCTATGATTTTTATACCAAAAACGAATTTTTAAGAAACGCGCTTAATATATCTAGAAACACCGCTTCTAAATATTTGAATGAACTGGAAGAAGCGGGGGTTCTGATCTCTGAAACGGTCGGAAAAGAAAAAATCTTTAAGAATGCTTATTTATATTCTCTTATCGAAAAGTGGTAGTGGAAAAAATCTTAAGCTAGAATCAACCGTTAAAGACATATTATCTCCAACGTAAAAGCCCCTACTTTTCGTCACAACCCTAAAAAGATACATTATTTTTGTGTCCCGACGTTATCGAAGGCAGCGTAGGAGAAGTAAAAGGTTTTACTTCGAGATGGTTCATGTCTCTTAAAAAGCAGGAAACATAAAAATAGGACGTTTACCGCCAATTGAGCAGATAAAAATAGGTTTGGTTACTGGTGTTTGAACGCAATACGAAACAATGAAAAGCATGAAAAACCATTGCCCCACGCACTGGAATCATATCTTTTGGAAAAGAGTTGCCTATCCCCTTCTAGACAAGGAGATGATATTTTTCATCATCCCTTTAACCATGAAGTTTAAAACCTCATAAGTTTCGAGAAGTCGTCCTTGTTGATCAAGAAGAAGGGGATTCTTTTTATCCTGATTCCAATTGAAGTATAATATCCCCGTTATGGAAATGGCTTTTGCCTCTTTGTCGGAAAAAGAAGAAAAGAAGTGGTATCAAAGCCCTTTTTTCGAAACTTTGAAGGGTCTTTATACCGGAAAATGGAGATGGTTTGTTATTTCTTTCTCCGCCATCCTTTTCCTCTATTTGGTTTATTTCGCTTTTTCTTTTAAGACTTCGCCAACCTATGCGGACCGTTCGCTTTATTGGTCTGATCCAAGGATGATCGCCTTAAGGGTCTTCTCAGGGGTTTTGCTGCTTGCCCTTGCTTCCTTGTTTATCTATTGGCTGGCAAAGAAGAGACTCAGCGTCAAAAAGGCGGCCGTCTTAATCGCCTTAGGGGCAGGAATCATCATCATGACTTATTCTTTCTCCACCCCAATCTATGACTATAACGGGAATTGGAATCAGCATGATGTCTATTATGGATCGACGGTAGGATGGTATACGAATCCTAATACCGGCGTCACCGATTGTGGCTCTGGCCATATGGGGATGATTTTCACGATCTTCCGTCTGAACCAATACCCGGAAATCAAATTGAATGCGGCAGGGGAATATGATTTCTCTTTCTCGGCGTTATTAGAACGTTACCAGCCGAAACTTTTTTATTATGTTTCCGCTTACTATATGCATTTCAATTCCCTCTTCATCCATTGTGGGACCGATTTGGTGAGCATCCAGACTTCTGGTGGGGGATCGACTGCCTTTGGCTTAACCAACACGGAATGGGCCTTATATGAAAGCTTAAGAATCCTATATGTGATGATGGAATGGGCTCAGCTTTATTTCATCTATAAGATCTTCCAGAGGATTCATCTACAAGGGAAGGGGTTGCTTCTTGCTTTTGCCTTAACTTCTTTTGTCCCGATTTGGTGTTATTTTGCTAACTGGACCAACAATGATGGGATGTCTTGTTTCTTTGCCATCATGGGTCTTTATTACGCCTTATGTTTCTTACAAGAAAGAAAGTGGTATCAGATGATTCTTACGGCCATCGGCATCGGTTTTTCAATGGCTGCGAAACTCGGTGGGGCTTTGATTGCCATCGTGATTGCCCCTCTTCTTATCTATGGCCTAGTGGATTCTATCCTCTTAGATAAAAAAGGAGAGAAGAAATTCTCCAAAACATTGCCAGAATGGGGACGTTATCTTCTCCAGATGGTCGTCTTTGCCATCATCGTTTTCCCCTTAGGGTTGTTCTTCCCTGTTTACAATCTGGTGAAATTCGGGCAGCCTTTGACCTTCTTCAGCGTCGTTCCGAACACCAAACTCTATATTGTGAACGAGTCTTTCTTCCAAAGATTCTTGCTTTATCCGAACTATGACGTCTTTAAAATGATCTGGGTCTATCACTCCAACGCTTCCGAAACTTATGTTCAGGATACCTCAACCATCACGGCGTTGATTAAAACCTCCCTTTATGGAGAATATGGCTTTGGTTTAAGCGAGATCCAATGTGGCATCTTATATATTTCTGCCAATCTGATGATCGCCCTGATGATGCTTTTATCTATCTATCGTATTGTTGCCTTATTCTTAGAACGACAACCAATCGATAAGCTAAGACTCTATGTCCTTCTTGGTGTTATCTTAATCTTCTATGGTTGGCAAATCTGGTTCGTCCATCAAAATCCTTACACCTGCAATCAAGATATGCGTTATATCGCCCCGATCCTGATTGGTTTAGGAGGATATTTGGGATCGACTTATGAACGGTTAGAGAAAAGCAAATATCGTTGGCTCCAGGTTGGAGGGACAAAAGCATTAATTGCCTTAGGCGCCATTTTCATTTTTGCGGTGTGTTTGACTTACCTTTCTCTCACCGCGTGGTATTATCGAGGCTAGGACATGGAAAAGAATATTCTTTCAATTGATTTAGGCAAAGCCTCCATTGGTCTGGCGATCTCTCGTTCGGGGATATTAGTCACCCCATTGCCTGAGGTCCGTTTTAAGGCGACCCATTATGATGAGGCCCTCATGGCGGTTAAGGAAGTGATGGAGAAAGAGACGGTCGAGCTTATTGTCATCGGCTGGCCTTTGTTCCCTTCTGGCGATGAATGTGAGATGACTCCAGTGGTGAAAAATTTTATCTTGATGTTAAATGAGGCTTTCCCGAAGATCCCCGTGAAGAAACAAGATGAAAGAAACACAACCGTCGAGGCATCCGATATTCTTCATCAAAATGGCATCAAGGCGAAAAAACAGAAAAAGAATATCGATTCTGGGGCAGCGATGGTGATCTTGGAACGTTATCTCAAAAGCATCGGCCAAATCTAGGAATGGTTTTTTCAACAATCGAAAGCCCTTTCAACAAGATATTGTTTTAACAATAAGAATCAAGTGATAAGATTAGATTGTCGTTTAGAGATATTCGTTACGAAATCTCAAAATAAATTCTGATTCAAAAGTAAACGAAACTGTCGGACTGACGAGTCCAAAGGAGAAACACTTATGAAGAGAAAATTATCTGCCTTAATCTTAGGTGCAGCGGCTTTAGCCGTTGGTTTTGGTAGTCTTGCTGTCGCAGGAGTGGTAGCCCATAAAGATGCGATTGTCCAAACGAAAGCGGCTGAAACAACTCAAACGATTAAATTTGGAACTGCAACCGGCTCAACGAAGATTGATAAACAGGAAGTTACTTTTAATGATGATCTGGGTACTTCTTGGGACGCTGTTACCGTTATAGCCGATCCTTCATTTACGCAACAACCTTCCTATAGCCAAATTGGGGCTTCTAGTAAACCGGCCACTTCTTTTACTTTAACGGGCACTTTAGCTACTGCAGGAGTAATTAAAAGCGTCTCTGTTAAGTTTGGAGGTTTTAAAGGAACTGCTGGAGACATCAAGGTTAACGTTGGATCAACCGATTCATATGCTATTGGTTCTTTGAATGCTACAAATGATGTGACCGTTGAAAAGACTTTAGATGTCACTGTTGCCGCGAATGATAAAATTGTCGTCTCGGTGACTAATATTTCGAAAGGTGTTAAAATCTATAGCCTTACTTATACTTACAACGACGCATCGAGTGACCCTTACATCGGCCTTTCATCAGAAACTGCCGATATCGGAGTTACTGGAACCGCAGATATTACTCTAAGCAAGGAAAATGGTTTAGTTGTCAGCCAGTGGGCTGCGACTTCAGATAAGCCATCAATCGCTAGCGCGGCAATTAATGGTGATGTTTTAACTGTAACCGGCGTTGCCGCTGGCTCTGCGAAAGTTACTGTTGCTGCTTTAAATTCTAGTGGCAATGAAATTGCTACAGCGACCGTTACAGTCACTGTCAACGCTTATTCAATTATTTTAAGCCAAAAAAATGCAACGTTGGGCTTGCAAGAATCAAAAGCAATCACAGTCACAAATAATTATGCTGCCGCTAATTCCGCAGTAGTTTCGGCCTCTTCTAATGACACAGCCATTGCAACTGTGGCAAAAGAAAGCGACGGAACTTTTACCATCACTGGTGTTTCCGCCGGCGAGGCCAAAGTCACCTTTACGGGCGTTGATAATGCAGGTCAGGAGGCATCCGCTTACGTTAAAGTTACCGTTAAAGAACTTAGCTTCAAACTGAGTGAGACCCCGGCTTCTTTAACATTAGAGTCTGGCGCCCATGACATCAAGATCACCAATCCAAATAATTATGGCGATAGCATTTCATATGAAGCGTCCTCATCTAACGTTTCTGTTGCCACAGTTTCAGTTAATGAGGAGACAGTAACAATCACTCCAGTCGCCAAAGGGACTACAACTATTACAGTTACAGGCACTGGCTCAAATGGTAGTGTGGCTTCCCAAAGCTTTGACCTTGAGATTATTGGTGAGGGCGAAGTAGGGATAACCTCAATTAGTTCTTTTAGAAACGAGACTGGTGATGGTCTTGCCGATGGTTACAACACTACTGACACCTATAAGATTCAAGGTGTCTATATCGGGAAACGTTTCAACTCTACGTATAACAGCAACGATCGATATGATTTGTTCATCCAGCAAGGTGATGCTGCAATCATGTTGTACAGAATTGTAGAATCCGACTTTGCAGGTCTCGAAGAAGGCGATTTGGTCACTGCTACCGGAACCGTCACCTTCTTCCGCGGAACGCTTGAAATGGTTGTCTCCACGTTAACCATCGGTGAAGGTGGAAATACCGTTACCCCATTGCAAATAACGGCTGATAACGTTGCCACTTTAGGTAATGATTCTAGACTGGTTCGTTGTGACAACGCCACGTTCAAATCTTCTTCTGGCTCCTCGGATGTATCTTATGTATTTACTTTATCTGATGGCGTTACTGAGGTTACCGTCTTCGATAAAGGCAACACTATTTTGGCTGACACGACCCTTACGGTAGGCAAAGCTTACAATATTGAGGGCATCAAAGGTGTGTACACCTATAAAGGCACCACAACGCATCAAATCTACGTTTTGAGCGTTGAGGCCGTCGTCACTAAAGACGCTGCTGATGCCGCTGCCGCCTGGGCAACCAGCTTCTTAGATGCCACCTATCCATGCACGACCGCAGCTTCGGGAGCCTGGTCTGCTCAACAAACCGCGTTCGAAGCGTTGAGCAGCGATGCGCAAAACATCCTTATCAAAGCAACCTACACCCTCGTCACCTATGACGATGCAACGGATGTTCAAAAGGCCGTCTGGCGTTATGACCTCGCCGTTCTTAGACAAGGACTTAATGATTTTATGAATCGTAAACCTGTCTCTGGCAAAGATGCAAGCCTCTTCGCCTTTGATAGCAAAGAAACCCAAAACACCGTTCTCATCTCTACCTTAGGTGCTGCAGCAGTGGTCGCCGCCGCTGGATTCATCTTCCTTAAGAAGAAAAAAGCCTAATCGGTAAATACTGATTTCAAGCCTCTCTGAAAAGAGGGGCTTTTCTTTATATTAATAATAATTTACCGATTTACTTATTCGATAAACACTTGATTATATGCCATTGTAAGCGTTATCAATATTTTTTTACTTAATAAATTTATTGAACAATAATATAATGTTGTCGGTAAGAAATTACCGATACATCGAAAGGAGAAGAGTTATGGCAGAAGAAAAGAAAGAATTAACTCCTCAAGAAGCCGCCCAAGCAGAAGTGAATGACTTGGTGAAGAAAGGCTTAAAAGCATTAGACGAATTCGCATCCTACGATCAAGAGAAGATCGACTACATCGTTGCTAAGATGTCCGTCGCTGGGCTAGACCACCATGGTATCTTGGCAAGAAAGGCGATCGAAGAAACTCATAGAGGCTGTTTCGAAGACAAAGCGACGAAAAATCTCTTTGCCTGCGAATATGTCGTGAATCATATGAGACACGCTAAAACGGTTGGCATTATCTCTTCGGATCCAGTTACTGGCATCACCGAGATTGCAGAACCAGTTGGTGTTATTGCTGGTATCACTCCAGTGACCAACCCAACCTCAACCGTCATCTTTAAATCCTTAATTAGCATTAAGACACGTAACCCGATTATTTTCGCCTTCCATCCCAATGCCCAGCAATGTTCCAAAGCTGCCGCGATCGTGATGAGAGATGCCGCTGTGGCGGCAGGGGCGCCAGAAAACTGCATCCAATGGATCGAACATCCATCGATGGATGCCACAACCGCCTTAATGCAACACCCAGGCATTGCCACCATCTTAGCTACCGGCGGCAATGCGATGGTCAAAGCGGCTTATAGCTGCGGCAAACCAGCCTTAGGCGTTGGAGCAGGCAATGTCCCTTGCTATATTTCCAAAGATTGCGATCAAGACCAAGCCGTCAATGATGTCGTTTTATCCAAATCCTTTGATAACGGCATGATCTGCGCTTCCGAATCTGCCGTCTTTATCGACAAGGAAATCTATGCCGAGATGAAGAAAAAATTCCAACGCTTCCACGTCTATTTCGCTTCTTCAGAAGAGAAAAAGAAGTTGGAAAAATTCATGTTCGGCTTCACCTCTGATGATAAGAATGTTGCTCAAGCAAGACTCAATAGCGCCGTTGCTGGCATGTCGGCCCAATGGATTGCTGAGAAATCTGGCTTCTCTATCCCGAAAGATATCACCATCATTGCCGTGGAATGCAAGGAGGTCGGTCCTAATGAGCCAATGTCCAGAGAAAAGCTTTCTCCTGTTCTTGCCGTCTATCAAGTTAAAGACAGCAAGGAAGGCTTCCGTTTAAGCGAAGAAATGCTGGAATTCGGCGGTTTAGGCCATTCTGCTGCCATTCATTGCAAAACTCAAGAGATGGCAGATGAATTCGGCGATAAGCTCAAAGCCATCCGTGTCATCTGGAATTCCCCTTCCACCTTCGGTGGCATCGGCAATGTTTATAATTCCTTCGTTCCGTCCTTGACCTTAGGATGCGGTTCTTATGGGCACAATTCCGTTGCTGGCAACGTCAGTGCCGTCAATTTGCTCAATATCAAGAAAGTCGGTAAAAGGAGAAACACCATGCAATGGTTCAAAGTCCCACAAAAGATTTATTTCGAACGTAATTCGATCCAATATCTACGTTCTGCCAAAGACGTCGGGAAAGTCTTCATCGTCACCGACCATTCGATGGTCCAATTAGGTTTCTTGAACAAGATCATCGATGAGCTCGATCAAAGAAGAAACCCAGTGACTTATCAATTGTTCGCCGATGTCGAGCCAGATCCAGATATCACCACCATCAAACGCGGCGTGGAACTGATGAGACAATTCCAGCCAGACACCATCATCGCCTTAGGCGGTGGCTCTCCGATGGATGCCGCGAAAGGGATGTGGATCTTCTATGAACACCCAGAAGTCAATTTCGATGACCTCAAACAGAAATTCATGGATATCCGCAAACGTGCCTTCAAATATCCAGAACTTGGCCGCAAGAGCAGGCTTATCGCCATCCCAACCACCTCAGGCACCGGTTCTGAAGTGTCTCCGTTCGCTGTCATCTCCGATAAGGCCAATGGCAAGAAATATCCTTTGACGGACTATTCTTTGACCCCATCGATCGCCATCGTTGATCCAGAATTCACCACCAATCTCCCAGCCAGAGCGACTGCTGAAACCGGGATGGACGTCTTAACCCACGCCATTGAAGCCTATACTTCGGTCATGGCTTCCGATTATACCGACGGCCTTTGCTTGCAAGCCATTCAATTGGTCTTCCAATATCTTGCCCGTGCCGTCAAAGATGGCAAGAACGACCTTGTTGCCCGTGAGAAGATGCATAATGCTGCAACGATTGCCGGCATGGCTTTCTCCAACAGCTTCTTAGGCTTAGTCCATAGCTTAGCCCATAAAGTCGGCGGAGAATTCCATACGGTCCATGGAAGAACCTGCGCCATCCTTCTCCCTCATGTCATCCGTTATAATGGCCAAGCCCCGACCAAACTCTCCGTCTGGCCGAAATACGAAGAATACAACTGCGATCAGAAATATCTCAACATCTGCCGCGTCGTTGGCATTGAGGCAAAGAACAAAGAAGAAGCAGCCACCAAACTCTCTAACGCCATTATCGATTTGATGAGAGAGATTGGCATCGATCCGAATTTCCAATCGATCATCCCTGATGAAGAAGATTACGAAAAGAGACTCGAAGAGATTGCCTATCTCGCCTATGAAGACCAATGCACGCCAGCCAACCCTCGCGTCCCATTGATCCCTGATATGGTTCAGATTCTCAAAGACGCTTATAAAGGAAACTAATCTTCCGAATTAAGGCTACGCAAAAAGGCGTAGCCTTTTTGTCATAAGAAAGGCAAAGGATGAGGAAATTGATGAAAGGATAAGCATTTCAGTATGCTCTTTTAAAAGAAAGAATTTATATTATCTAAGGATAAAGAAAAAGGAGAATCGAAATGAAAGATTTAACCTTGCTGGACGTGATTGGGAACACTCCTTTGGTGAGATTGAAAAACATCGAAGAAGAATTCCATCTTTCCGCCAAACTCTATGCCAAATTAGAACGTTGTAATCCTACGGGATCCATCAAAGATAGGGCAGCCAAAGGAATGATCCTTGAAGCCCAAAAAGAAGGGAAAATCAACGATAAGACTTTAATCATTGAGCCAACTTCTGGGAATACGGGGATTGGGCTTGCAGCCATCTGCGCGTCTTTGGGGTTGAAATTAATCCTATTCATGCCGTCGAATTGCTCCTTAGAACGATTGAAGATCATGCGAGCTTACGGAGCAGAATGTCGTCTCATCGAAGAAGGCGGGATGGAAGGTTGCATCAAAGCCGCCAACGCCTTGGCCCAAGAAAACCCCAATTCTTTTATCCCTCAGCAATTTGAGAATGAAGCCAATATGGAAGCCCATTATCAAAGCACAGGACCAGAGATTGAGAAAGCCTTAGAAGGAAATATCGACATCTTCTTAGCAACATTTGGGACGGGTGGAACGTTAAGCGGTGTCAGCAAATATCTCAAAGAAAAACATCCGACCGTGAAAACGGTGGGAATTGAGCCAGAAGGTTCTCCTTTTGTGAGTCAAGGAATCAAAGGTCCTCATAAAATACAGGGCATCGGAGCGGGTTTCAAACCTTCGATTCTTCATTTAGAATATATTGATGAAGTAAGAACCGTCAGCGACAAGGAAGCTTATGAATTTGCCTCTTTGTTAGCCAGAAAAGAAGGTTACTTCGTCGGTATTTCCTCGGGGGCCGCTTTGGCAAGTGCCGTTAAATTAGCCCAAGAAAACCCAGGAAAAAGGATCGTCACCATCTTCCCGGACAATGGTGAGCGATATCTCTCTGTCCCAGGATTATTTGATTGATATGAAACGCGCTTTCAGTGAATTAAAACGAGAATTCAGCGAAGAAGCCAATTCCTTGGATTTCCAAGAGAAAGACATTCGTGCTTTCCTCAAAGACGTCTATCGCCTTTTGGTCTTCGATTACGAGCATCCTTCTTTTACCAACGAAGAATATGAATCTCATGCCGAGAAAGTCGAGACGGAATTCGTGACTTTGCTTCATGAACTCCATGCTGACTTGGTGGAAGAGAAGACCAAATGGTTCTTACGTTCTTTGCCAGAAATCAGAAGAACTCTCAATACGACGATCTCTGCCATTTATAACGGCGACCCTGCCGCCAAAAGCAAACAACAGATTGTCTTAGAATATCCAGGCTTTAAAGCGATTCTTTATTATCGTGTTGCCCATTTGCTGTATCTTATGGATCTTTATGTGGCAGCCCGTTATATCTCTGAATATGCCCATAGCAGAACCGGAATCGATATCAACCCAGGCGCGACCATCGGAGATTATTTCTTCATCGACCATGGCACGGGGATTGTCATTGGGGAAACCGCTCTCATCGGGGATTATGTGAAACTCTACCAAGGGGTTACTTTAGGGGCCCTTTCTCTTTCCAAAGGAAGGTCCTTGATTGGAAAGAAACGTCATCCAACCGTGGAAGACCATGTCACCATTTATTCGAATGCCGCGATCTTTGGCGGAGATACCGTGATTGGTGCCCATTCGACCATCGGAGCGGTCGTCTATCTCACCCATAGTGTCCCGCCTTACAGTGTGGTCCGACATGGCGAAAAAGGATTAGAAATCATCTGCCAAAAGAAAAATGGCAATTCGAAAGCGTCTCATTAACAAGAGATGCTTTTTTCTTATCGATCCTTGATTTCCTTTTGACCCATCGGAAGGAGAAGTTTTTTGATACAGGATTAGGCTGCTCACTATGCTTCGATAATTTAAGGCATTTCGAAAGTAAATTCAAAAGGTTTTCTCTATAATAAGTTCGATGAAACGAAAAGAAATCGCTTTCAAAAACAAGAAGATTGTCCTTCATTGGAATTCGGATGCAAAAACATTGGTTTACTTCATTGACGATCGAGAAGATCCAAAAAGATTATTTGACTTATCGAATGATCCTTTTTCTTTTGCCGTCATCACCGGTGTAGATTGGGATGATGAACTTACCCCTTTTGCTGGGGATGGAATCTTTCGAAAAGGAAGACCGTTTGGAGGTCATTTGTTCCGTTTTGAGAACGAATTCGAAGAAGAGATTTTCCCTTTAATCGAGCAAGAATTGCCTTCTAAGATTGAAAACCGGATTCTCGCCGGATATTCTTTGGCAGGTCTTTTTGCCTTCGATATGGGGATGAAGTCCAAACGTTTCAACCATCTTGTCTGTTGCTCTGGATCCTTTTGGTTTCCGGGATATTTGGAATCATTGAAAGAGATTGTCCTTCCAGAACAAATCCATTCCATCTATTTTTCTATCGGCGAGGAAGAAGGCAACACGAAGAATCCTTATCTAGCAAAATCAGTTTCTAGCATTCACGAAGTCTATGAGAAAGTGAAGAATCAAGTCCCCACCCAATTCGTCTTAGAGAAGGGCAATCATTTTAACGATCCCGATGGCCGTTTGATGCGCGGTCTTGAATGGGCAATCCATCATTAACGAAGACTGAATTTCATTCCTTAGAAAGCCCTGAGGATTTTTTATTTTGTCCGAAAATAGATACCACGGATTTTAATTTAATTGATAAATTGACTAAACTTTTTGTATTGAAAACGAATTCGGTCCCGAAAGAATAAAAAGCAACAAAAAGGAGGTCATTGATGAAGATAAAGAAAAATACGTTTTTGAAGTAAAAAATATGAAACCATTTTCTCTGAAAACCGAATAAAATTTGATTAGAGAGGTGAAATATTATGGCAATCCTAATTACCATTGCTCGTGAGTTTGGCTCCGGTGGCAGAGAGCTCGGACGCCGTTTGGCGGACGAACTTGGCATCGCCTACTACGACAAGGAGATCTTAGAAGAGATCGTCAAAGAAACTCCTTACAGCAAGGCATATATCGAAGAAGTGTCTGAATCCAAACCCGCACCATTGTTCCCCATTCATTATGGCATCAGTTGGATTACCACGACGCCATTCTCTCAATCAGTAGACGTCATTTCGAAACAAAATGAGGTCATGCGAAAATTGGCGATGACCTCCGATTGTGTCATTATCGGCAGGGCAGCCGATTATGTCTTAAGAGATTTGCATCCTTATCGGATCTTCGTTTATGCCGATATGGAAGCGAAGATTGCCCGTTGCCGTTCCCGTGCCGTGGGGCAAACCATCAGCGACAAAGAAATCGTGAGGAATATCAAAAAGATCGAGAAGAACCGCCGCTCCTTCTACGATTTCTATACCAATTCCACCTGGGGCGAAAAAAAGAATTACGATCTGATGGTCAACACCTCCAGAGGAGACATCAAACAGATCGCCCATGCGATTGCAGCAGCCTTCAGAGAAGAAATCCAATAACGATATAAAAAGGCGTTGTTGCCGAAGCGAAACATAGCAACGCGCCACGTGGAGACGGTTTGTGCTTTATTTCTCAAAAAGTGGCTTAAAGATATCTTGTGCTACAACGATTAGCAAATCTTTGAATTGCTAGATCTTGTTATATTTCCTTTAAAAGATAATGTGTTACAAAAAACAACATTTGCTTGCCTTTGTTCAATGATAATGGCGAAGTTTCGGAAGAGGACGCTAAATTATTTTTGAGCGATAAGATACCGGAATACTCTTCTGATGTTTGTTCAAAAAAATTATTTGAAGCAACCCAGCTTCCTAATCAACAGCCGACAAAAGACGCAATAGAAGGCTTCTTAAAGACTTATTTGGATTTCAACAATAGATTAAGGAACGAATCGTTTGTTTTTTTGTCTAGCGGAAGAAGGAAATAACCAAGCTATGTGGGAAACATATGCTGATGGCGCTAAAGAGCCATTGAAGTTCTTTGATATTCTAGTTAAAGGTCTTACAGCGAATAAACGAGTTAATGGGATTTCTTATGAAGATTATGAAAATGGTTCCTTTCTTCTTACACAAAGGATCCATCTTATTCGTTCCAAAAGGAATGGAGAATTGTTTTTACCGAAGATATGGGTGGGAACGAACAATCTTTTCCATTTGTTAAATCAATTATTCTTGGAGAAAAAATGACTGAAGAAAACAAAAAAATATTTATTAATTTGGCAAAAAGAAAAGGTTTTGAAATATATCAAAGAAAACTTAATGCCTCAGGTTCGAAAATAGTGGTGGTTAAACTATAAACCTGATTATGATCGTTTCTAATCGCTTTTTAGTATAAATATTTTCTTTGTGTATTTTTGCGTTTTTATTAATAAATAGAAATCACCAGCAAATGCACATTAAAAAAAGAAAAATAATATGCAAATGAAAATTTATCATCCTCTAAAAATGCGTGAATTCGTAAAATAAGATAAAACGATGTCGAATTTTTCTATTACTTTGTTATATACTTTTACTGTCTTAAAATGCGTGTGGACGCAAAATTAGATAATGGAGATAGCTTATGATTGAAAGAAATGAATATCTTAATAAATTAATATCCCGCAAGTGGAACGGAATGGTTAAGGTCATTACCGGAATTAGAAGATGTGGTAAATCTTATCTTCTTTTTGAAATATTTAAAAAACACCTCGTTGAAAGTGGTGTTCCAGCCAAGCGTATCATCGAAATATCTCTTGATGCTGTAGAATTTGAGGAATTACACGATAGGAAAAAGCTTAACGAATATATAAAAGCAAGGATCAAAGACGAAAAGGAATATTATGTTCTTCTTGATGAAATCCAATTAGTCGATGGGTTCGAGTCAGTTTTAAATGGCCTTCTTAGGATGAAAAACGTTGATTGCTATGTCACGGGCTCCAATTCTAAATTTCTATCAAGCGATATAATCACGGAATTTAGAGGCAGGGGTGATGAAGTAAGAATTCATCCTCTTTCCTTTAGTGAGTTCTATAAAGCATTTAAAGGTGATAAAAGAGATGCATATAACGAATATTCCTTATATGGAGGACTTCCCGCGATCGTTAATATGAATAGCCATGAGGCGAAGATATCTTATCTTAAAAACCTTGTGGACAATGTTTATTTAAGCGATGTGATTGAAAGGAATAATCTTAAGAAAGATAAATTCGTCTTAGGTGAACTTCTTGATATAATCGCCTCATCAATCGGCTCATTAACAAATCCACCCAAATTAGTGGATACCTTCAAATCAGTTGCTAAAGTATCTATTAATAGGGCCACTCTTTCGAGTTATCTTGATTGTTTTATTGACGCTTTCCTTATCAGTAAAGCCTTAAGATATGACATTAAAGGAAAGTCATACATTGATTCCCCATTCAAATATTATTTTGAGGATATAGGACTTAGGAACGCCAGAATCAATTTTAGGCAAAATGAGCCAACTCATATTATGGAAAATATCATATATAACGAGTTATTGATACGTGGCTATTCGGTAGATGTCGGCGTGGTAGTTGTAAACTACAAGGACGAAAATAATAAGAGCCAAAGAAAACAACTCGAGGTTGATTTTGTTTGTAATAAAGGAACTAGTAGATGCTATATTCAATCTGCTTATTCTATTGATAATGAGGAAAAACGCGATAAAGAAAGCGCTGGTTTTATAAAAATAGAGGACTCCTTCAAAAAAATCATTATTGAGAAAGAATGTTATCGCTCTTGGCAAGATGAAAATGGCATATACCACATTGGTCTTGAACAATTCTTGCTAGATAAGGACTCATTAGAAAAATAAGATGTTATATTTGTCATTCTTAAAAATGAGATTTGACATACTTATATTTGTTCTTTAAAGCACTTGTTTATCAAACGATTGAGCCTTTGGACACTTTATTCGCACGTGGAGACGGTTTGTGCTTTATTTCTCAAAAAGTAGCTTAAAGATATCTAGTGTTACAAAGATTGGTTGATCTTTGAATGATGAAAAAGCACTTTATTTCCTTTAATAGGCAATGTGTTACAGAAAACAACATTTGCTTGTAATAGGGCATAAATAAAACAAAGAAAAAAGAACGGAAGATGTATTATTTGTTGTTCATCGATCCGTTCCTTTTCTTAAATGAGAACAACTTTTAAATTCATACGGTATTGTTTTAAATTTCTTTTAGGACTATTTACAAAAACGTTGCGAATTAGGCCATTCATCTATGGCGTTGTATAATTCCTTGCTAGATAAACGGCAAAGGCAGCCGTCGGGATGGTTTATCTAGGTAAGGGATAGTGAAAAGGATTTATGCTTTTGTGACTATTGCGATAAATACAATTCTTTTTAGTAAGGAAAAAATGGATGGCATTAATAGGCGTAATGTCATCCATTTAACACTTTGATGTTTGATGAAGATTATCGTTGTTCTGTTTCGGAAACAACATCAATCGCATTCTGCCCGATTTTGGTATTCAAATCAGTGCCTTTTGTCTCCTTGACTTTAATCATTAAGAAGAAGAGGGAGATGACCCAAGATGGGACGGAGACACAAAGATAAACCAAAGACAGATAAGTGGTGCCGGCAATTTTTGGCGCGATGGCAGAGATGGCAAAAGACAAAATCATGCCGATGCCAAAGAAAGTCGACCAGGAAGACATCACGGAAGCGCGGATATTGGTTGGGCAAGATTCGCCTGCCATCAAAGATAAGACATCTCCATTGGCCCAATCGGCGCCTAAGACTCCGCCAAGCAATAAGCCGATGATCCAATCCGGCCAGCCATAATAAAGGCCTAAGAATTCCAACACCATGAAGACGGTGCAAGAAGAAAGCAGGACAATCGAAGTCTTCTTTCTTCCAATCCAATCGGAGATAAAACCATAAGCGAAAGTCACGATGGCGCAAGAGAACGGGAACCAGAAAGTCACGTCGGTCGCTTGCTCAACGCTATGCATGCCCTGGCCTAAGAAACCATAAGTGAGGACGTTGGAATAGTTGTTGCAAGCCGAATAACAAAGTTCGGCGACGGCGGTGGCGATGCAAATCCAAAGGACTTGTTTGTTTTTGAACGTGTATTTCAAAGCAGAGATAAAACCGCCTTGTGCTTTAGAAGCATCTTTCTCTGCTTTGATGGCGGCCCTTTCTTCGTCGGTTTGTTTCAAATAAGCGATTCTTTCATCTAAGAAAGCATCCGATTCACGAGCAAAGATTAACGCCAGGAAAGCAATCACGGCAGCCGCGATGGCAACCGCCAAGAAAAGCCAACGATAAAGGTAAAAGTCGCCTTCGACTGGAGAAGTGCCATCCGCGGTTAAGAAGAGTTTTCTTAATAACCAGATGAAGACCAAGCCAAGCTCAGCGACGCCCTTGATGGAAGAGAAGATGGCGTTTCTGTATTTCTTTGGTGCTAATTCGAAGATATA
>OCTW011596672.1_pt1 | contig 16850 bp, 13 predicted proteins | sample 1539671 | NCBI WGS metagenome assembly OCTW01 (sample SAMN02144230, study PRJEB22623) | gut metagenome | biome: sheep rumen | host: Ovis aries | place: New Zealand
ATTCTCTGTCAACAAATACAAAGTCAGGTTTGTGGCCGACGGTACCACGGTCAGCGAGACAGAGCAAAACTACGGCAGTGCCATCACCGCCCCTGCCGGCCCTGCCAAGGAGGGCTATACCTTCCAGGGTTGGGGTGAGGTTGACGCCACGGTGCCTGCCAAGGACGTGGAGTATGAAGCTCAGTATACGGTCAACCAATATATTCTTACCTACATTCTTGACGGTAGGGTTTATAAGACCTACACTCTTGACTTTGGTGCCACCATCAGTCCCGAGGGTGACCCCGAAGACGATGATTTCTTCTATGCCTGGGAGGACGTGCCTGCTACCATGCCAGCCCGCAATGTGGAAGTCAACGCCTATGTTACAGGCATTGCCGGATTTATTGCCCGCAATGAGAATGTACAGATTTTCTCCCTCAGCGGTCAGCGCCTCAGTGCACTGCAGAGGGGCATAAATATTGTTCGTTATGCTGACGGAAAGACTCGCAAGGTAGTGGTAAGATAGTCTTTCTTTACAACATAAAAATAAATCCCCCGAACGTTGACGCCCGGGGGATTTTTGACTGTATAGGGAGGGAACTTTTATTTCGCGATAATAAGGTAGTAGTTTTTCTTGCCCTTCTGCACCAGGATATATTTGCCGCCGATGAGGTCTGTCTCACTAAAGGCATACTCGGTGTCGGCAATCTTCTCCTTGTTGACACTTACGCCGCCGCCCTTGACCATTTTGCGGAACTCGCCCTTGCTGGGGAAGCAGTCGGTGGTTTCTGCCAGCAGGTCGGGAGCCTTGGTGCTGAGGATGACGTCTTTGGCCAGTTCGTATGTGGGGACACCCTCAAAGACGCTGAGCAGTGTGGCCTCGTCCAGATGGAGCAGGCTCTCCTTGGTGGCCTTGCCGAAGAGCAGGTTGCTGGCCTCAACAGCAGTGTTGTAAGCCTCGCAGCCATGAACCATAACAGTCACCTCTTCGCCCAGGCGCTTCTGCAGTAAGCGGCGGCCCGGGTCGGCACGATGCTCAGTGATGAGGGATTCAATCTCTTCCTTGTCAAGCGATGTGAATATCTTGATGTAACGCTCGGCATCCTCGTCGGTTACGTTGAGCCAGAATTGATAGAATTTATAGGGAGTGGTGCGGTTGGCGTCAAGCCAAACATTGCCGCTCTCAGTCTTGCCAAACTTGCGGCCATCGCTCTTGGTGATGAGGGGACAGGTGAGGGCATAGGCCTCGCCGCCGGTGGTGCGGCGAATGAGCTCGGTGCCAGTGGTGATGTTGCCCCATTGGTCGGAGCCGCCCATCTGTAGTTTGCAGTTGCGGTGGGTGTTGAGGTAGAGGAAGTCGTAACCCTGCAACAGTTGATAGGTGAACTCGGTGAAACTCAGACCATCGCTGGCTTCGCCGTTGAGTCTGCGCTGCACAGAGTCCTTGGCCATCATGTAATTGACAGTGATATGCTTGCCCACCTCGCGGGCGAAGTCAAGGAAGGTGTAGTTTTTCATCCAGTCGTAGTTGTTGACCAGCTCGGCTCGGTTGGGCGCATCGCTCTCAAAGTCGAGGAAACGACCCAGCTGCTTTTTGATGCACTCCACATTGTGGCGCAGCGTGGCCTCGTCCAGCAGGTTGCGCTCCTGGCTCTTGCCAGAGGGGTCGCCAATCATGCCAGTGGCACCGCCGATCAGAGCCAGCGGTTTATGTCCGCAGCGCTGGAAATGTCGCAGCATCATCACGCCGCACAGGTGGCCTATATGCAGGCTGTCGGCGGTGGGGTCAATGCCTACGTATGCAGTGGTGGTCTCCTTGGCAAGCTGTTCCTCAGTGCCTGGCATGATCTGGTGGAGCATGCCTCTCCATTTAAGTTCTTCTACAAAGTTCATCGAATAATAGGATTTTATAATAGCTAATGTTTTATTTGACCATAAGTATCTTAGCAACCACTCCGTCCTTGGCATCGGCATCGCTGGCAATGACCAGATAGATGCCGGAGGCTACGCGGTCACCAGCCTTGTTGCGGCCATCCCAGGTGAAGGTGCCACCCAGCGAGGTGCCTTGAGCCACCAGCAGGCCTGTGGTGGTGGTAATCTTAACGTCGCTGTCGGTGGTGAAGCCGGTGATGCGTATCTTGCCTTCATAGTTGGGTCTGACGGGATTGGGGAAGACTTTTATGTTGCTCTCCTTGAGTTCGGCGGCGGGTTCTGTGGCATCACCACGATAGGAGTTGAGGCCCTTGTCGGTGCCAATCATCAGCACACCGTTGTCAGGACGCAGGGCCAGCGACAGAATGGTATTTGACAGCAACGGAGAGTTCTCTGCGGTGAAGTGCTCTAGTATCTGCAGACCGTCATCTGAAACAAGGTAGAGGCCGTTGTTGGTGGTGCCCAGCCACTTGCGGTTGGCTCCATCCACCACTATACTTTTGACTGGCACTCCGTCCAGCAGGTAATCAGCATAGTTGGTGCCGTCGTTGCGCGGAATGAGGGGTCGGCGGAAAGTTTGTTTTGCGTTGAAGATTGTGGTGGGGTCTTCCAGCACAAACACTCCCTGGTCTGTGCCTATCCATAGTTTGCCGTCGTGGTCAAGAGCAAAGTGATAGAGCAGGCTCAGCTGGGTAGTGGTGCCGTTTTGGTCGGTGAAAGTGGTGCAGAGGTTAAATTGATCATCTGCCTTGTTGCTTAGGGTGCCATTGTAGTTGAGGCAGGCTATGCCAGCCTTGTAGGTGCCAGCCCAGCGGCGGTGGGTCATCCACACCCATCCACGGTCGTCAAAGAGGTAATGGTCGAAGGTGGGGCTTCCCTTCAGCGACTCGTAGTAGAAACTCTCCCAAGTCTTGTCGGGCTTCATCACGCGGATGATGGTGTCCACTTGGTTGTTGAACATCCACAGGTTGCCCTTGGGGTCGTAGGCTGCGCCTGTGAGGCGGTTATATTCCTTGTATGAAGGGCGGGTAGGGTAGATGCTGCTGATGGGCGAGTTGTCGTTATTATAGAGGTTAACAAACTGCCCGTCACGAAACTCATAAAGACCGCCTATTGACGAGGATGCGAAGTGGTGGGTGGTATCTTTGGGATCTTGTGTCACCGAGGTGATGTTGCGATAAGCTACCCCTGTCTTTATGGCGATACTGTCTTCGCTGAAGTTGGTCCATGTTCCGTTTTCAAACGTCATGATGGTGCCCGGGAAGGATGTCTGACCGCTGTAGTTGAGGGCTCCGCCGGCCACCAGTAGGCGGTTGTCATCGGTGAGGCGTATATTGTCGAACAGATTGCGTATCGGACTGTTGGGAACTATTGAGCCGCTGGCAGCTACCAGGGAATCGCTGCCGAGGCTGTCAGCAGCGATTCTCAGGGCCTGTAGGCCGAGTTCGCGGCGTGCTGCCCATAGGTGAGTGCCATCGCTGGCCAGATCGGAAAAATCGTTATCCATCTTGAAAGTCTGGACTTTCTCATCGCTGTCCATTATGTTGACGGTGGTGGGGTTGCACAGCACGAGGGCAGTGCCGCAGGTAGAGCAGAAACTCAAGGGACCGTCAATCAACTTTGTAGTCTGGAAATTATCAGTGTTAAGAGAAAACAAACCATTGCGCGTGTTGAGGGCGTATAACTTATTGTTATAGGAAATAAGTTTATGCATGTAGGTGTTGGTCTTACGGCTCCAGTTGTTTTTCTCCAGCAGGTTCTTAGAGTAATCGCCGACATAGATGCCATCGGGACCAAGGGCGTAGATATAATCGCCGTCGCTTAGGGCGCAGCGCACAGTCATGCCTATTTCGTATGTGTTGGTAAACTCGGCTTTGCGTAGATTGATTTCCACTATGCCGAAGTTGGTGGAGAGGAAGGCTTTCTCTCCAGTAATGGTGATATCGTTGATTGTCTTGTCTGTGTAGGTAGAGTTCTTATATTCCGGCAGGTTGATGATGCTGTCGTGGATATCTAATATATCAATATTGTAATCATCATAAACAAGTATCAGTTCCTCCAGTTCTTCGCAGTATGCCATGTGGGTGATGGTGGTGCTGCTCAGTCCGGTTGATTTGCTGTAGGTCTGCACTTTGTCGTCGCCATACACATAGGAGAATAGTCCGCCACTACCCAGTACATATACCTTGCCGTTTACGGGCAGTGTCTTTGTAACATTGTGATAGGAGATATACGAGTTCCAGTCGCGGGCGATGATAGCCAGCGGCAACATTATGGCCAGGGCCAGGTATGTAATCTTCTTTCTCATGGCTGTGTGTTATTTGTTCAGAAATTCTGTCAGTTTGGCTACGGCACGGGCACGGTGGCTGATATGGTTTTTGACATCTTCGCCCAACTGAGCAAAGGTCTTGCCTGTATCTTCTGGAATGAAGACGGGGTCATAGCCGAACCCCTTGTCACCCATTGGCTCCGTGGTTATGGTGCCGCGTACCTCGCCGCTGAAGAGATGCTCCTCGCCGTCCAGTATTAGGGCTATGGCAGTGCGAAACCGGGCATTGCGGTTGTCCTTGCCCTTCATTTCGCGTAACAACTTGCGCATATTGGCCTGTGAGTCCTGGTCGTCGCCGGCATATCGAGCGGTGCGCACGCCAGGCTTGCCGTCCAAAGCTTCCACCTCCAGGCCGGTATCGTCGGCAAAGCAGTCATAGCCATAGTTGTCATAGACATAGTGAGCCTTAATCAAGGCATTACCCTCCAGAGTGTCTGCTGTTTCGGGGATATCGGTGTGGCATCCTATATCGCTGAGGCTTAAAACCTCGGTTTCATCGTGAAGAATGGCACGAATTTCCCGTAATTTATGTTCGTTATTGGTGGCAAAGACTATCTTATCCATTGTGGTTGTCAGAGTGAAGGCATATACCTATTTTTATAACGCGCGATAAGGCTTTTTATTATCTCTATTTTCCTTTGATGCGATCGAAACCATTGCCAAAGACGCCAACCACTTTGCTTTGCGAAACGAAGGCATTGGGGTCAAGGGTCTTGATAACGCGGAAAATAAACGGACTCTCCCTGCGGCGGGCCAGCACTACCAGCACCTTGTGCTGTTGTTTGGTGTACCATCCTTGACTGTCCAGCACTGTCACCCCGCGTCCCGTCTTGGCTATTTCGGCGGCTATCTCATCGTATTTGTCAGAGAAGATGAAGAATTGTACCGATTGGCGACCACGGTTCATCACATAGTCAATCATTGAGGTTTCGATAAACAGTGTGCAATAACCGTAGATGAGCAACCTTACGTCATGGAACACCAAGAAACTGCTGGAGATAATCAGCAGGTCGGCAATCATGATGCCCTGACCGATGCTTATGTCTCGGTAGTGATTGACCACTGCGCCGACAATATCGGTACCGCCAGTGCTGCCGTTGCCGTTGAACACAAAGCCCAGGCCTATACCCTCAATGATGGCACCGATGATGCAGGCCATAAACATGTCGTGCTCGCCCAAAATCTGTGGCAGCATGCCGTTCTCGTCACCAAACCATGCAGGGATGGCCCACAGCACAAAGGTCATGAAGACTATGCCGTAGATGGTGTTGGCCATAAATTTGAACCCCAATATCTTCAAAGCCACAACAAGCAGCACGATATTGATGACAAAGTATGTGACCGTCACTGGCAGTCCTGTGATGTAGAAAACGATAGCGGCCAAACCTGTAGTAGCGCCCGGAGTGATATGGTAGGGCAGCTGGAATAAGGTAAATCCGATAGCGTACATGATAATGCCTATCGACATCAGGCTGACGTCATGGGCCATGTGGCGTAGGGATGGTTTCATTATATCCATAGTGGTGGAGTATTAGCAGTAAGGAAAAAGGAAAGAGGTAGTGATTACTTGAGAACTATATTTACGATTCGGTGGGGCACCACTATAACCTTGACAATCTGCTTACCCTCGGTGTAGCGGGCTGTTGCCTCGGCCTCGAGGGCAGCCTTTTCAATGTCTTCCTTGCTGGCATCGGGCGCAAAGTTAAGGGTAAATCGTGTCTTGCCGTTAAAGGAGATGCTTAGTGTTTCGGTGTCCTCCTTGAGGTATTGTTCATCCACGTCTGGCCATGGTGCATCGCATACGGTGGTATGGTGGCCCAGCACCTCCCATAGCTCTTCGCACAGATGAGGGGCAAATGGGGCGAGCAGTTCTACCAATTGCTCCAGAACAGCTTTGGAGCAGCATTTTTGCTGAGCCAGTTCGCTAACGCAAATCATAAAGGCACTGATGGCAGTGTTGTAGGAGAAGTTCTCTACATCTTGGCTTACCTTCTGTATAAGTTTGTTGATACTCTTGAGGCTTTCCTTGCTGGGCTCGGTGTCGCTAACCAACAGTTGTCCATCGCGGTTGTAGAAGAGACCCCATACTTTGCGTAGGAAACGGAAGCAGCCGTCAATGCCGTTGCTATCCCAGGGTTTTGACTGGCTGATGGGGCCGAGGAACATTTCGTAAAGCCTCAGCGTGTCGGCGCCGTAGCGCTCCACAATATAGTCGGGGTTCACTACGTTGAACATGCTTTTTGACATTTTCTCAATGGCCCAGCCACAGATATATTTGCTGTCCTCCAGCACAAATGTGGCATCCTTATATTCGGGTCTCCATGCTTTGAAGGCCTCAAGGTCCAGCTGGTCGTTGCTTACGATGTTTACATCTACATGGATGGGTGTGGTGTCGTACTGGTCCTTTAGTCCGTATGACACAAAGGTGTTGCTGTCTTTGATGCGATAGACAAAGTTGCTGCGGCCTTGAATCATGCCCTGATTGATAAGTTTCTGGAAAGGTTCCTCTTTGCAGCTGTATCCATAGTCGAAGAGGAATTTGTTCCAGTATCGGCTATAGATAAGATGGCCTGTGGCGTGCTCTGAGCCTCCCACGTAGAGATCCACGTTCTGCCAGTATTCATCAGCCTTCTTGCTTACCAAAGTCTCTGAGTTGTGTGGGTCCATATAGCGCAGATAGTAGGCTGACGAGCCAGCAAAGCCAGGCATGGTGCAGAGTTCCAGCGGAAAGACAGTCTTCTCGTCAATGAGAGCCTTGTCCACTATCTTGCGCCGAGCCTCGTCCCATGCCCATACTTGGGCGTTGCCCAGTGGTGGTTCGCCTGTCTCGGTGGGAAGGAAGTTCTCCACCTCGGGCAACTCTACAGGTAGGCACTCTTCGGGCACCATCTGTGGCACTCCGTTCTTGTAGTAAACAGGGAATGGCTCGCCCCAGTAGCGCTGACGGCTGAAGATGGCGTCTCTCAGGCGATAGTTGACCTTTACACGGCCCAGGCCATGCTCTTTTACATATACTTTGGTAGCCTGTATGGCCTCCTTTACAGTCATACCATTGAGCACCAGATCGCAGTAAGGTTTCTTGCCAGCTGCCGGTGAGTTGCATACAATGCCCTCTTTGGCATCGTAGCTCTCTTCACTTACGTCAGCACCCTCAATCAACGGCACTATGGGCAGGCCGAAATGCTTGGCAAAGGCGTAGTCGCGGCTGTCGTGGGCAGGCACTGCCATGATGGCTCCGGTGCCGTATCCAGCCAGCACATATTCGCTTATCCAGATGGGGTTCTTCTCGCCGGTGAAGGGGTTGATGGCATAGGAACCAGAAAAAACGCCGGTCACCTTGTGGTCTATCTGGCGTTCGCGCTCGGTACGGCCCTTTACATAAGTGAGATATTTCTCTACTTCATCCTTCTGCCCGGCGGTGGTCACCTTTTCTACCAGCTCGCTCTCGGGAGCCAGCACCATAAATGTTACTCCAAACATGGTGTCGGCGCGGGTGGTGAAGATGGTAAACTCCTCATCGGTGCCAGCAATCTTAAAAATCACCTCAGCGCCTTCCGAGCGGCCGATCCAGTTGCGTTGAGTTTCCTTGATAGAGTCGCTCCATTCTATGGTGTCCAGCCCGTCCAGCAGTCGTTGAGCGTAGGCGCTCACTCTGAGGCACCATTGGCGCATCTTTTTCTGCTCCACAGGGTAGCCGCCTCTAACGCTTACCCCATCTACCACCTCATCGTTGGCCAGTACAGTTCCCAGTTTGGGACACCAGTTGACCATTGTCTCACCGAGGAAGGCCAGACGGTAGTTCATCAGCACATCGCTCTGCTCTTTCTCCGACATCTGCTGCCACTGGGTGGCGGTCAGGTATAGTTGCTCGGTCTGTGCCACTTCCAGACCTTCGGTGCCGTGGGCGTTGAGGTGCTCTATCAGTTTTTCTATGGGCTGAGCTTTCTGGTATTTCAGGCAGAAGAAAGAATTATACATCTTCTGGAAAGCCCACTGTGTCCAATGATAGTAGTCGGGGGTGCAAGTGCGCACCTCGCGGTCCCAATCGAAGCAAAAACCTATCTTGTCCAATTGCTCACGGTAACGGTCGATGTTTTGGAAAGTAGTCTTCTCTGGGTGTTGGCCGGTCTGTATGGCATATTGCTCTGCGGGCAGACCATAGGCATCGTAGCCCATAGGGTTCAGCACGTTATATCCCTTCTGGCGCTTAAATCGTGCATATATGTCGCTAGCTATATAGCCCAGTGGATGCCCCACATGCAGACCGGCGCCGCTGGGGTAGGGAAACATGTTTAACACATAGAACTTCTTTTTGTTCTCGTCCTCTACAACGCGGTAAGTCTTGTGCTCTCTCCACCGCTGTTGCCATTTCTTTTCAATCTCCTGAAAATTGTAGTCCATCAGTATATTTGTTTTGTTTTTTACACAAAAAGAAAAGCCTTTGCTCGCTATTTAACGAACAAAGGTAACAAATAAATATGATTATGTCGCACTTTGATGCACAAAATCGTTCAATATATAGTCTTTTGGCAAAAAGCGTGCCGTTATTTTACCCTTATCAGTGTCAGGCCGTCGCGCATGGGGATGATAACTTTCTCTACCCTTTTGTCCCGGGCAATCTCTTCGTTGAAACGGCGTATTCCCAAAGTCTGAGTATCGCGGTCGTAGGCAGGGTCAATGATATGACCGTCCCATAGTGTGTTGTCGGCTAGAATGTATCCCCGAGGGTTGAGCAGATTGAGTGCAAGGGCGTAGTATTCGCAGTATTGGCGCTTATTGCCGTCAATGAATATAAGGTCGTATCCCAGCGGACTATCTTTTAATTCTTGCAGAACATCACCGATGTGTAGCCTTACCTTGTCAGCCCATGGTGACTCCTCAATATTGCGACGGGTGAAGTCCTCTAGCTCATCGTTTATCTCGTAGGTGTCTATCAATGCTCCGTCGTCCAGTCCAGAAGCCATGCTCAGTGCCGAGTATCCTGTGTAAGTACCTATCTCCAGCACCCGGCGAGGGCGAATCATCTCCACCAGCATCCTCAGTAGCACTCCTTGCAGGTGTCCCGAGGCCATGTGCCCTCTTACCTGATAGAGGTTGGTGGCACGCCACAGCCGATACAGGTATGGGTGCTCACTGTCTATATGCTGCTCTATGTAGGCGGTCAGGTCCTGCATTACGAGTGGAGTATGACCTCAATAGCCAGACGATAGGAATCCAGTCCAAATCCACATATCACTCCCTTGCATCCGGCGGAGATCATGGAATGGTGGCGAAATTCCTCCCTTTGATGTACATTGCTGATATGCACCTCTATCACTGGTGTGCTGACAGCTTTGATAGCGTCCAGCAGGGCAACTGATGTATGGGTGTAGGCACCAGCATTTAGTACGATTCCATCGAAGGAAAAGCCCACCTCATGAATCTTGTCGACCAGAACTCCCTCCGTGTTGCTTTGGAAGTATTCTATTTCTGCCTGTGGATACAGTTTGCGCAGGCTAGCAAGGTAGGACTCAAATCCTGTACATCCATACACTTCGGGTTCTCTTACACCCAGCAGGTTAAGGTTTGGACCGTTGATAATCTGTATTTTCATAGGTCAGTGGCGTAATTTTCAGTTTTCAAACACTAAATAATTCTTAATTCCTAAATTCTTAGTAATTTCGTGGCGAAATTAGGAAGAAAAAATCATATGAGCCCTATCAAGGAGCAAAATATTGATATTTTACAATCTCAGCGTAGTGCTAGGTGGCAGCGCTGGCAGCACGACTTGGTGCGTCCCTACCGCATTCACCTACAGTTGGAGCGTGGTCTTTCGCCTAACACTCTCGATGCTTATATGCGCGACCTTGACAAACTCATCTCCTTCCTTGATATTGAGGGTATCGAGCCTCTGCAAATGACGATAGATACACTGCACACCTTTGCTGCTGGACTCTATGACATTGGCCTCGATGCGCGTTCGCAGAGCCGCATTCTCTCTGGGGTCAGGGCTTTCTGTAGGTTTCTGCTCCTCACAGGTCGTACCGATAGTGACCCCAGCGAATTACTAGTGTCGCCTAAGATAGGTGTCCGCCTGCCTGAAGTACTCAGCGTTGAAGAGATAGATGCGCTCATTGCTGCCATACGACTTGACACCCGCGAGGGCCAGCGCAACAGAGCTATGATAGAGGTGCTCTATAGTTGTGGCTTACGTGTCAGCGAACTTTGTAATCTTAGGATTTCTGATCTTTATCTGGAGGAGGGTTTCATCAAGGTTAAGGGAAAGGGCTCCAAGGAACGGCTGGTACCTATATCGCCTAGAGCTATCAAGGAGTTGCGCCTTTATTTTTTTGATCGTAACCAGTGGCAAATTCCGCCTGAGTATCAGGACTTTGTCTTTATCACGGTTAAGCGTGGCACACGCAACATTGGACGTATCATGGTTTTCCATCTCATCAAGGAACTGGCTGTCAAGGCAGGCATTCATAAAAATATCTCTCCTCATACACTGCGCCACTCTTTTGCAACCCATTTGCTGGAAGGTGGAGCCAATCTGCGTGCCATACAGGCTATGCTCGGCCATGAGAGCATAGCCACCACCGAGATATACACCCATATCGATCGCTCGCGCCTGCGTGAGGAGATTCTTCTACACCATCCGCGCAACATGCATCGCGTGGACCAAGGTCGTCATTAAAAATAATCATCCTAAAAAGAATATAGATATGGAAACACATCCGTGGCTTGTTGCTCGCAAACAAGTGTTAAATAATTACCGCCTTCCCGCCGAGGGAAAGGCCGAAGTAGAGTCTCTCTTTGCTCAGATGGAGAAGCTGGCTTCTGGGTGCGCCAATCAAGGTGTTTTTGAGCAGCAGTTGGCTGCCAGTCCCCTTAGTCAGGAATATAATAATTTGTTGGCCAAGTATGCCAAGTTTTTTATGACCAATGACAAGACTACTGATGAGCAAGTACAGGATCTCCAGAAAATAGCAGCCCAAAGCGCTGCCCAGGAGCAAGTGGAGTCAATGGTCAAGCGTGAGCTTCACACTGCCGCCATGCAGGCCTTGCCCGACGAGGTTCGTGAGTTTAAGTTTGGCGGTCTCCGCGTGGTGCCCGTCATAGGCCCCATCATTCAGTGGATAGACAATATCAAGTGGATTTCACGCCTCTTTGGCCGTAAGTAGGCCATTACCCTACTGTGTAGCGGAATCTTTAGGTAGAGCCTTGTGACGCTTGCTCTCCGAGGCGCCTATCTTAACGAGTTTATTGGCAGCCACTATGATGCTCTGCCCGTTGTCTGATGTGCTTCGCTTCACTTCGTCAATGGCTTTTTGGGTGGCAGTGAGACAGTCTTCCACCCGCTGAAATCGCTCTGCAAAAATTTGAATCCTTTCCACAATAATATTGGCAGCATCAAAGATTTTCTGATGATTCTCCACCTGCTGTATTTGTTTCCAGCTTGTTTCCAGCACTCGCAGCAGGGCATAGAGATTATTGCTGCCGCAAATAATTACGTGTTTCTCATATGCCTCTTTATATAGTTGAGGCTCTGCCGATAGGGCCAGCTGCAGAGCGCTCTCACTAAACACGTACATTATCACGAAGTCCAACTTGTTGCCACATAAGTATTTAGAGTAGTCCTTGCGTGCCAACTCGTCTATGTGTTTGCGCACAGAGCTCACGTGTCTCTTTAGGGCTTCCTTGCGCAGTTGCTCGTTGTTGGTGATGTAGTAGTCTTTGAAGGCCGTCAGCGAAACTTTAGAGTCGATTATAATATCGCGTTTTTCAGGGAAGTGCAGGATTACGTCGGGCTGCAGTCGGTGCCCATCGTTGTCGGTAACAGCATGGTCACGCTCGTCGCGCAATGTTACTTGCTGCTCATATTGCAGCCCTTCCTCAAATCCCATGTCGTCCAGCAGTTGCTTCAGTCGCAGCTCACCGAAATCGCCCTGAGTCTTGCTCTCCCCCGACAGGGCCTGGGCTAGTCGGTCTGCCTTTTCGCCTACATCTTTGGCTTGCATCATGTTTGACTTTATGGCCGAGTCAAGACGCGACATGCTGTTGATATGCTCCAGAGTAGCCTTGTCTACCATCTCTTGCATGCGCTTTAATTCCGTTTGCAACGGGTCCACAATCTTTAATAGCTCTTGTCGGCTGGTAATCTCCAGCTGCTGCTGTCGCTTATGCAGAATATTCTCCGATGAACTGTTGATTTGTTCTTTCATCAGGGCCATCTGCTGCTCCAGCAGTTCTTTCTGGTCTTTCTTTAAGCGTTCCAGCTCGGCGGCATGCATGGCATGGAGTTCGGTGGTGCGCTGGTTGGCGTTATCAAGTTTAGTCTTGAGGACCCCGTTTTGATATTTCAGTTGCGAAATCCTGTTGTTGCATGTCATGGCAGCCACCACAGCCCCAATGGCAAGGCCTGTCAGTGTGAGGAGGATAGTTGTAATCATCGTAAAGAAAAAGTTTGAGAAAGCGGCAGAGGAAAATTTGTATGCAAAAATAGTGTATTTTGTAATAGCAGTGCAAGTAAATTCCCCTTTTTTTCAACATAAATAAATCGAGCTTATGACTATTCATTTAAAAACACGTAAATTTGCGTTCAAGAACATACCAATAACTGCTTGCCAATAACCACAGTGCCGCCAAATTGGATGTGCGGGCTCTCCTCCATACTAGACAAAATAATCAATGCAAAAAAGTCCATGACCAACGAAGAGTATATCTCAGCCCATCAGTCTGACGACGTGCGCCGACTGGCGCTGGCCTCCGTGCCAGAGGGCGTTGATGCTCGCTGGTGTCTGCAGCAGATAGAAGGTCGACAACTGGCTCGACGTAAGTTACCCCTATGGGCGCAGACCGAGGGGGTGTATTATCCGCCGCACCTCTCAATGGAGCAGTGTTCCAGTGAGATCACGGCCCTCTATAAGCGCAGGGTGGTGGAACATCTGTTACCTGCCGTTGCTGACAGGCAGTCGATAGCTGATTTAACAGGGGGCTTCGGTGTAGATTTCTCGTATCTGGCCCCCATCTTTGCTAAGGCGTATTATTTCGAGCAGCAGCCAGAGCTATGTCACATCGCCAAACATAATTTTCCCCTGCTGGGGCTTACCGGTGCAGAGGTGATTAATGCTGATACTGCCGATGTAGCTGTCTGGGCTCGACGCCACTATACATTATTATATATAGACCCTGCTCGTCGTGACGGTGTAGGGCGCAAGACGGTGGCCATTGAGGATTGCGTGCCCGATGTGACAACCATTCAGGAAGACCTTTTGGCAAATTCGCGCCTTGTGATGCTCAAGTTGTCGCCCATGCTTGATATCAGCATGGCCTTGCGCAGGTTACGCCACGTCAGCGAGATTCATGTTGTCAGCGTCAAGGGAGAGTGTCGGGAACTATTGCTAGTGTTGTCGTTATGCGGAGGCCCTCAGCAGATTACCTGTACCAACCTGCAGACAGCAGATCCCACCATATGCTGCATCGCTCAAGAAGCTTGGCTTACTCATGCCGAATGTACCGATGAAATGGGTGATTATATATATGAACCCAATGCATCGCTCCTTAAGGCAGGTGTGCAGGACTTTGTGGCCTTGCGCTATGGTTTGCTTAAACTCCATCGCGACAGTAATCTCTTTACCGGCTCTACCCTATGCCCCAGCTTTCCTGGCCGCATTTTCCGCGTTACTGCTGTCAGTCGTTTTGCAAAACACAACCTACGCCAGTTGCTTGCCGACGTGCAGCAGGCCAACCTCACTGTGCGCAATTTCCCGGCTACCGTGGCCGAACTGCGCAAACGGCTCAAGTTGCGTGAGGGCGGCGACACCTATCTGTTTGCTACAACCTCCGCCAATGGTTCCCACATATTGATAAGATGTCATAAGGTAGTCAAAAACACCGACTATGATACCTTTTAATTGCTAATTAATATGTATTTTTGCATCTTATATGCCAATAATCATTAACTAATAACTGCTATATCGCACAGTGTGGCTGTGCGGCACCTCCCAGGCAGGTAACATATCTCAAACCTCAAAGATAATCGATGGTACTCAATTACATCTGGATCGCATTTTTCGCAATCGCCTTTCTGATAGGATTAGTAAAACTGCTATTCTTGGGCGACATGGAGGTCTTTCCCTCCATCATGGATTCTACCTTTGACACTGCCAAGACGGCTTTTGAACTCAGTCTTGGTCTCACTGGCGTGCTGTCGCTATGGCTTGGCATCATGAAGATAGGTGAGCGCGGTGGCCTTATCAATGCTTTGGCACGCATGCTCAGTCCTGTCATGGTCAAACTCTTTCCTGACATTCCCAAGAACCATCCTGTCTTTGGCAATATGTTCATGAATATTTCGGCCAACATGCTCGGCCTCGACAATGCTGCTACCCCCCTAGGCCTCAAGACCATGGAGGGCCTGCAGAGCCTCAATACCAAGAAAGATACGGCCACCAATCCCATGATTATGTTCCTTGTGCTCAACACCAGTGGACTGACCATCGTGCCCATCTCAATCCTTGTCTATCGTGCCCAGATGGGTGCGGCTCAGCCCACCGATGTATTTCTGCCCATCCTCATAGCCACCTTTGCCGCCACCCTAGGCGGAGTGATTATTACCTCCATCTATCAGAGGATTAATCTTTTCAATCGAACTTTGCTGCTAACTCTCGGCGGAGCCTGTATGGCCGTAGCGGCCATAGTGTGGGCGTTCACTCAGATGGACAAGAACTCGCTCAACACCGTTACCACCATGGGAGCCAACCTCCTGCTTATGCTCATAATAATGCTTTTCCTCTTCTCTGGTGTTAGGAAGAAGATTAATGTCTATGATGCCTTCGTGGAGGGTGCGAAGGAAGGTTTCCAGACAGCTGTGCGCATTATTCCCTACCTCGTGGCGATGCTCGTGGCTATCGGAGTCTTCCGTGCCTCAGGTGCCATGGACTGGCTCATCCTCGGCCTGCAGAAGGCCTTTGAGTTCATCGGCATGGCCACCGACTGGGTAGGCGCCCTGCCCACAGCACTCATGAAGCCTCTATCTGGCAGCGGAGCCCGAGGTATGATGGTTGATGCTATGAGCACCTTTGGTGCCGACTCCTTCATCGGGCGTCTTAGCTGTATTTTCCAGGGTAGCACCGACACCACCTTCTACATCCTGGCAGTCTATTTTGGAGCCGTAGGCATCAGCAAGACGCGCCATGCTGTGGTCTGCGGCCTATTGGCTGACCTCATTGGAGTAATAGCCGCCATACTTGTCTGCTACCTCTTCTTTGCATAGTCTATCGGTTGTTCCAGCTCTAATATAACCATAATGTAATGCCCAGGACTTTGCCCAATTTTTCCAAACAGCGTAACTTTGCATCTCACATATAAAAAAGGATTCCTCTTTCGCATTAGGAAATAAATTTCAATACTAATTATTTAATTCTCTATTATTCTAAATTCGTAATGTTGCTTAACATTCTCTTCGTTCTTCTGGGTTTTGTGCTGCTCATCAAGGGTGGCGACTGGCTCGTTGATGGCTCCGTGGCCATTGCCAAGAGAGCCAAGCTTAGTCCTATGGTCATCGGAATTACTGTAATCGGATTTGGCACCAGTGCTCCCGAGCTTTTCGTGAGCCTGCAGGCAGCCTTGGCCGACAGTCCCGGCATCAGCATAGGCAATATCGTAGGATCCAATATTGCTAATATCGGCCTAATCCTTGGCGTTACAGCCCTGATACTCCCATGCGTATCTAAGGCTTTCACCCTCAAGGTCGACCTCCCTATGATGTGTGCTGCCTGCTGGCTGTTGGTGGGAGTGGGTATGACCGGCACCATTGGCCGTCTGGCAGGTGCCATAGGGGTAGTTACCCTCATTCTGTTTATTTCCTGGGAGGTGCGCCGTTCGCGTCGCCTTACTAAAAATGCCGAATCCAACGAAGAGAATACAGCGCCTGTCATGGCTCTGTGGAAAGCCGTTTTTCTTGCCCTCTTTGCCTTGGCCCTGTTGGTTGGCGGTGCCAATCTGCTCGTTAACGGAGCCTCAGGCATAGCCCGCACGATAGGTGATGCCGTGGGTGCCGACCCCAACGACATGGAGAGGATAATAGGTCTTACCATCGTGGCTGTGGGTACCAGCTTCCCTGAGCTCTTTGCTTCTGTCATAGCAGCCCGCAAGGGTCAGCAGGACATGGCCATTGGCAACATCGTAGGCTCTGTTACCTTTAATGTCCTGTTTGCCATCGGCCTGCCTGCCATTATCTGCCCTATTCACAACTCCGACCAGGGCTTCTTCCTTGACTATCTCCTCATGGGGGGCTTGGCTATCCTCCTATGGTTTTTCATGTTCACCCGCCGCACTCTCGAACGTTGGGAGGGAGCCATCCTACTATTCTTATACATAGCCTATATTGCCTATACCGTTGTCGCCTAGATAAGCAGTCAGAATCGCGAAAACGTCTCTTTTACTATAAATAATAAGACAAAACGCACGGGAGTTAGCAATTGTTAACCCCCGTTTTTTGTAAAAAATAATTTTTAGTAGTGATTGCATAGCAGCGTTGATTAGAACAGACATGAGACTTTTATTCCGAGTCTTTTGCGTGATCATTGCCTAAGTTTAATCTAATCCCCTTGAAAAAAGTTTT
>OCTW013429996.1_pt1 | contig 16841 bp, 11 predicted proteins | sample 1539671 | NCBI WGS metagenome assembly OCTW01 (sample SAMN02144230, study PRJEB22623) | gut metagenome | biome: sheep rumen | host: Ovis aries | place: New Zealand
ACAAATGGAGAAATCGTTGTTGCACTTATAGAAGACGAAGCTACTGTAAAAACATTTTATAAAGAAAAAGATTATATCCGTTTACAACCAGAAAACTCTACAATGGATCCTATTATAGTTCCAGATTGTAAAATCTTAGGAAAAGTCATAGGAGTATTTAGAAAAATGTAAGAGAAAGGTAAGATTAATGAAAAAACATATAATTTTTTTGGTTATAATCGCAATAATTGTTGTTAGTGCATTGCTTGTACCAAAGAAAAAAGAAAATAATCAAAATGAGACTCTAATAATAAATAACGAAGATATTACCTCAAAACTATCAGACAAAATTATTGTACAAGACGATGTTATATATATGAGTTTAGATGATACTAAAAATTGTTTAGATTCTGATTTATATCAGGAAGATGAAAATATAATTTTATCAGGAAACAAAAAGATTGCAGTTTTACAATTAAACAATAACACAATAGAAATTAATGGATCAAAGGTTGAAATAAATGGGCAGGCATTTGAAGCTGCGGAAAATAAGATATATATACCAATCTCAGAATTAGAAAATGTATATGACATTGAATTTTCTTATATGCCAGACTATAAAAATATTGTAATAGATTATTATGAAAATAAATTAGAAAAGGCAAATGCAGTAAAAAATATCTCAGTGAAAAAAGAAGCTAAAACATTTTCAAAAAAAATAGAAAAAATAAAAAAAGGTGATTGGGTTGTCTATATTACAAATAAAGAAAATGGCTGGTCATATATAAGAACTCAAAATGGAAACTTAGGATATGTAAAAACAAAAAAGTTGGATAATTTTGTTACAGAAAGGGAAGACTTTGAAACAGAAAAAACAGAAAAATTTGATGAATCAAAAGTTTTTAAGAAAGATATAACAAATAAAAATATAGAAAAATATTCTGATAGAGAAAAGTTGATAGAAGAAATTATTTCTGAGGCAATTGAAAAAGAAAAAAATATAGTGAAAATCACTTATAAAAAAGAGAAAAATGAAGAATCATTTAGAAAATTTAAAATAGAAGCTGTTGCAATTTTAAAAGAATGTGGTATAACTATTCTATTAGAGTAAACAAATGAAAGGCAAGGTTGAAAATAATTATAATTCAACCAAATTTGTGCCTTAGAAGAGGAATGAAAGAAATGAAAAAGAAAATTATAAGTATATCTGCTAGTGTTATTATTTTAATAGTAGCTGTTATAGTATTTGGAATAATTTGGTACAATGTTGGACAAAAGCCAGTAGATACAAGCAATTCAGAAGAAAAAATAATAGAAATAGATTCAGGGATTGGAACAAAAAATATAGTAAAAATATTAAAAGAAAATAATCTTGTAAGAAGTGAATTAGCCACTGAAATTTATATAAAATTAAACAATATTAATAGTTTAAAAGCAGGAAAATATCAATTAAATGAAACTATGTCTTTACAAGAAATACTAAATGTTATTTCTTCTGGAAAAGTATATGACGAAACAGTTAAAATTACTTTTCCAGAAGGGAAAAATATGAGATGGATAGCTAATAAAATAGCAGAAAGTACAAAAAATACAGAAGAAGATGTATATTCATTATTACAAGATACCACATATATACAATCATTGATTCAAGAATATTGGTTTATAGATGAATCTATAATGAATGAAAATATATATTATCCATTAGAAGGATATTTATTTCCAGATACCTATACATTTGAAAATGGTGATATATCTGTAAAAGATATATTTAGCAAAATGCTAAATAATACAGACAAAATCCTTACAAAATATCAGAATCAAATTAACAATAGTGGATTTAATGTACATCAAATACTTACAATTTCTTCAGTAATAGAGCTAGAAGGAAATGATTCAGATGCAAGAGCAGGAATAGCAAGTGTTTTTTATAATAGATTAAGAAAAAATATGCCATTAGGTAGTGATGTTACAACATATTATGCTGTAAGAAAAGAAATGACAGAGTCATTATATGTTGATGACATAAATTCAGAAAACGCATATAATACTCGTGGACCAAATATGAATGGAAAATTACCAGTAGGTCCTATTTGCAATCCTTCAGAAGATGCTATTAAGGCTGCATTAAATCCAGCACAGACAAATTACCTATATTTTGTAGCAGATATAAATGGTAAGGTATATTTCTCAGAAAATTATGAAGGACATCAACAAATAATACAAAAATTGCAACAAGAAGGCTTATGGTCAGAGTAATAATGCTTTTATTAGTTAATATATATAGACTATAATTATAATCTATATTTTTATATAAAAGAGGAGCAATGTCCTATGAAAAAAATTTTATTTAAAGGCTGTGGAACAGCAATTGCAACACCATTTGATAAAGATGGTGTAAACTTAGAGGAGTTTTCTAAATTAGTAGAAGACCAAATAAGAGGAGGAGTAGATGCACTAATTGTTTGTGGTACAACAGGAGAATCTGCAACGATGACAGAACAAGAAAGATTGCAAACAATCGAATGTGCTGTAAAAACATCAAATGGAAGAATACCAATAATTGCAGGAACAGGGTGTAATAATACAAAAGCAGTTATTGAAATGAACAGTAAAGTAGAAAAAATTGGTGTAGATGGAGTTTTAATTGTTACTCCATATTATAACAAAACTACGCAAGATGGATTAATAATACATTACAAAACTATTGCAGAAAATACAAAATTACCTATTATTTTATATAATGTTCCAAGTAGAACTGGTGTTAATATAAAACCAGAAACAGCATTAGAACTTTCAAAAATAGAAAATATAGTAGCAATTAAAGAAGCTAGTGGAGATTTATCACAAATTGCATTAATTGCAAGTCTATGCAGAGAAAACCTTACAATATATTCAGGAAATGATGATCAGGTTATTCCAATTCTTTCATTAGGAGGAAAAGGTGTAATCTCTGTATTGTCTAATATTAAACCAAAATATACACATGATATGTGTTACAATTTTTTCGATGGTAAAATAGAGGAGGCAGCAAAAATGCAATTAGATGCAATACCACTAATAAAAGAACTATTTTCAGAGGTAAATCCAATACCATTAAAAGCTGCATTAAATATTATTGGATATAATTATGGAGTACCAAGACTTCCATTAATAGAAATGACTGAAGATGGTAAGAAAAAAATAGCAAAATTGTTAAGCTAATTTATAATTCAAAAAGAGGAAAAAATGGTTACAGATAAAAATACAATTTATAATGATAAACAATATATAAATATTGTAAAAGATATTTTGGAAAATAGTATGGTTCAACAAATGAAAAATTATAGGCAACATTACAATGTAAATTGTTTTGATCATTGTTTATATGTTTCATACAATTTATACTTAATTTGCAAAAAGAAAAAATTAGATTATGTGTCTGCAGCAAGAGCAGGAATGCTTCATGATTTATTTTTATATGATTGGCGAAAAAGAGAAAATGGAAGAAAAGGACATCATGCATTTACACATGCTAAACTTTCTTATGAAAATGCAAGTAAAATATTTAATTTAAATGACAAAGAAAAAGATATAATATTAAAGCACATGTGGCCAATAACACTAGCTATACCAAGGTATAGAGAATCATTTTTAATAACTTATATAGATAAATATTTTGCATGTTATGAAAAAAAAATTAGTTAAAATAGTGATTGGAGAAATGAATGAAAAAATCAAAGAAAATAGTAATAATATTCTTATTTATATTATTAATAATTTTACTGCCAAATGCTTCAAAAGCAGCAATTGTTGGAGGAGTAAAAAGTGTAAAAGCTGTATATAATACAAAATCAACTTTGACTTTAAAATGGGATAAAGTTAAAGATGCAAGTTATTATCAAATATATATGTATAATGATAAAAATAATAAATATGAATATTATAAAACTACAAGTAGTACGAAATATACTGCAAATAGATTATACACAGCTAAAAAATATAAATTTAGGGTTAGAGCAATTAGAAAAGTGAAAAATAAAAAATACTATGGAAAATATTCAAAAACATTAGTTACGGGAACATGTCCAAGAAAAGTAGAGAATTTAAAAATAGGTTCTCAAATTGGTGGAAATGTTGAGATTACATGGGATGGTGTTGTAAAGGCAACAGCATACAAAATATATATTTGTAAATATAATACGAATAATTATATATATTATGGAAACACAACAAATACTTTTTTTGTAGTTTCAAATTTAGAAGTTGGACAAAAATATAAGATTAGAGTAAGAGCATATAAAAAAATAGAAAATACAAAATTTTATGGTGAATATTCTTCAAGTGTAATAGCTACTATGAGATTGGATCAAGTAAATAGATTACATATAAGTAAAAATACATTAAAATGGAATGACATTTCAAATGCAGATGGTTATAAAATTTATAAATATAATATTTCGAAGTCTAAGTGGGAATATTACAAAAGAACATCAAATTTATATATGTCAATTCCTAATAGTGATTCAACAGATATATATAAAGTTAGAGCATATATAGTAATAAATAAAATAAAATATTATGGAACATATTCTGTTATAATTAGTACTAAACAAGGTATTGATGTCTCAAAATATCAAGCAGATATTAATTGGAGTAAATTAAAAAATTATGGAATTACATTTGTGGTTATAAGGGCCGGATATAGAGGATATGGAACAGGTAAAATTGCTGAAGACAAATATTTTAAAAGGAATATTCAAGAAGCTACTAAATTAGGGTTAAATGTTGGAATATATTTTTATTCTTATGCAATAACAGAAAAAGAAGCAGTAGAAGAGGTAGATTGGTGTGTAAATAAGCTGAAAGAATATGGAGTAGCATCAAAATGCGAATTTATAGCTTATGATTTTGAAGAATATAGATTTAGTGGCAGAAGAGCATCAAATATGACGAAAAAGGAACTAAATAATATTGGAATTGCATTTTTAAAAAAGGTAAAAGCAAATGGGTATACGCCAGTTTTATATGCAAATAAAAGTTACTTGAAAAATTATTTTGATGTAAATATAATTATAAAGCAAGTACCAAGTACAAAAATTTGGCTTGCACATTATACATCAGATGGAGAAATCACTGATTACAAAGGAAACTATTCAATATGGCAATATACAGAAGAAGGAGTGGTTGACGGTATTTCTGGAAATGTGGATTTAAATGTTGTGTATTTTTAAGAAAGATAAAGCCTTAATTATTAAAATTAAAAATTTTTAATGATTAAGGTTTTTATAAAATTATACTGAACAGTACAAAAGTAGACATTTTTAAAAAAAGTGATATAATATGTTCATAAAATTAAAATAAAAGGAGAAATTTATATGCCATTTAGAGATTTTAAATTACCTATAATGCCTAAGTTTAAGTTTAGCAAAATGAAGGTGGATATGGAAGAATTAAATAAAATAGATTATGAAAAAATTGAAAAAGAAAAATCAGAGAAGAAAGAACATAAAAAGAGGAATACACCATATTATGATAAAATGACTCATTACAAAACAGTTAAAGAATTTTTTACAAGGTCTGTAGAATTGTACCCTAATCAACCATGTATATTAGAAAAACCTGGACATAAAGAACCATACAAAACTATTACTTATAAAGAATTTGCTGCAGATGTTAATGCATTAGGAACTGCTATGACCAAAATATTAAATTTAACTAATAAAAGAGTTATAATAATTGGTGAGACACAGTATGGATGGTATGTGTCTTATATGGCGATGCTTTGTGGAGTTGGAATAGCAGTACCTACAGATAGAGAATTACCATTAAATGAATTAGAAAATGTAGTAAGAAGATCAAGAGCTTCTGCAATTATTTATTCACAAAGGAAAGCAGATGATATAAAAAAATTAAAAGATAAATTAACAAGTGTAGAATACTTTATAGAAATGAAGTCAGAAGCAGAAAAAAATGAAAAAGATGTTGGACTAGAATATTTAATAAATGAAGGCAAAAAATTAATAGATTTAGGTGATGATTCATTTTCTAAAATTGAAATTGATCCTGAAGAATTCAAAATATTATTTTGGACATCTGGTACTACATCACAATCAAAAGGTGTTATGTTATGCAATAGAAATCTTGCAGAAAATATAAATGCTGTTACAGCATATGTAACTCTATATCCATCAGATAGATTATTTTCAGTATTACCATTACACCATTGCTATGAATCTACAATAGGATTTTTATATCCAATGTCACAAGGAGCTTCTGTTGCGATATGTGAAGGATTAAGATATATTGTGCCAAATTTACAGGAAGCGCACCCAACAGCTATTTTAACTGTTCCTCTTTTGGTTGAAAGCTTGTATAAGAAAATAAACGAAAAAATAGTAAAAAGCAAAAAAGGTAAAATAGTTAATACAATGATACAAATTACAAAATTGTTAGACCATGCAGGTATTGATATTAAAAGAAAAGTATTTAAAGAAATATATGACAATTTAGGTGGAAAACTTAGAATTATAGTTTCTGCTGCAGCACCTGTAGATCCAGGTGTAGGAGAATGGTTACAAAATATTGGTATTATATTTATGCAAGGGTATGGCTTAACAGAAACAGCACCAATTTCTGCATTAGTACCAGAATATGCACCAAATCCAAAATCTGCTGGTATGCCAATAGTACAGGCTGATTTTAAAGTTTTAGATCCAAATGAAAATGGTGAAGGAGAAATATTAATAAAAACACCTACACTTATGCTTGGATATTATGAAAATGAAGAAGAAACTAAAAAGGTAATAGATAAAGATGGATATTTTCACTCTGGAGATGTGGGATATATAGATGAAAAAGGATATGTTATTTTAACAGGAAGAAACAAAAATGTTATTGTTACTCAAAACGGTAAAAATATCTATCCAGAGGAGATAGAAGGATTATTAGATAAAGTAGATGAAATAAAAGAGTCTTTAGTATATGGAAAAGAACCTGAAAAAGGTGGAAGAAGAGATGAAAAAGAATTAATTGTTACTGCAAGAGTAATTCCAAATTATGAAAAAATAAAAGAATTACATGGTGATTTATCGGAAAAAGAAATTTATGATTTAATTTGGTCTAAAGTAAAAGAAGTAAATAAAAAGCTTACATCATATAAGGCTGTTAAAGACCTAGAAATAAAAGAAGGAGAATTCGAAAAAACTTCTACAATGAAAATAAAGAGATATAAAGAATTAAAGAAAAAATAATATTTTTGTATATTTTGTTTTTAATATGAAAGTATTGCATTTTTACCATAATTTTGATATAATGGTAACATAAAATGTTTAATATGGAATTATTAATTATAATTCCTAAGCATTTTATAGAGACTTTTTTAGCAGTCACTATGAGAGGAGTGGTATTATGGTAAAAGTGGCATCATATTTAAATGAGTTTTTATCTTTTTTAGAAAGTAAGGAAATGTTTTTTGGAAGAGATTATTTGACATCATATGTTTTGTTGACAATGTATTTAGAATATGATACCTCAAACAATTTTCTTCGGAATGCAATTTTAAAAAGAACAGCAAAAAGTAATAAGGATATTAATTCAGACGTTTTTGAATTAATTACCAATTGCAAAGAGGTAAAATTTAGCACTAAAATTGAAAAATTCGGTTATGATATTAAATTTTCTACAGAACTTAGTAAAGTGATTTTTAATATTTTTAATAATGAAAATCTTGAATCATTATCTTGTAAAGAGTTTATTAAAAAAGTATTTTTTGATGATGAAAATTTATTTAAAATAATTTCTGAATTTTTGGTAAATGGTTATGGAGTTTCTAATGTTGGTGAATTAAAAGTGGCTTTTGAAAATAGCTATGGAAATATTGAGAAAGAATACTTAGAAATTTCAAATGAAGTAAAGCCATATATTTCGACAATTAATGGAAACTTGGAAGAAAACAAATATCAGTGTAAGAGCTCTTCTGCAGTTAAAAGCTTTTGCTGGGTTGAACTTCTCAAAAAGAAGAAAAACAAGATTGCAATTGTTGGATCTAATGCAATAGGAAAAAAGCCTATTATTTATGATATGGCTTATGATATTGCACATGGAAACGCACCTACTGAATTTAATAATTATACTATTATTAAAGTGGATTTGTTAAGAATTATTTCTGGCACAGCTGATGAAAAAGTATTGGAAAACAGAGTGAAAAAAGTTAAAGAATTTTTAGAAAACAAAGAAAATACAATTATCTTTATTGATAATTTCTATATTTTAGGCTATGAAGATTCTTTTTCTGAAATTTTGTATTATCTGTTTTTACCTATTTTTCTTAGTAGTAAATTCAAGATAATTACAACTCTTCCAACCGAAAGTATTGTAATTATTAAAGATGATTCAAAGATGACAAAAGCATTTACTTGCGTGAGTATGTTTGGACCACCAAAAGAAGACTTACAAGCAGCAATAAAACCAACGATTTATAGTTTAACATTTTATCATGGAGTTATTATTAGCAATTCGATTTTTAAAATGGCTGTAATGTTTGCACAAACATTTGGTGCAAGTTTGGATTCTGATAAACTTTTCAATAGTATTAAAGATCTAATTGATTTTTCTATGGTTCATGCAAGACAAAAAGAAAGAACTTATGTTAAAGAAGAAGATATTAGATTTATGTATCACACACTATTTGAAGCTTATGAAAAGCTTTCAGATGTTAATAAAACTATGACAGCAATTCATGAAGCTGGACACTATGTTGTTAAAAGATTTTGCGGAGAACTTAAAGGAATTTCTGTTTCTCTTGTTACAATTATTCCTCAAGGAAATTTTGGAGGTTTCAATTTACTTGATTTTGATGAAGAAAAATTTGAAACTGATAGCTATGAGTTTTATTTGCAGAATATTGCAGTTGCTCTTGGAGGAAGAGCAGCAGAAGAAATTTTTGCTAAACAGATTTCTTCTGGAGCATCAGCAGATTTACAATATGCAACAGAGATTGCTTATAACCTGATTTCAAATCTTAGCCTTAATAAAAAGAATGGAAAACAAGAAGTTAAAGCTAATGAAAATTTGATGTCAGAAGCATCTTTAAACAGAGTAGATCGTAAAGCGAATAAAATTATTAAAGAAGCTTACAAAATTTCAAAATCAATATTGATTAATCATCAAGATTATGTGATTGGTCTAGCAAATCTTTTATTAGAAAAGCAAGTTGTAACACATGCTGAAATTCATAAGCATGAAATGAAAGTAGGAGGACATTTTATTTGGGTGAAAAATCCGTAGGAAATTAACCAATATCATTTAAAAGAGTACCCTAAATTAGGGTACTCTTAAAAAATTTATTAAGAGGGTAAAAATATGTTTAAATTACATTCAAATTATAAGCCAACAGGTGATCAACCTGAGGCAATAAAATATTTATCAGATGGTATAAAAGAAGGAAAAAAATATCAAACATTATTGGGAGTTACAGGGTCTGGGAAAACTTTTACAATGGCAAATATAATACAAAAAGTTCAGAAACCAACACTTGTACTTGCTCATAACAAAACTCTTGCAGGACAATTATATAGCGAGTTTAAAGAGTTTTTCCCAGAAAACAGAGTTGAGTATTTCGTATCATATTATGATTATTATCAGCCAGAAAGTTATATTCCACAATCTGATACATATATAGAAAAAGATGCATCAATAAATGATGAAATAGACAAATTGCGTCATAGCGCAATACTTTCATTATTTGAAACAAGAGATGTTATAATAGTAGCATCTGTTTCATGTATATATGGTTTAGGAGATCCAGAAGATTATCAAGGAATGATTTTATCTTTAAGACCAGGACAAGAAGTTGGAAGAGATGCAGTAATGAAACGACTTGTAGAGATGCAGTATTCGAGAAATGAGATTGATTTTAAAAGAGGAACATTTAGAGCAAAAGGAGATATACTGGAAATATATCCATCATCTCAAAGTGAGCAAGCTTTAAGATTTGAATTTTGGGGAGATGAAATTGAAAAAATAAGTGAAATAAATGCTATTACGGGTCAAAAAATAGGAGAAAGAATGCATGTTTTAATTCCACCAGCTTCTCAATATGCAACAGAAAAAGAAAAAGTAGATAGAGCATTAGTTACAATAGAAAAAGAAATGAAAGAACAGGTCCAATTTTTTAAAGATCAAAATAAATTGATAGAAGCACAAAGAATAGAAGAAAGAACGAATTTTGACTTAGAAATGTTAAAAGAAACTGGATTTTGCCAAGGAATAGAAAATTATTCAAGACATATTTCAGGAAGAAAACCTGGTAGTCCACCATATACTTTACTAGATTATTTTCCAAAAGATTTTTTAATGTTAATAGATGAATCACATGCAACTATACCACAGGTAAGAGCAATGTATAATGGAGATAGAGCTAGAAAAGATTCACTTGTAAAATATGGATTTAGATTGCCATCAGCTTATGATAATAGACCACTTACATTTAACGAATTCGAGAAAAGAATAAATCAGGTTGTATTTGTAAGTGCCACACCTGCAGATTATGAAAAAGAACATTCAAAAGAAAATGTGGTAGAGCAAATTATTCGTCCTACTGGTTTATTAGACCCAAAAATAGAAGTAAAACCTGTTGAAAATCAGGTAGATGATTTGATAGAGCAAATAAGAATTAGAGTAGAAAGAAATGAGAGAGTGCTTGTTACAACACTTACAAAAAAAATGGCAGAAGATTTAACAGCATACCTTAAAGGATTAGATATAAAAGTAAATTATATACATTCAGATACTAAAGCATTAGAGAGAATGGAAATAATCAGAAAATTAAGACTTGGAGAATTTGATGTATTAGTTGGAATAAACCTTTTGCGTGAAGGACTTGATATACCAGAAGTTTCACTAGTTGCAATATTAGATGCAGACAAAGAAGGTTTCTTGCGTTCAGAACGATCTTTAATTCAGACAATAGGACGTGCAGCGCGTAACACAGATGGAACAGTTATAATGTATGGAGATGAACTAACTAAAAGCATGGAAAATGCCATTAGAGAAACGAACAGAAGAAGAGCAATTCAGCAAAAATACAACCAAGAACATGGAATAACACCAACTACAATAAAGAAAGACATAAGAGATACAATAAGTGCAATAAAAGCAGAAGACATTGGCACTGAATTTAAGATGAGCAAAGATGAAGACATAAAAGATGTAATAACAAGACTTACAGATGAAATGCTAGAATGTGCAAGTAAGATGGAATTTGAAAAGGCAGCAGAATTGAGAGACAAAATTAAAGAATTAGAAAAAATTTAATTTCAAATAGGGACGGTTCTTTTTAAAAAGGGGACGGTTCTTTTTTTAAAAAGAACCGTCCCCTTTTTAAAAAGAACCGTCCCCAAATGAAAGAAATGAAATTAAAAATTTTTTGACCATTAAAGGGGGAATTATGTAAAATACGTCGAATAATATAATATAGGGGAGTTTGGAGAAAGAGAGGAAGAGAATGCGATATAGTGATGAAATTTTAGATGAAGTTAAACGTTCAAATGATATTGTAGAAGTTGTATCACAGTATGTTTCTTTAAAAAGAAGCGGTCGAAATTATTTTGGATTATGCCCATTTCACAATGAAAAATCGCCTTCATTTTCAGTATCTCCAGATAAACAAATATTTCATTGTTTTGGCTGTGGAGTTGGAGGCAATGTTTTTACCTTTATAAGTAAAATAGAAGGTATAGGATTTAAAGAAGCAATAGAAGTTTTGGCGGAAAAAGCTAATATTGTTTTGCCAAAAAATAATGATTATGTAGATTCTGCAAAAGAAGAATTAAAGGCAAAAGTTTATAAAGTAAACACATTTACAGCTGAGTTTTATCATAAAAAGTTATATGACCCGAGCTCAAAAGTTGCACAAGAATATGTAAAAAAAAGAAAACTAAATAATGAAACACTCAAGAGTTACAAAATTGGATTTTCGGGTAATTATGATGAATTATATCAAGCATTAAAAAAAGAAGGATTTCAAGATCAAGAAATTTTAGAGTCAGGATTGGTAAACAAAAACGAAAATGGAACACATATAGATAGATATAGAAATAGGCTAATGATTCCAATTTTGGATGAAAGAAATAGAGTAATAGGATTTGGTGGGAGAATTTTAAAAGAAGAAAAGTCAACAAAGAATCCAAAATATATTAATTCACCAGCAAATATTGTTTATGAAAAAGGAAGAAATTTATTTGGTTTAAATGTTGCAAAAAAAGGAGATACTAAAAGATTATTAATTGTGGAAGGCTATATGGATGTAATTTCATTACATCAAAGAGGAATTACAAATGTTGTAGCAGCATTGGGCACCGCACTTACAACTCAGCAAGGATGGCTACTTAGAAAAAATTGTGAACAAGTAATTTTAGGATTTGATGCAGATGGTGCAGGTCAGAAAGCTGTACAAAGGTCAATGGAAGTTATGCAAAATATGGGTTGTGATATTAGAGTATTACAGATGCCAAGATCAGAAGCCAAAGATCCAGATGAATATATTTTAAAATACGGATCTGCTAGATTTAAAAAACTTATGGATAATGCAATTTCTTTAGTAGAATATAAAATAAAAATTTTGAGACAAGATTTAAATTTAGAAAATGCAAGTGATAAAATCAAGTTTTTAAACGAAATAGCGAAATTACTTTCAAAAATAGATAATACAATAGAAAGAGAAATATACATAGAAAAGATTACAAAAGGATATAATATTTCAAAAGAGGCAATTTATGCTGAAGTAACAAAGCTAAAATATAAAGATAACCAGGGAAGTAAAATCTTAGAAAGTGATAGAAACATAGTGCGAAGGAGAAATCCTGAGAAAAAGAATATTGTTTCAGAAGACATTATAAAGAGAGAAAATACGATAATTTCAATATTATTAAATGATCCAAGTACAGCAGAATTGATACATAAAAATATAAAAATAGAAGACTTTAAAGACGAGCGAAATATAGAAATATTGAGCCAAATATATAAAGAAATAGAAAAAGAACATGATAATTTATCTATAATAGTAGATCATATAGAAGATGATGAAATAAGAAATCATCTTGCAAAAATAATGGTTGAAGATTATGGAATTGCCGACAATAAAAAGGCAATACAAGATATAGTAAAAAAATATAATGCAGAAAAGTTAAAAAATAGAAGAGATGAAATTTTAGAAAAAATTGAGTTGGAAACAGATTCTGAAAAAAAGAAAGCTTTAGGACAAGAGTTAAATGACATAATTTTAAAATTAGCCTTAAATGGAAAGGAATGAATATAGATAATGGAAGAAAAGAAGAAAAATGAAAAATTAAAAGATGAAGAAATAAAAAAGAATATCGAAAAAAGCGAAAATGAAGAGAAGAAAGCTACAGTGATTGAAAACAAAAACGATGAAACTGATGAAAAAACAAAAGAAAAGCTTGAGAAAATAATAAAAAAGGCAAAGGAAAAAGGAAAAATTACTTATGGTGAACTTGCTACAGAACTTACAGATGCTACTCCAAATCAAATGGAGCAGGTTTTTGATGCTATAGAAAAAATTGGAATAAATCTAAATGAAGACTTTGAAGACGAGCCAGATGAAGAAGATTTAAAAGAAGTAGAAGATTTAAATATTGAAGAAGCTTTTGATGACACAAGTTTTGAAGGTATAAATTTAGATGATCCTGTAAGAATGTATTTAAGAGAAATAGGGAGAATTCCATTACTTTCTTATGAAGAAGAGACAGAACTTGCAAAAAAAGTTTTGAAAGGAGACGAAGAGGCTAAACAAAAATTAGCTGAAGCAAATTTAAGGTTAGTTGTAAGTATTGCAAAAAAATATGTTGGAAGAGGAATGTTATTTTTAGATTTAATTCAAGAAGGCAATATGGGATTAATAAAAGCAGTAGAAAAATTTGATTATACAAAAGGTTTTAAATTTAGTACTTATGCAACATGGTGGATTAGACAGGCAATTACAAGAGCGATTGCAGATCAAGCAAGGACAATTAGAATTCCAGTTCATATGGTAGAAACAATAAATAAATTAATAAGAACTTCAAGACATCTTTTACAACAAATGGGTAGAGAGCCAACACCAGAAGAACTTGCAAAAGAACTTGATATGAGTGTAGAAAAAGTGCAAGAGATTCAAAAAATTGCCCAAGATCCTGTATCTTTAGAAACTCCAATAGGTGAAGAAGATGATAGTCATTTAGGTGATTTTATTCAAGATGATGATAGTCCTGCACCTCAAGATGTTGCAGCATATACTCTATTACGTGAACAATTAGAAGAAGTTATGGGGACTCTTACTCCTAGAGAGGCAAAGGTTTTAAGACTTAGATTTGGACTAGATGATGGTAAAGCAAGAACTTTAGAGGAAGTTGGAAAAGAATTTGATGTTACTCGTGAACGTATTCGTCAAATAGAAGCCAAAGCTTTAAGAAAATTAAGACACCCAAGCAGAAGCAAAAAATTGAAAGATTACATGGGATAACTTGATTAATTTATGTAAAACATTATTAAGATTCATAGTTTTACAGTTTTAATAATTTATCCAAAAGGAAAAATTTGAAAACAAATTATTACAAAGTTTTCACAATTTTATCATATTTATAAGGTAAAATATTTATAGATAAATATATAAATAGGAGGAAAATACCTTGGATGACACATTAATTTTAGTAGTAGATGATGAAGCAAGAATGAGAAAATTAATTAAAGACTTTTTAGCAACTAAAAATTATAAAATAATAGAAGCTGGAGATGGAGAAGAAGCACTAGAGGTTTTTGAAGAAAATAAAGAAAAAATAAAATTAGTTTTATTAGATGTTATGATGCCAAAAATAGATGGTTGGACAGTTTTAAGAAAAATTAGACAAGATTCAAAAGTACCAGTAATAATGCTTACTGCTAGGGGAGAAGAGCAAGATGAGCTATTTGGGTTTGAACTTGGGGTTGATGAATATATTTCAAAGCCATTTAGTCCTAAAATTTTGGTTGCAAGAATCGAAGCGATTTTAAAAAGAGTCAATGGAGAAAAAAAAGAAAATAAAAATTTTGGTGGAATCGAAATTGATGAAGCAGGAAGAACAGTTACAGTAGATGGGAAACCTATAGAACTTAGTCTAAGAGAATATGAGCTATTAAAATATTTATTAGATAATGAAAAAGTAGCTTTATCACGTGATAAGATTTTGAATAATGTTTGGAATTATGATTATTATGGAGATTCCAGAACTATAGATAGCCACATAAAGAAAATAAGACACAAATTAGGTAAAAAAGGCAAATATATCGAAACAATACGAGGAGTAGGATACAAATTTGAAGTAAAATAAAATATAATATAATAAAACATAATAGCTGAGATTTAAAATCAGCTATTTTTAAAAAGGAATAGATAATATGGGAAAAACAAGGATTTTTAAATCTATTAGAACAAAACTATTTTTAACACTATGTGTAATTGTTATTTTAATAGTAATTTCTTTAATAGTATTAAATAGTTTTGTATTGGGAAAATTTTATTTATATAATAAAAAAGAAAGTTTAAAAAACGCATTTGAAACAATAAATACATATTACAATAATTCAATAAGTCAAGATGATATTAATACAGAGCTTGAAAAAATATCAATAAAAAATGATTTTGATATAGTAATAAAAGATACAGATGATAATAACATCTATATATCTGATAAAGATTTTTTTACTGGAATATTTCAAATGTTAATGATGACATCAAAAAAATATAATAGAGAAGAAGATATAATAGAAAAGCAAGATAATTATACAATCAGTGAATTTTTTGATAATGGAACAAATATAAAATATATATTATTAAATGCAACATTAGATAATGGTTATGCACTTTGCATTAGAATGCCAATAACTTCAATTAATGAGAGTGTAAAAATTTCAAATGAATTTTTATATATAATAGGTGCATTTGTTATTATCTTTGGCGGCATTGTATTGTCAATAGTTTCAAAAAGATTTAGTGAACCAATAGAGGAATTAGACAATATTGCAAAAAGAATGGCAAATTTAGATTTCAGTCAAAAATATAAAGTATCTCAAGCAAATGATGAGATAGACAATTTAGGAAAAAGTATCAATGAGTTATCTGACAAGTTAGAGGCAACTATTCAACAACTAAAAACTACAAATATCGAACTTGAAAAAGATGTAGAAGAAAAGTCTCAAATAGATGAAATGAGAAAAAGTTTTATATCTGATGTATCACATGAGTTAAAAACTCCTATTGCACTGATTCAAGGATATAGCGAAGGTTTAATAGAAAATGTAAATACAGATGATGAAAGCAGAAAATTTTATGCAGAAGTTATTTTAGATGAAGCAACAAAAATGGATAAATTAGTCAAACAATTATTAGAACTTATGAAACTTGAGTATGGAAAAAAGAAGTTTAATAATGAGGAATTTGATATACTTGAACTAGAAAGGGAAATTTTAAGAAAATCACAGGTTATGATAGAAAAAGAAAATATAGAATGTGAAATAGAAGATTCTAAGCCAATAATGGTTTATGCAGATAATTTATATATTGATCAATTATTTACAAATTATATAACAAATGCAATAAAATATTCTACAGAAATTAATGGAAAAAAGAAAATAAAAATTAGTAATAAGGTAAAAGATAATAGGAAAGTAAGGGTAATTGTATTTAATAGTTCTGAAGGACTTTCAGATGAAGAAATGCACAGAATTTGGAATAGATTTTATAAAATTGATGAATCAAGAAATCGTGATAAAGGTGGAAATGGTATTGGACTATCACTTGTAAAAGCAATTATGAATAATTACGGAAATAAATATGGAGCAAGAAATGTTGC
>OCTW013420924.1_pt1 | contig 16838 bp, 13 predicted proteins | sample 1539671 | NCBI WGS metagenome assembly OCTW01 (sample SAMN02144230, study PRJEB22623) | gut metagenome | biome: sheep rumen | host: Ovis aries | place: New Zealand
CTAAGAGAGCCTTCAGCACTATCGTCTGTAACTCCTGTAACTCCTGAACTCCTGAACTCCAAGAAGTTGAGCGAATGCGAAACTTGAATTCTATGATAATAAAGCTCTGAAAATTTGGATAATAATAGAAATAGTATTAACTTTGCAAATAAACAATACAATCATGAAACAAAAGCCATTAATTATGAAAAAAAGAGTCATTTTGATGGGTGTAGCGCTGCTTACAGCCCTTTCGCTTTCGGCGCAGCCGCAGCTGGGAGCATGGAACAGCCTTGCCGTGAAGGCTGACGTGACAGGCATAGACCACGACGCTAACTATGTCTACGTGAGCACGGCCGACGATGGGGTCGTGCAGATTGACAAGCTTACGGGCGAGCAGCAGTGCTTGAACCGTAGCAACGGGAAGTCACACGTGAGCAATCTGAGCAGTATCAGGGTGCACGGGGGTGACATCTGGCTGATGGGACAGGAAGGTGGCATTGGCTGCTGGCACGACGGACAGCTGAGCGTCTATGACGACTGCTTTTTCACTGGCCAGTACATGAAAGGTATTGCCTTCGACGGTGACAACGTGTGGGTGGCCGACAAGAATCTCTACCGAATGAAGAATGGAACGGTGGAGAGCACCTTTGTGGTTCACAGTGATCTCGACAGCTATGTGGAGGACCTGGCCATCGACCAGAGCGGCACCGTGTGGGCTGGCGGCTTTGATGCCGGTGGCGAATACTTTCTGAACAAGGTGGAGGATGGCAACCTTGAGACCGTTGCCTTCCCATACGGAAGCATCCATGCCATTAAGGTCGGTGCCGACAAAGTCCTTTGGATGGCATCGGAAGGGGGACTCGTCAGATACGAGAACGGTGAGTTCCAGGTGTTGAACAACAGCAATTCCAACCTGCCCAGAAAGGCGGTGAAGGCACTGGCCATTACGCAAGACGGCGACGTGTGGACAGCCGTTGACGACTGTCTGTGCCACTATGAAGGAGACGGCACGTTCACCATCTACAAAGACACGCGTCTGCAATATGTGAAGTGCATCGACACCGACGGCGACGAGCTCTTCGTGGGCACCACAAATGGTCTCTATCGGTTTGAGAACGGCAGCTTTGAGCCCGTCAGCCTGCTGGGCGCCCTGTCAGAGAGTCTTGGCAGCGACATCTACTTCAACCCCGCTGCCGAGGCAGTGGCCAAAGGCTTGGTGTGGATAGCTACAAACAAGGGCATTACAGCCTATGACATGGACAAAGGAACAGCTGAGGCGCTGCCTGTGAATGGCGAGACGAAGTGGATGAGGACAGACTGCGAGGGACATGTGTGGATAGGGCAGAATGTAGGTTCCGCCGGCATGAAGGTGAAGCGTCTGGATGAGAATGGCGGTACGCTGACAGACGTGAAGGCATTCCCGTCGCAGGTCAATGCTGTCTACGACATGGAGATAGCCAGCGACCTCACGCTCTGGGCAGCTACTAACAACGGTGTCTATCATTACACTGGTACACAATGGAAGCAGGAAAGCGGCATCAATGCACCGGGCAACCGCTCGATGGGGCAGATAGAGATTGATGGGAACGGCAATGTATGGGCCGGCTCTAATGACCGAGGAGGCCTGTTCAGGCGCAGTGAAGGCGTATGGACATACTACAGCCTTGATGCCAACAGCGTCTACAACACCATCGTCGGCATGAAGGCCGCTGCTGACGGCTTCTTGTGGATTAGCTGTGGAGAGTACCAGAAGAGCAAGCTGGTGAAGTTCGATGGAAGCACGATGACCAAGATAGACGGTGGTCTCTTCAAGCAGATAGAAGTAGACGCAGACGGCAACGTGTGGGGCGTGTCGAAGTCGGGCTACGGTGCCATCTCAGTGTACGACGGCAACGGCTGGACGAAGATAGACACCTCGAACAGCGGCATCAGCTCGAACAGCGTCAGTGGCATCAAACTCGACTACAGCAATGGCTGCGTATGGGTGTTCCATGGTATGTACAACCAGCGCACCGTCTCAGTCGTTGAAGTGGACTGGCAGAACGCACCTCATGGCTCGGTCGTCAATCCCGACGACAATAGCAATACCTCCGTCAAGGCTATAGAGACGACCACCGATGCCAAGACCGTCTATGCAGTAGACGGAACATTGCGCAGCAGCATCGCCAACGGCGTGAACATCGTGAAGATGGCTAACGGCGAAGTGCGGAAGGTGATGAGAGGCAAGAAGTAAGAGTGAAGCCCCCCAAGCCCCCGAGGTGGGATGTGGTTAGTGGAGAAGCCCCCCAAGCCCCCGAGGGGGATGTGGTTAATGGAGAAGCCCCCCAAGCCCCCGAGGGGGATGTGGTTAATGGAGAAGCCCCCCAAGCCCCCGAGGGGGATGTGCTGAGAGGTAGGAGGTGAGAGAGTTGTTGCTGTCCTAGAGTGGAAACATAAATAGGTGGCGTAAGAAGTGACCTCTTACCTCTCAACACATCCCCCTCGGGGGCTTGGGGGTCTTCTCCATTAACGACATCCCCTCGGTGGCTTGGGGGGCTTCTCCATTAACCACATCCCCTCGGTGGCTTGGGGGCTTCTCTTCTTACCAACCTCTCCCTTTGTTTAGAGTTCTTCACTCTTTTTAGAAAGATTCTTCATTCATCATTCTTCGTTTTTCATTCTTTTTCTTACCTTTGCGGACAAAATGAGAAGATCATGAATAAACAGAAGGGTAATGGAAACGTTGTGTTTCCTCAAATGAAGCTCGATGAGCTGGAAAAGAACCGTGGCTATTCAACAACGATGAAGGCTGCCTGGAAAGCATTCTTCAACAATTTCAAGACCATCTTCAAGCACTTGTGGCCCTATGCTGTAGGCATGTCGCTGGTGGCTGCCATGTATGTGCTGCTCGCACTGAGGGCAACGACTGCCGACACGTCCGTAACCGACGTGATAGGCATGGTGGCGTCATATCTCCTGCTTCTTCTTGTGGCAATCGTCATGGCAGGACGCACCTATATGCTGGTCAACGAAAAACCATTCGTATGGAATATCTTCCGCGCCGCTAAGCTTGTGGTCGCCGAACTTGTGGTGGTGCTGATTCTGTCGGTTGTTATTGTTGGCGTTGTTTTCCTGTCGGTGCCTGCTACGGGTTCGGTGCCCGAAGTGCCGCAGGATGCCATGCAGGCAGAGCAGATGCGGATGGCGATGGTGAAGACCTTTGCCATGGTTTCTCTCGTCGTGATCGTTCTGTTGCTTCTGCTATTGCCCTATACCTATGCTGTGGCGAAATACGTGGTGGATACGAAGAGCAAGCTGATGCAGCTGGTGTGGAAAGGCTATAAGACAGGGCTGCGCCATTGGGGGTATATCTTCCTGACACTGCTGCTGACCACCATCTGCCTCTTTTTCGTGATGCTCATCATCGGTCTTCCGCTCAGTGTGCTCGACATGGCCGTGAGGGTAAACGACATCGGCGTGATGAACGGCGACCCGAGCGGAATGCCTGGGTCCATCGGTGTGCTGACCTTCTTTACGGCTGCCGTTACGTTCTTCTGCTATTCGTTCCTGTCGGTGTTCTCGTTGTTCGTCATGTATTATATATATGGTAGCATAGAAAGGCGAGTGAAGGAGAGGGAGGCAGCACTAGGCGCAGACAATGCTCAGGCCTATGGAAGTATGTTGTCGATGAATGAAAAAGCATAAAACAAGAATATGGAGCTCATGAAACAGCAGAGACTATTGTTTATTGACCGTGACGGAACCCTGATAGAGGAACCCGCAGACGAGCAGATTGACGATTTCAGCAAACTGAAGTTCGTCAAGGGCGTCTTCCGCAACCTTTCCTTCATTCGTCAGAAACTCGATTTCCGCTTCGTGATGGTAAGCAACCAGGACGGCCTCGGGACATCGTTGTTTCCTGAGGATACCTTCTGGCCCGTGCACAACTTCATCCTGCAGACACTCGAAGGCGAGGGGATTACCTTCGACGACTTCAAGATAGACCGTCACTTCCCCGAGGACAACCATCCCGACCGGAAACCCGGCACGGGAATGCTGAAGGAGTATATGGACAACGACCGCTATGACCTAGCCAACAGCTATGTCATTGGTGACCGTGAGACCGACCGCCAGCTGGCGAAGAACCTTGGCTGCAAGGCGCTTATACTGGGGGACGAAGGCATGGACTGGGACAAGATTGCAGAACTGCTCTTTGCCGGTGAGCGCAAGGCAGCGGTGAGACGCACCACACGCGAGACAGATATCGACGTGCGCCTGAACCTTGACGGTATGGGAATGTGCGACATACAGACGGGGCTTGGCTTCTTCGACCACATGCTCGAACAGATAGGAAAGCACGGCATGATAGACCTTTATATCCATACGAACGGCGATCTGAATGTGGACGAGCACCATACTATCGAGGACACCGCACTGGCACTGGGCGAGTGTCTGCTCAAGGCACTGGGCGACAAGCGCGGCATTGAGCGCTATGGCTACTGTCTGCCGATGGACGACTGTCTCTGTCAGGTGGCCCTCGACTTTGGCGGACGGCCCTGGCTGGTGTGGGATGCGGAGTTCCATCGCGAGCATGTTGGCGACATGCCCACCGAAATGTTTCTCCATTTCTTCAAAAGCCTTTCCGACGCAGCACGCATGAACCTCAACATCAAGGCCGAGGGACAGAACGAGCACCACAAGATAGAAGGCATCTTCAAAGCGTTGGCCCGCTCGTTGCGCATGGCCGTACGTCGCGACATCTATCACTACGAACTGCCCAGTACGAAAGGAACACTATGAAGAAACTGCTCCTGATGCTCCTGCTGATGCCCACCATTGTGGCGGCTCAGCGAAACGAGGTGTTCAGCTCCCACATACGTTCGCTGTGGGTGGTAGCTGGAGACCGATGGCAGGAACTGCCTGTCATACGTCTCAACGGCGACGAACCCATCACGGTGAGCTTCGACGATATGACCCATGAATATCGAAGATACACCTATCGTGTGGAGCATTGCGAGGCAGACTGGACAACATCGGAAGACTTGCTGACCAGCGACTTTGTGGAAGGGTTTGCAGAGGGAAACACCATCGACGACGTGGAGGAATCGCTCAACACCACCCATCTCTATACACACTACAAGGTAAGGCTGCCCAACCGACAATGTCGATTGCGGATGAGCGGAAACTACCGTTTGACTGTGATAGACGAAGACAATGGGGAAGAGCCTGTGTTGCAGGTGTGCTTCATGGTGCTGGAGCCGCTGATGGGCGTGTCGATGGAAGTGACGGCCAACACCGATCAAGACATTCACAACCGTCAGCAGCAGGTGAGCATGAAAGTTAACTATGGAGGGCAGCGCGTGGTGGTGCCCGAACAGCAAATCAAGACTGTTGTCATGCAAAACGACCGCTGGGATAATGCCCGCGTGAATTCAAAGGCACAATACCTCACTGGCGACGGCATGGAATGGCAGCATAATGCCGACTTCATCTTCATGGCAGGCAATGAGTATCGTAAGTTTGAGATACTCGACGTGACGCATCCCACAATGGGAATCGATGTCATCAACTGGGACGGAGAGAACTATCACGCTTTTCCCTTTGAATGCGAGCCGCGCAGGAACTATGTCTACGATGAAGATGCCAATGGGGCATTCTACATCAGGAACAGCGAAAACATAGAGAACGACCGCCTGTCGGAATATGTGTATGTACACTATGTGCTGCACTGTGACACGCCACCGCGAGGCGATGTCTACCTGAATGGACGGTGGACAAACGACAGGTTCCTGCCGGAATACAAGATGGAATACAATGCGGAAAACAGGTGCTACGAGGCAACGGTATTACAAAAGCAGGGCTATTATAACTATCAGTTCCTGCTGATGCGTCCCGATGGCACACTCGTCACCATGCCTACAGAAGGCGACTTCTACCAGACCGAAAACAGATATACAGCGCTTGTGTACTATCGTGGACAAGGAGAACGCACAGACAGACTTGTGGGCTATCAGTCGGTGTGTACGAGATAGCATGTCGGCTATGGCAAGGTGAACCTGATGTATGAGCGGTCGTCGAAGCTTTTATTGCCAGTCATCAGACCTTTTGTGGCCATGAAGTCGTGGATGCACAAAGGGTCTTTTCGTAACAGTTCTACCAGCAGGTCTTCTGTCTCAGCCAGCGTGGACCTGAGAAAAGGATAGCCGTCGGACGCCATGACAATCTCCGTGGCATCGTGGCAATCTATCACCTTAACGAGATGTTGGGGAATCGGAAAACCGTCGATGACGGCGAAGTCCCTGTTCTGATGTCTGCATGACTCGATGATGGCGGGGATGATAATGTCGCGCCCATCGTCGTGCTGCTGAAACTGCTCCACCGTTTTACCTTCGCTTAGAGCCTTTTTGATGAAAGCGGCACGTCGACGGGCGTTGTGTTCTTCCGCTGGCTTTGGATTGGAAAAGGTCTCGCCGTTTGGAGTGATGAGACATTGACAGTCGCCAATAAGCCACACCTGTCGGTAATGTCGGCTGAACACGGCAGCACTGGCGGTGAGCCGTGTCTCGGGGTGTGACAAAAGCGTTTCGTTGGAAATGCCGTTTCTTTGGCAAACCTCTTTGAAACGGTTCGTTAAAAGAACACAAAGTTCAGATAATGAGGTTGTTGCGGAGGCGTTCTCAACAACTTCTTTCACCATGAGCATGGCGTAGCGGCCATTGCTCATGCCCTGTTGAATCTGAAACGGGCTTTTGCTTGTGCTGCCATCGACAACAGCAATGAAGTCAGCCGTTGCGATGATTCCGTCTTCGTTTGTCTCTTGGCTGTGCTTGCCTATGCTCTGCTGTTCGACGATGTTCATGGCTGTTGGGTGTCGGGTGATGGGTGTTGGTGTATAGCTGAGTGATGAGGTCGGGCCTGCCGATGCGTCTTAGCTCCCTTTCAATGGCAGGACGGTCTTGGGGCTTGTACCAGAAGAAAAACTGTCGCTGGGCGAGTTTTTCCTTGGGCGTCTTTGCTGAGTAGACAGGTTCCAGTGTGTATGGCTCATAGCCCGTGTACCATGTCTCGGTGGCAATGGTCATGGGCGTGGGCGTGAAGTCCTGTACCTGTTCCAGCTGGAAGTCGAGACGTTTGGTGATGACGGCCAGTTCTGCCATGTCCTCTTCGCGGCATCCAGGGTGGCTGCTGATGAAGTAGGGGATAATCTGCTGCTTCAGGTTTTCCTCCTTGTTGATTCTGTCGAAGATGTGCTTGAACTGCTCAAACTGTGCAAAAGGTGGCTTTCGCATCAGGTTGAGAACTGTGGAGGAAGTGTGTTCTGGTGCCACTTTCAGTCGGCCGCTCACGTGGTTGCAAATCAGTTCGCGTGTATAGATTCGTGCCGCCTCATTCACCTTTTCGTCCTTGCTGCGATGGAGGAGCAGGTCGTAGCGCACACCACTGCCAATGAAGCTCTTCTTCATGCCCGGCAGACTGTCGACGGCATGATAGATGTCGAGTAGGGGAGTGTGGTCGGTATTGAGGTTGGGGCAGATGGCAGGATGGATGCAGGAAGGTCGCTTGCACTTCTCGCAAGCCAGCTTGTTGCGTCCGTGCATGGCATACATGTTGGCAGAAGGGCCCCCGAGGTCAGACAGGTAGCCTTTGAAGTCGGGCATCCTCATCACCTGCCTCACCTCCTTGAGAATGCTCTCCTTCGAACGGCTGACGATGAATTTCCCTTGATGGGCAGAGATGGTGCAGAAAGCGCAGCCGCCAAAACATCCCCTGTGGATGTTTACAGAAAACTTGATCATCTCGTAGGCAGGAATGCGTTTGTTCTTGTATTTGGGATGCGGAAGGCGGGTGTATGGCAGGTCAAAAGAAGCATCAAGCTCTTCGGTTGTCATGGGAGGATAGGGAGGGTTGACAACAGCATACCGTCCGTCAACCTTTTGTATGAGCCGCTGCGCATGAATCTTGTTCGATTCTTCTTCGATGTGCCTGATGTTCTCTGCCTGGGCCCGTTTGTCTTTCAGGCATTCTTCGTGGCTGTGGAGTACGATGTCGTCTGCCTGAATGCCACCGGGAATCTCAGACAAAGTAGACAGGAAAACCGTCTGGGGTAGGTCATGAAGCGCCTTGACGGGCTTACCTTCACTGAGCTCTTGTGCAATTCTCAGAATCGTCTTCTCCCCCATGCCATAGCTGATGAGGTCGGCATGGCTGTCACATAGGATGCACTTGCACAACTTGTCCTGCCAATAGTCGTAGTGCGTGAGTCGTCGTAAGGAAGCCTCGATGCCGCCCAGCACAATGGGGACGTCGGGATAAAGCTGACGGAGAATGGTGCTATAGACGATGGTTGGATACTCCGGCCGGCAGTCGTGTCGGCCGTCAGGACTGTAGGCGTCTTCAGATCGCAGACGCCTGTTGGCGGTGTATTTGTTCACCATGGAGTCCATGCAACCGGGAGAGATTCCGAAGAATAGCCTGGGTCGTCCCAGTTTTTTGAAGTCCCTGAAGTCTCCATGCCAGTCGGGTTGTGGCACGATGGCCACACGATAGCCGTTGGCTTCGAGCACTCTTCCGATGACAGCTGCTCCGAAAGAAGGGTGGTCTACATAGGCATCGCCTGAGAACAGGATGACGTCCAGTTCATCCCATCCTCTCAGCTCCACCTCCTTTTTCGTGGTGGGCAGGAAATCCGTAAGGCGATACTCCATGTGGATCTATTGTTCTTCTTGCGTCTCTTCCTTAGTCGTTGTCTTCCATTCATCAAAGGCCTTCTGGAGGTTCTGCAGTCCAAGTGCCTTCATGTTCGGATGGTAGACCACATCCAGACAAAGGTTCATCAGCTCGCGGTCGACCTCTGCCTGTGATTCCAGAATGGAACGGCAGTGCAGGCGGAGCTTTTCCAGAACGTCCTCATCGATGATGCCCGTACTGTCTGTAAGGTTCTGAAGAAGTCCATACTTCTCCAATGTCTGCATGTGAATGTCGTCAACGTCAATCGAACGTGTTCCCGACGTGTTTGCTTGAATTTTGTATGTCATGGTCTTATGATAGAAAAACTTAATCTTGTTCCACTAAGAAGCTTACGATGGCTTTCATTATAGCAAATCGTTTCCTGTAGGAAGTGATACATTCGAAAGGAAACCCCATGGTAAACGTGCGGTAGTCATTGCCGCTGTAGGCGACGCCTGCCGATGTTCCACCAGCGTAAAGAAGTGCCGTGTATGCAGGTGCAGAAGGCAGAAGAATGTCTGTCGAAGTTGCAGCATAGTGCTCCTCGTTCAGTTGGTTGTAGTATTCAAAGCTGGTGCCCATTCCGTTGATGGTGGCATTGGGCGTATTCCTGATGAAGCCTCCGCTTCTCACTTTCAGCACGTTGCTGAGGAAGACAGAGTCTGCTGCCGATGTCATGTCGCTGCCAATATAGGCTCCGCTCACCAGCAAGGAGCCGCCAGAGTGTGCGTAGTCTGTCAGTTTCTCCTGCATCTTTTTTGAAAAAGCCTGGTAGCTTTCTGCCTTATTGCCGCCTTTTTTCTCCAAACCCAGTATGAGGTCTACCAGATGGTATTTCTTGATGTCTACTTGTCCGTTCTCAATGGCATGTGAGCAGCAGCTCGAGATGTTATACTTCAGCAGTCCTTTCATGGCTTCGGTATGCGTGTAGGCATAGTTGAAGTCGTTTCCGGCAATAAACTTTCCCACCCATTCGTCTGAGCCATAGCCAAGGCCGCCAGGACCTTCTATTCCTATTTTCTTCTTGTCGAAACAAGTCTGCCTACCACTCATGCCGGCGGTCTTTCCCCAGTTCACACCCGGGTCGATGTCATAGTCGAAACCTTGTTCTGTAGGGGTCTCTCTGACGGCAGGCGCCGACACACGGTGGAAACCGTTGACAATGAGGATGGCACGTGTGGCGCCGGCATTGTGAAGCGCCGAGACGGTTTCCGACGGGAAACTCTCACCGCCCTTGTTAACCGCTGCTACCTTGAAGCTATAGATGACACCAGGCTCGAGTTTCATCTTAAAATGGTTGTTCTTCACGACTGTTCCATTGTCGAAAGAGCCAATGCCTGTCTTTTTATATACGATGTAAGATGTGGGTTTCGCAGTCTTTTCCTGTTCGTCGGTAGTGGCATCCCATTTCAACGAGATTTCGTCAATCGATGTAAACTCACAGCGTATGTCCTTTGGGGGTAGGGGAGCCACTGTGTAGTGTTTGCCGTGGGCCTCGTTCATGAACTTCAGAATGGTCTTGTAAATGCTTCTTGCCATGGTAAAGCGGAACCCGGGATCCTGCGCCAGTATCATGTCGGGGAAACTCTGGTGCGACAGTATCTCCAGTATTGCTGACGGCACTTCTGGGCATCGTGTCTCGGCATAGTTCCTGTCCCACAATTCGCGAATCACCCAGCTTCCGTATTTCGCACTCAGGTCAGCGTTCAGACCGTCCAAGAGTGAGCGTGCAAATATCTTCGAAGCATTCCTGCCAATGCCTCCATCATACATGCCGTTGTTGTGGTCGGTGGTGCAGATGGACAGGGTTCCGTATACCGACTTATAGTCTTTATGGAAGCCGGCATCGCTATGTACGGCCAGTGACAGCTCGATGGGAACTTTCTTTCCTGTGCTGTCAGGCAGATAGCACGAGCCTCCCGACAGCCAGTTGCTCATGTATGACCGTGTGTAGATGTCGTCCCTGTAGTCGTCTGTTCCTGCCTTGAAACTGTAGACGCTGTAGGGCGCCCCCGCCCACTGAGCATAATAACGGGCACCTTCCAGACATCTGGGCAGTCCGCTTGTCTTTCCTCCGCGCACCACGTTGCCCATTCCACCGCCGAACCTGACGGCATCGGCCGTGACATAGCCTTTCTGGTTGCTCACATTGCTCAGCACCACGCGGTTGTACTGGTTGCAGCCCTTGTCAAAGTCGAATGTTCCCAGATAAACCCATGTGCCACCACCCATCTGCTGGTTGACATGAAACACAGTGGTCTGTCCTTGGTGGTAGACGGTGTATTCGGCATTCGTCACGCTTTTGTCGATGGTTGGATAGCTCACGTATACGGCATAGCTGCCGTTCTCGGGTATGTTGGGCTGATATACGATCTCGCTTCCAAACATCTTGGTCGTCTTCGCCTTTCGGGTCGTTCCTGCCTCAAACGGATTCTCGTCATCCTGATATACTTGTTGTTTCCACGAGAATCCCGCTACCTCCGCGTCCTGCCATCTGTTCGACGTGTTCTTCTCCACATAGTTGGGCGCTCCTTGGTCGTCGTTGTCCACAATCACCTCGTTTCTTTGCCAGTCGCGTTCGCGTGGGATGAACACGTTGGCACCAGCCTTTTCGAGCATTGGAACGAGGAAAGGCACCACGATGGTCTGGGTGAACAGGTCTTCTGTCGTGCCAAACAGGTAGGGACGTTGCCATTTCCATGCCTGCTTCGTCTGGTCGTAGTAGATGCCGTGGCTGGGCCATACGGTGATATGCCTGTTCTGTAGTCCTTGTGTAATCTCGACGGGGTTTGAAACGTTTTTCACCCAAGGGTCGCCGTCGTAGTCGTTGTTGCCCCACAGATAGGGTGACGGTTCGTCTTTCTTTCCTTTGGGCGTTGGTGTCGGCGTCTCTGTAATGGCTGGTGTCGGCTTTTCCACCACGGGCGGTGCATCAACGCTTGTTGCCGGCCGCGTCGTTTCGGGGCCAGCAACAAACCTTTCTCTCAGTCCACATGAGGAAACCAACAGGATGAGGAATATGGCGAAAATGTTTTTTCGTGTCATCGTGTTTTCTCTGTAACTATGCAAACGTCTTCTCCTTTTCTCTGTGTCTGTGTTCATATAAGTTGAATGCGCTCATTTACCTAAACATTGCCGATAGAGAATTTCTCGGGATGCTTTCCCTTGAAGTCCTTGAAATACAGCTTGATGTCTCGCATGTCCTTCTCCACGTCGCCCGTTGGAACGAAGCTACGTGTACACTGGATGAGCTTTCTCTCATAGTCGATGCCATAGAGTAGGATGGGAATGCCAGCCTTCATGGCGATGAAGTAGAATCCTTTTTTCCAGTCTGGGTTTTCCGAACGCGTTCCCTCAGGAGTGATGCAAAGCTGAAAGTGTTCCGCTTTCATAGCCGTTTCAGCCAGATTGTCGGTCAGGCTCGTGTGCTTCGACCGCCAAACGGGAATGCCACCCATTCTGCGGAACATTGTACCGAGTGGTCCTTTGAACCATTCCTTCTTCATCATGAAGTTGATGTGGTATCCTTCTGCCCTCATATACACCTGACCAAGCATGAAGTCCCAGTTGCTCGTGTGTGGAGCCAGACAGATAATGCATTTACTGGGGTGGTTGACAGTCACATCTTTCTTCCACCCCAGACACCGGTATAGAAGCCATTGGCAAAACCTTCTCATCATGTAGATTCCTTTAAATTAGTACCACTTCGTCCTCATTCCTTACTCCCTTCCCTCAGTGAGGAATGGATCTTTCCTGCGATCAGTCCAGATTGCATATCTGGTCCACGATTTCATCCACTTGCTTGTTGAAGTTCATGATTAGGTCGTGGAAATACTCCTTCGGCTTCATGCCGGGCTCAGGATGCGAGATTCTCTTCACATAGTCCTCCTGTGTTTGCAATATGCAGGCTAGAAGCGCATTGACATTTGCCTCGTTCGGCTTGCCGCTGTAAAGAGAGGCCGCAACACATTCGGCAAACAAATCACTGCAAATGTAGTTGATCGTCCTCTTCAAATCCTTTTTGTTAGTCATATCGTTCCTCTTTTAATATGTTTGATTGTTCATTCGGTATTGCAAATATAGCAATTTTTTGTGAATTCCGATACAAATAATCAAAAAAAACGCTCAAAAAAAACTATTTTGCCCCGTTTTCTTTCCCCGATTCGTGGAAAAACAGTATTTTTGCATCATTATTGCCAACGACATTGTTCAATTTACATTTATAAAAAAACACCATTTATGAAAAAAAGTGCATTGCAGCAGGCGCGTGCTGCCTATCAGCCCAAGCTCCCCAAGGCTCTTCAGGGTGCAGTTAAGGTAAAAGAAGGTGCTCCCACACAGAGCGTAGACAATCAGGAAGAAATCAAGGCGCTCTTCCCCAACACTTATGGAATGCCTCTCATCGAGTTCGAGGAAACAGACGAGCCCAACAACGCAAAGTTCAATGTGGGTGTTATTCTCAGTGGCGGACAGGCTCCTGGTGGACACAACGTCATCACTGGTCTCTTCGACACCATCAAGAAAATCAACCCCGAGAACCGTCTCTATGGCTTTATTCTTGGCCCTGGCGGACTCGTGGACCACAACTACAAGGAAATAACAGCAGATTTTATTGACGAATATCGCAATACTGGCGGCTTCGACATGATTGGCTCTGGCCGCACCAAACTCGAAAAGGTTGAGCAGTTTGAGAAAGGTCTCGAAATCATCCGTGAGCTCGATATCAAGGCCATCGTCATCATCGGTGGCGACGACTCCAACACCAATGCCTGTGTACTGGCTGAGTACTATGCTGCCAAGAACTACGGCGTGCAGGTCATCGGCTGTCCCAAGACCATCGACGGCGACCTAAAGAACGACCAGATAGAGACTTCTTTTGGCTTTGATACAGCCTGCAAGACCTATTCTGAACTCATCGGTAACATCGAGCGCGACTGCAACTCTGCACGCAAATACTGGCATTTCATCAAGGTGATGGGCCGCTCGGCTTCTCACATCGCATTGGAGTGTGCCCTGCAGACCCAGCCCAACATCTGCCTCATTTCTGAGGAAGTGGAGCAAAAGAACATGTCGCTCGACGATGTTGTTGAATACATTGCCGAGGCTGTGGCCAAGCGTGCTGCCGATGGCAACTACTTCGGTACTGTCATCATCCCCGAGGGCGTTATCGAGTTCATCCCGGCTATCAAGAAGCTCATCGCTCAGCTCAACGATGTGCTCGCATTGCCCGAGGCCAAAGACCTGGGACGCTCAGAGCTCATCGACTTCGCCAAGAGCCATCTCTCGGAGGAGAACCTTGCCGTGTTCAATTCTCTGCCTACCGACGTTGCCCGTCAGCTCGCACTCGACCGTGACCCGCATGGAAACGTACAGGTGTCACTCATCGAGACAGAGAAACTGCTCTCCACCATGGTAGCCGTGAAGATTGAGAAGTGGAAGAAAGAAGGCAAATATCAGGGCAAGTTCGCCACGCAGCATCATTTCTTCGGCTACGAAGGCCGTTGCGCTGCTCCGTCTAACTTCGACGCTGACTATTGCTATGCACTGGGTACAAGTGCCGCTCAGCTCATTGCCAATGGCAAGACTGGCTATATGGCTATCGTGAAGAACACCACAGCACCAGCAGACCAATGGAAGGCTGGCGGTGTGCCCATCACCATGATGATGAACATGGAGCGTCGCAATGGCGAGATGAAGCCCGTCATCCGCAAGGCGCTCGTAGAGCTCGACGGCGCACCCTTCAAGGCATTTGCCGCACAGCGCGAGGAGTGGGCACGTGAGACAGCCTTCGTCTATCCTGGTCCTATCCAGTACTGGGGACCGACGGAAGTCTGCGACCAACCCACTATGACGCTGGCTCTCGAGCAGGCTAAGTAAGTGATTTTGTTGTACGAGGTGCTTCGAGGTGCGAGGTACGAAGGTGAGAGTTACGAGAAAAGCGTTTACGCCTATGTCTCTCTCCATGAGTATCCTCGCACCTCGTAATCCGTACCTCGCATTACGAAATAGCAACTCTTTCATCTGCACACCCGCCTGTTAGGTAACCCCTCCCATGTGGAGTGCAGGTTCCATCTACCACTTGAAATCCTCTCCTTCTGCCCGTCAGGCACTCCCCTCCTTTGGATGGGCAGGGGGGAGGTTCCCATACACCGTTCTCTCAATGGCCCACGAAACGAAAAATCGCCTCGAGCATAAGGGACGTCTTAACATTCCCTTTATGCGTTCTTATCCTAAATGGATGAGATGGACAGGTGTGCTTCTGTTGGTCGGGCTTTATATCTGGATTTTCTACTATTTCTTCGTCGGTCCCTTCGGATTCCGCTGGCGTGCCCTCTACGGCGATGCCAAATACCCTGAAGGCTATGAGATTCGCGGCATCGACATCAGTCACTACCAGCACGACATTGACTGGGAACAGCTGCAGAGTGCCATGATTGAGAAGTGTCCTATTCGCTTTATTATGATCAAGGCCACGGAGGGTTCTTCTCGCCTCGACCCCATGTTTCGCGACAATTTCAAGCACGCAGAGGAATACGGCTTCATCCGTGGCGCCTACCATTTCTGGAGCAATAAATCGAGTGCTCGTGACCAGGCAGCTTTCTTCCTTAAGCACGTACATCTGCAGGATGGCGATTTGCCACCCGTTCTCGATGTAGAGCACAAACCCGACGATATGTCTGTGGAAGATTTCCAGCGCGAAATACTCACATGGCTTCACATTGTTGAGGACAAATACCACGTGAAGCCAATCATTTACACCTATTATAAATTTAAGATGGCCTATCTCGGCACACCTGTCTTCGACGACTATCCCTATTGGATAGCCCACTACTACGTCGACAAGATTGAGTACCGAGGACAATGGAAGTTCTGGCAGCACACCGATGCTGGCCGTCTGCCAGGCATCAAGGGCTATGTAGACTTCAACCTCTATAACGGCAGCTATTACGACCTGAAGCAGCTTTGTATTGGTTCCCAGGAATAACGTAACTGAAAACTGAGAGTTGAGAACTGATAGCTTTATGCAAGGTCGTGATTCGTAAAAAACAAAACCGACGGACGATAGGGCTTTGCGCGCTTCGTCCGTCGGGTTTTATTGGGCGATTAGAAATCAATCAGATGCCGTGGGCTCGGAGTTCCAGGTCCATTTCCTGTTGCAGCTCGCGCGTCTTGTTTCCTGCTATTTCGGCAAAGTGGTCATCACTCGAAGCGTAGATGATGCCACGCGAGGAATTGACCAACAGACCGCAGTCGGCATTCATGCCGTATTGGCATACTTCATGTAGCGAGCCTCCCTGAGCGCCTACGCCAGGCACGAGTAGGAAATGGTCGGGAGCAATGCGGCGGATATCCTCGAACATACGGCCTTGTGTGGCTCCAACCACATACATCATGTTGTCGGGTGTGCCCCACTGTTGACTGGTAAGGATGACGCGTTCGAAGAGACGCTGTCCGTCGGCATCGGCCATGAACTGGAAGTCGTGGCTACCCTTGTTGCTGGTGAGTGCCAGCAGAGCAACCCACTTGTCGGGGTATTCAAGGAAGGGAGTAACTGAGTCTTCGCCCATGTAGGGGGCCACGGTGAGCGCGTCGAGGTCATATTCCTCGAAAAACGTGCGGGCATACATCTTGGACGTGTTGCCGATGTCGCCACGTTTGGCGTCGGCAATGATGAAGTGATGCGGGTGCTTCTCCTTGATGTAGTCGGTGGTCTTCTGGAATGCCTGCATCCCCTTGATGCCGTATGCCTCGTAGAAAGCGAGGTTGGGCTTGTAGGCCACGCAATAGGGGGCTGTGGCATCGATGATGGCTTTGTTGAACTCGAAGATCGGGTCGTAGAGGTCGAACACGCACGACGGCATCTTCTTCGGGTCGGAGTCAAGGCCAACGCAGAGGAAACTGCGTTTTTGCTTGATTTGCTTGATAAGTTGTTCTCTGTTCATAGTTGTGATTCTTTCATTCGTTCTGCGTTTTCGGCAACGATGAGTGCGTCGATCATGGGCTGGATGTTGCCTCCGAGAAATCCCTGAAGGTCATGCGTGGTGAAGCCGATGCGATGATCGGTGACGCGACCTTGCGGGAAGTTGTATGTGCGAATCTTGGCACTGCGGTCGCCCGTGGACACAAGACTCTTGCGTCGGCTGGCGATG
>OCTW011617819.1_pt1 | contig 16835 bp, 13 predicted proteins | sample 1539671 | NCBI WGS metagenome assembly OCTW01 (sample SAMN02144230, study PRJEB22623) | gut metagenome | biome: sheep rumen | host: Ovis aries | place: New Zealand
ATCATGCACCTCTCTGAGCGACCGCTCACCACTAAGGTCAACACCGGTTCGGAGCCTATCTCCAACACTATATGGGGAGTGAACGGAAGTTGGAAGACCGAGTTCATGTGGCTGACCAACCTGCTCGACAAACTGCCATGGACCACCGCCACTCAACCCTCTTCTTTCCAGATCAATGCTGAGTTTGCTCACCTCATTCCCGGTCATACACGCGAAGTGGGGAAGGCGGGTCTGGCTTATATCGACGATTTTGAGGCGACCAAGACCAAGATTGATGTACACCATCCTGCTTTCTGGAAGCTGTCGTCCACTCCTTCCGACTTCTCTGAGTCAACCCTGAGCGATGATATAGGTTATGGTAAGAACAGAGCTATGCTCGCATGGTACAATGTCGATCCTATCTTCGGTAATGGCGTCAACAGCTTCACGCCCAAATATATCAAGGACGACCCTGACCTGCTCTCTGACCACCGCACACGCTCTGTCATCGCCACTGAGATCTATCCTTACAGAGAGCAAGCCACCAACGTGGACCATCGTCTGACGGTGCTTAACCTCGCTTATTACCCGACCGAGAGAGGTCCGTATAACATCAACGCCGACGAGGTGGGTGCCGATGGCCGTCTGACCAACCCCGAACAGCGATGGGGCGGTATCATGCGGCGCGTTGACAACACCGACTTCGAGAAAGCTAATATCGAGTATATCGAGTTCTGGCTGATGGACCCGTTCCTTACTAATCCTGATCCTTCTTTTACCGGTGGTGAGTTGTACATCAACCTCGGAGACATCAGCGAAGATATCTTACGCGATGGAAAGAAAGCTTTTGAGCATGGTCTGCCCGTTTCGGCCAGCGATGCCGTTACTCTCGACTCCACCGTATGGGGACGAGTGCCTCGTACCACCAGCACTGTTACCGCCTTCTCTAACGAGGCAGGTGCGCGCGCTCATCAGGATGTGGGACTCAACGGATTGTCAACCGACCAAGAGTTCACCTTCGAGTATAAAGGTAAGCGACCATACGCTGACTATGTACAACAGTTGCGCAGTAAGGTCAATCCTCAGGTTCTTGAGCGTTGGCAGAACGACCCGATGTCGCCTCTCAACGACCCTGCCGGCGACAACTACCATTACTACCGAGGCGACGACTATGACCAAGCCGAGACATCCGTTCTCGACAGATATAAGTATTACAATGGTACTGAGGGCAACTCGCCTATAACGGGCGAAGGAAGAGACTCGTACAGCTCCGCATCTACTCTGCAACCGGATATAGAGGATATCAACTCTGATAACACCTTGAGCGAGTATGAGAAATACTATCAATATAAGATAGTCATCCGCCCCGGTATGCTCAATGTGGGACAGCAGCATATAGCCCAGAAGAAAGTGGCGAATGTAGTCCTGCTCAATGGCGAGAAAGCGGATGTAACATGGTATCAGTTTAAGATACCTATTCGTGAGTACGACTCGCGCGTCGGTTCTATCCGCAACTTCAAGTCTATTCGTTTCATGCGTATGTACCTCACCGGTTTCCGTGATGAGACCTTCTTGCGTTTTGCTTCGCTCGACTTGGTTCGTGGTGAGTGGCGCAACTGTACCAAAGACCTCTATCCGGTGGCTTATCCTCCTCAGACTAAGGGAAGCCTGGATGTGCAGGCTATCGATATAGAAGAGAGCGGCTCGCGCACACCGGTCAACTACGTATTGCCTCCCGGTGTTACGCGCCAGACCGACCCCGGACAAGCGCAGCTCATTCCGCAGAACGAGCAGTCGATGGTGCTCCGCGTTCATAACCTCGCTCCGCGTGATGCTCGAGCCGTCTATAAGAACACCTCCTACGACATGCGACAATACAAGCACTTGCAGATGTTCGTGCATGCTGAGGCTATAGAGGAAGATCCGGAACTGCTGTCAGGCGACCTTAGCTGCTTCATCCGATTGGGCTCTGACCTCGTGAGCAACTACTACGAGTATGAGATACCGCTCACCCTCACGCCCGCCGGTATATACAGCGATAGTGAGATAGACCGTGCTAAGGTATGGCTGCCGGAGAACATGTTCGATTTTGCCTTCTCTGTCCTTACCGATGCCAAGCTGGCGCGCAACAAAGCTAAGAGAGCCGGCAACAGTCAGGTGAGCAACCTCATACCTTATACTATCTATGACGAGGCTTCGGGCAAACCGAAGAACAGGATAACCGTCATGGGTAACCCGACCATAGAAGATGTAGAGAACATCATGATAGGTATCCGCAACAACGGTCCGCGTGTATGCTCGGGCGAGGTGTGGGTGAACGAGCTCCGCATGTCTGAGTTCAACGAAGAGGGAGGTGTGGCTGCCATGGCCAACGCTGCCCTCGCACTCTCCGACATCGGACAAGTGAATGTGGCAGGACGCATAGAGACAGCAGGCTTCGGCGGCATAGAGAGCAATGTGCTCGACCGTAACATGGAGAACCACTATCAGATGTCAGTCTCTGCCGCTTTCGAAGCAGGACGACTCTTCCCTGAGAAAGCGCAGATACAACTGCCTCTGTATGTGGCTTACACCAATGAGACGCTCTCACCCGACTACGACCCGTTAGACACCGACATCAAACTGTCGGAGACACTATCTACCTTCGAGACCAAGGCAGAGAGAGACTCTGTAAGACAGATGAGTCAGACACAGCAGACCTCAACCAACTTCACCATCTCGACAGCCAAGGTGAACATACACTCTAAGAAACGTAACATGTTCTACGACCCTGCTAACTTCTCTCTCTCGTACGCTTTCTCTGAGCAGAACCAGCGCACACCTGAGTTAGAGAAGAACTACTCTAAGACGCACAAAGGCTCGTTCCAATATAACTACAACTTCTCACCTCAACCATGGGAACCGTTCAAAGAGGTGAAGGCTGTGGACAAGATCAAGCTGCTCAAAGAGTTCAATATCTACTACCTGCCGCAGTCGTGGGCTTTCTCAACCGACATGAACCGACAGTTCAACCACATGAAGATGCGCGACTTCAACAAAGAGGCAGGAGCTAATCAGATGGACCTCACCTTCTCTAAAGACTTCATGTGGAACCGACAGTTCGACTTCAAGTACGACTTGACCAAGAACATGAAGTTCTCGTTCCAGACGGCTATGAACTCAACGGTTGATGAGGGCTACTATACCCCTGAGATCATCAAGGACTATGCTTTTACTCACGACTACTACGAGGCTTGGAAAGATACCATACAGCGCTCTTTGGCACGCTTCGGTACACCTTATGCATATCAGCAAGTGTTCACCGCTTCGTGGAACATACCCTTCAACAGGATATCGTGGCTCGATTGGCTAACCGCTAACGCCTCGTATAATGCTAACTACAACTGGAACAGGACTGCCACCACCAACAACAAAACCAACAACTCAGACGAGGGTAATCTTGGGAATGTGGTGTCGTCAATGCGTAGTTGGCAGGCTGACGGACAGATCAACCTCGAGAACCTATACGGCAAATCGAAATATTGGAAGCAACTGAAGAACACCTACTCGGGTCGGACGCCTCAGAAGCGTCGGTTCACACCTAAGACCTTCACTCAGACTTATACCACCACCAAAGATACCACCATCACTATCAACCATAAGTTAGGTGCCGAGAAAGTTGAGCTGGTGGCTATGGATGAGAACGGCAAAGAGGTGAAGGTGAAGTATAGTATCACCGACAACAACACTATCGTGATGCGCCCGCGTATTAACTGCGACCAACTCAAGGTTACTATCCGCACTCTCGATCCTAATGCCAAGACGGCGGCAGAGATAACGGGCGACATGTTCGCATACTTCGGCACGATGATACGCCGCATACAAGTAACCTATAGACAGACCGACGGACTCACCGTGCCCGGCTTCGCACCACAAGCCGGCTTCATGGGACAGAGGAAGATCAACTCGTTCTATGCACCGGGCTTCGACTTCGCTTTCGGCTTCGTTCCCGGCAACTTCCTGGAGAAAGCGAAAGAGAGAGGTTGGCTCTCGACTGATACCACCGTCGTTCAGCCTGCCACCAAAGCTTATACCTCCGACTTCGATGTGAAGGTGTCGTTAGAACCCTTCCCCGGATTTAAGATACAGGTCAACGGAAAGAGATATAATGCCACCAACTCGTCCATCATCTATTCTTACGACCATCTGCAAGAGAACATGACAGGCTCGTTCAACATCACACAAGTGGCTATGTTCTCTGCCTTCGACCGCATAGGTGATGTCGATGAGAACTATGGCACTAAGTCGTTCACTCGCTTCCTTGAGTATAGAGATGTGATGGAGCAGAGAGTGCAAGAACGCTACAACCGGCTCACCTACCCTGACATGGGCTTCATCAAACAATACACACTGCTCGGCAACCACCAATATAGTGCGTCCAACGGGCGCGTCAATCGCAACTCATCGGATGTGCTCGTGCCTGCTTTCCTCGCAGCCTACACAGGAAGAGATGTCAACCGCGTCTCCTTCAACCCCTTCTTGAGCATTCTGCAGATATTGCCCAACTGGTCGGTCACTTTCGACGGACTGGGCAAACTGCCGTGGATAAAAGATAATTTCCGCTCAGTAACACTCACCCATGCTTATGTCTGCAAATATGCTGTGGCAGGCTACAACTCTTACTCCACATGGGTGCCTGCTGAGAACCAAAGCAACAAGATGCTCGGCTTCGTGAGAGATGTAACAACCGATATGCCTATCCCATCGTCGGCATACGACATATCAACCGTCTCACTCACCGAGCAGTTCTCGCCGCTCATCGGACTGAATCTGGCAATGAAGAACTCGCTCACCGCTAAGTTCGAGTATCGCAAACAAAGGAACATAGCACTCAACATCACCTCGGTGCAGATGAACGAAGGCTCAACCAATGAGTTCGTTATAGGTGTGGGATACACCATCAAAGATTTCGATGTCATCCTCCGACTCAAGAGCCAGAAACAGACGAAAGTGAAGAACGACCTCAAGCTCAATGTGGATGTGTCGTATAAGGACATCAAGACCCTTCTGAGGAAAGTAGAGGAGAACATCACTCAAGCCTCTTCGGGTAACAAAGTGTTCGGAATAAAGATATCAGCCGACTATGTGCTCTCGCAGAAGATCAACCTCCAACTCTTCTACGACCATCAGAGCACCACGCCGCTTGTCTCCACCTCTTATCCCACACGTGCAGACAACGCAGGTATAAATATCAAGATCATGCTTACACGATAGAAAGATGAAGTATAGTATAGTTGTTCCGGTATATAATCGTCCTGACGAGATCGACGAGTTGCTCGCGAGTCTTCCGTTGCAGCCTAAAGCCGACTACGAAGTGATAGTGGTTGAAGACGGGTCGGATATCAAGTGCGACAAGGTCGTTGAGCGCTATGCTCAGACTCTGCCGGTGAGCTATTTCTTCAAGCCTAACTCCGGTCCCGGGCAGACGCGCAACTATGGTGCCCGGAGGGCCAAGGGCGACTGGATCATTGTGCTCGACTCTGACATCATCCTGCCCGAGGGCTATCTCGCAGCTATCGACTCTTTCCTCTCGTCTCATCCTCAGGTCGATGCTTTCGGCGGACCCGACAGAGCTCACCCCTCGTTCACACCTGTACAGAAAGCTATCAACTACTCCATGACCTCTTTCTTCACCACCGGAGGCATACGAGGACGGAAGAAAGGTATGGATAAGTTCTATCCGCGCAGTTTCAACATGGGTATCCGCGCAGAGGTGTGGAGAGCCTTAGGCGGGTTCGGGAAGATGCGCTTCGGAGAGGATGTCGATTTTAGTCTGCGCTTAGTAGAAGCAGGCTATCAGACGGCTCTCATACCCGACGCCTATGTCTATCATAAGCGTCGCACCGATTTCCGCAAGTTCTGGCGACAAGTGTATAACTCCGGCATAGCGCGTATCAACCTCCATCTGCTGCATCCGGGGTCGATGAAGTTGGTGCATACTCTGCCCGCGTTGTTCACTATAGGGCTATGTCTTATGGTTCTGCTGGGCATCATCTTACCTTGCTTCAATCCTCTCTTTGCCTGGATATGGGCATTGCTCGCGATATATGTACTGCTCATTTTCGTTGACGCACTCTTTGAGAACAAGAGTCTGAAGATAGCATGCTTGGCCGTGGTCGCTTCATTGGTTCAACTGACAGGATACGGCACAGGGTTCCTCACTGCAGCATGGAGACGACTCGTGAGAAAAGAGGATGAGTTTGAAGCATATAAGAAGAACTTTTATAAGTAGCCCTCTAACCTCTAACTTCTAACTTCTAACCTCTCATATCATGGATTGGAAAGATACACTGCAGCAACTTGCCCGGACAATGCCACCAGACGCAGAACAGACGGCTCCGGTAAGCGTCAAAGAAAAGAAGAAGCCACAACTCACTCTTTTCTACGAGAAGCGCAAGGGTAAGCCCCAGACTATCATCGTCGGTTTTGACTCAGAGGAGGAGGCTCTGGAGATGGCTTCCATGCTCAAGAAACGCTTGGCATGCGGTGGCTCAGAGCGCGACCAAGAGGTGCTCCTGCAGGGCGATGTGAGAGACAAACTCAGACTCATACTCAAAGAAAAAGGGTATAAAGTGAAGAACTGAGAGGTGGTTGTTAGTACATTCATTTGTCTGTTTCAAAGAAAAAGACTATTTTTGCAAAGAAAACAAACTCGATATATAGAAATCATGAAGATAGTAGCATTGGTCCCCATCAAACTTAACAGTGAGCGGGTAAAAGAGAAGAACCTAAGAGAGTTCTCCCAGACAACCGAAAAGAGCGGCTATTCGGTGCCTGATTTCGAGAAGATAGCACTGGCTTATGGCATAAAGGCTGCAACACTGCCTTCTTACGAGAGCTTAGACGAGTTTAAAGAGTGGGTCATTGATAACGAACCATGTGTCATCAACATCACCATGCCCGAAGATACTCTTCTTATCCCTAAGATCAAATGGGAGACAGGCAGGATAATGCCGTTGTTGGATAATCAATTAGAGCAACAAGTGTCAGACTTATTAAGCAAAGACTTATGATTCGTTTCTTAGTGATGGATGTTGACGGTACCCTCACCGACGGCAAGATCTATATGGGTCAGACCGGTGAGTTGTTTAAGTCGTTTGATATCAAAGACGGGTATGCCATCAAGGAGATGCTCCCTCAGATGGGCATCATCCCGGTGGTTATCACCGCCCGCCAAAGCAGCATTGTTGAGCATAGATGCTCAGAGCTGGGTATAGAGGAACTGCATCAGGGTTGCCGACATAAGTTAGACCGACTTCGGGAGATCCTCTGCCGATACTCCGCTGCCGACAACACGAGCTACGACCTCTCTTCGGTGGCTTACATAGGCGATGACCTGCTCGACCTGCAGTGCATGGAGCCTATCAATGCCGAAGGCGGGCTGACAGCCTGCCCCGCCGATGCTGCCAAGGGCGTCCTTGATGTGGCGCAGTTCGTCTCTTCTCGCTCAGGAGGCAACGGAGCCGTCAGAGAACTGGTCGAGAGCTTGCAATATAATAACCATTAACTCAAGATTATGGCGTTTGAGTCTGCTGATAATTACAGTGCTTATTGTCGTTACCTCAACCTGCGCAAGCAGTGGCAATATCACTACCAAGGAGTCAATCTTATTGACTCTATTGCTATCGACCTTATCAACGCCACTGTAGTCAACCTCCCTACCACTTGGTATTTAGTCGGAACAGCACTCACCATGAGGCTGAAGACCGACGGACTCGTAAGAGCTTTCGAGAATGTCGGGGTGGTGTTTACTTATGCTACAAAGAACAGACGCGACCATGAAGAGTTGTCGCGTATGATGCAACAGTCGGTTGATGACTCCACAAGGTATGTGCTTGAGTTCAGATATACACCTCTTGTTCGACCCTTCCTTTTCTTGCGCCACCTGAGAATGGTGAGGAAGCATGTGAACACCTCTTTCAAGAACAAGTGTATGTTGGCAGCACGACTCACCTCCTATCGGTCGATGATAGATGAGTTGCAGAAGGCTTTTGCAGGGGTTAACCTTAAGGGAAAGAAATATGTGCCCTTCTTAGCAACGGCATATCAAGAGACATTGGTTGCCCTGTTTATGAAATCCAAAGGTGTAACAACCTTCACCACCTTCCATGGCTACTTCGGTAGATATGAAAAGACGATACCCAACGATGTGGTTAATGGAGCGAACATCATCACAGACTATGTGCTCACTTTCAGCGAAGAACAGAGAAACGACTTGATACGCGATTTTAATATCCCACTCGACAAAGTGTTTGTGGCGGGACAACCCAAGTATCCGTACCGAGATATTCGTTTCAGCCGAGAAGTGAAAAAGATATTAGTCCTTTCGGGCATAAGCTTCTATGATGAGGCTTTCAAGACCTTATTACCCATACTTGAACGCCTTGCCGAGGAAATGAAAGTGACTGTTGATATCCGTACCCATCCTCGCTCTCAAATACAAGAAGCCGACATTAAGCCTTATTCGCATCTGCGTCTTCTTGACAAGAAGACAAAACTGACAGAGCTACTGAAGACTAATGGTTACGACCTCGCTATCACACACAATACTTCGTCGTATTATGAGTGTATATATCACAATATTCGACCTCTGAGGTATCAAGTAGGTGAGAATGTTAGTTTTGAGGCTCTTGCCGATGGTTTCGCTACCTATGAGCAACTGACCGACTTACTCTCTTTGAAGGTGGAAGGCAACGAGTACACCCAATTGCTGGTTAGGGTGTACGGAATGGGAATAAATAACTATAACCAAATAATTGCTAATGTGTAAACTAAGAAAAATATCAGCTAAACTCAAAGCCTTGTTGTATTATAGTTTTAAGATGCTCCATTTCGGCTCTCATTCCCTTATCTTAAGTCCGCTGAAGATAGAGGGTATGGAGAATATGAGTATAGGTGATGGTGTTTATATAGGCGAACACACATGGTTAGCAGCAATGCCATTAACTACCGGAAAGGCTCAATTGCTTATCGGCAATGGTTGTGCTATAGGTCATCGTAATCATATCTATGCCACTAAGAGGATAGTATTAGAAGACAATGTGCTCACTGCCGATAGCGTTTATATCTCCGACAACTCGCACACTTATTCCGATGTTCATACCCCTATACTTAAACAACCTATCGAACAACTCAAGGAGGTGAGAATAGGAGAGGGTAGTTGGCTTGGCGAACATGTCTGTGTGATTGGTGCAAGTGTTGGCAAGCACTGTGTGATAGGTGCCAATGCCGTAGTAACACACGATATACCCGATTTCTCGGTGGCAGTAGGTGCGCCTGCTAAAGTCATTAAACAATATAATTTCAACACTCGTCAATGGGAACAAATAAAATGAAGATTCTTATTACAGGAGCCAACGGATATATAGGAAGTAACTTGACTCGCTTGTTGCTTGATAATGGCTATGAGGTGGTGGCTATAGATATAGCCACCGATAATATCGACAAGAGAGCAAGGGTGCTGAATGTGGACATCTTCAATCAGCCGCATATTGACGCTGCCGATTTCGACCTGTGTATTCATCTTGCGTGGAGAGACGGTTTTGTTCACAACTCCACCCGTCATATAGGAGACCTATCTTCGCATTTCGCTTTCCTTCAAGGTCTGATAGACTCAGGTCTTCCGCGTCTCTTGGTGATGGGTACGATGCATGAAGTTGGCTATCATGAAGGGATGATTAACGCTTCCACACCTTGCCATCCGCTCTCTTTGTATGCTGTGGCAAAGAATGCCCTTAGACAGGCTGTTAGCATATATGCTGAGGCAAAAGGTTGTGAGCTGCAATGGGTGAGAGGCTTCTATATCTATGGAGATGACAGAAAAAATCATTCTATATTCACCAAACTGATTGAAGCAAGCGAGAGAGGACAAGCAAGTTTCCCGTTCACATCAGGCGAGAACAAATATGATTTTATGCATGTGGATGACTTAGTCAGGCAGATAGCAGCAGTGGCCGTACAAGATGAATATGTGGGGATAATCAATTGTTGTACGGGCAGACCGGTATCTCTCAAGGACAAGGTGGAAGAATTTATAAAAGCCAACCACCTCCATATTAAGTTGGATTATGGGGCATATCCATCGCGACCTTACGACTCGCCTTGTATCTATGGTGACAGCACTATCATTGATAAGATAATGGCTAAGACTACAATACATTAGATGGCAAAAGTACTAATCATATCCGCACCATTTTTCGACTATCAAGTCAGTGTAGGTCGAGCTTTCCGTAAGCTTGGCTACGATGTGCATATCGAGACCTACGACGAGCCTATACACCCGTTCAAAGGTCTGCTTAAGTGGCGTCATAAATTCAGTCCGAGAAAAGAGCAGCTACGGCAGGCGTCGCGACTCAAGTATAAGCAATATATAGAGAAGGTGTTCTCAGAATATAAGCCGGATATAGTATTTATATACAACGGAACCATTCTTTTAGACTCCACTCTTGATTTCTTCCGCGAACATGGTGCCAAGGTGTTGCTTTGGATGTATGATAGTGTACAGCGTCCTGATAGAGCGATGTGTGTGTCGCATATCGACCATGTGGATGTCTTCTGCTGTTTCGAGCAGACCGATGTTGAGTTCTATCAACGACAAGGGAAGACCGCTTATTTCTTACCTCTTGCTTGTGATACGGATGTCTATTATCCTATCGCTAATAGAGAGAAAGATGTTGATATCTTGTTCGTCGGTACTATCTACACCAGTCCCAAACGCATAAAGGTTCTTGAGCAGGTGGCTGAACATTACAAAGGAAAGAAAGTGCTCTTCTATGGACATTATAAGCCTTTCTACAAGAATCCGCTGACTTGGCTCTGCCGTAAGTATAGAGATGTCTTCCTCAATGTCAATCTCCCGCCAAAAGAAGTCAACGAGCTTTTCTCACGCACAAAGATTGCACTCAATGTTCACCACTCTCAGACTTTCAACGGAGCCAATCAGAGACTATTTGAAGCATGTGGTGCGGGAGCATATCAGGTATGTGATAGTAACCCGTTCATAGAATCCATCTTCAGCAACTCAGAAGTGGGACTGTATAACAGCATGGACGAGTTGTATGAGCGCATCGACTATGCCTTGTCGCATGACATGAGCGCACAAGCTCAAGCCGCATATAAGATAATAATCAAGAAGCATACTTTTATCCAACGAGTTGAACAGATGTTATCCTACCTCTAACACCTAACAGCGCAACGTTCTAACACCTAACAGCATAGCGGTCTAACAGCGCAGCGGTCTAACTTCTAACTATCGTATATCATAAGTTTGTTTACACTTTTTCCCTTCCTTAGAAGGATATTATTATAAATACAATGTAAACTTTAAAAATAGTAATTATGTCAAAAGGGAAAGATCAATTTGTAGTTCCAACAAATGGAGGTTGGGGTGTGCGTGGAGCAGGTAATGAAAAACTCACCAAAGTGTGCAAGACGTAAAAAGATGCAATAGAGGTGGCTAAAAATATAGCCATGAATCAACAATCAGAGTTAATCGTTCTTGAAACAAATGGAAAGATTCGATTAAAGCATACGTATGGAAATGACCCGTTCCCTCCAAGAGGATAACGAGTTTATGATATTCAGAACTTGAGAGTTGCTGATTTACAATTAATTACGACAGAATATTTCTCCCATATTTCTCTCGAAACATGATTCCGTGATGGTCATGTGAATGAAAGATGATTTGAATGATGAATAACTGAAGACTAACTCAAAACCCCGAAAAATAACTTAAAAACAATTATATAATGAATAACGATATCAACCAATATGCTATCCAATGTTTTCAAGATGAAGCAAAAGCAATCTTGGACATGATACCATTATTGGACGAGAACTTTTCTAAAGCAGTGGAAATGATATACCATTGCAATGGGAAACTTATAGTTACTGGTGTTGGAAAAAGTGGGCATGTCGGACAAAAAATAGCAGCAACACTTGCATCGTTAGGAACTCCGGCATTTTTCCTTAATCCTTTGGATGCTTATCATGGGGATTTAGGAATGCTTTCGCCCGAAGACATCCTCTTGGCAATTTCGTATTCAGGAAATACCGATGAGCTCCTTCGTATCTTACCTCCAGTATTAGAACGCAAAATACCTATTATTGCTATCTCATCTAATCCACAATCACTATTAGGGAAAAACTCGGTGTGTCATTTGACTGTCAAAGTAGAACGTGAGGCAGATCCTTTAAACCTTGCACCTACCTCATCAACTACTGCAACTATGGCAATGGGCGATGCTTTAGCTTGTGCTTTGGTACATGTGCGGAATTTTAGAGAAACTGACTTCGCTGTATTTCACCCGGGTGGCAATCTCGGAAGGAAACTATTATCTTCAGTAAAAGATAATATGATAAGTAGAAATCTCCCTGTCGTATCTATAGATGACAATGTTGAAACAGTAATTGCCGAGATTAATAAAACGAAATTTGGTTTAGCGGTGGTAGTCGATAACAAAAAAGTAATAGGCGTTATTACAGATGGAGATGTGCGCAGAAATATGCAAGCGCATAAGAATGAGTTGCTGAATGTGCTAATTTCGGACATTATGACAACCCATCCAAAAACTATAAATCAAAATGATAAACTATCTAAAGCGGCAATCAAGATGCGAGAAAATAATATTAACGCACTCATAGTCGTGGATGAAAATAACCGATTAGTTGGTTTAATAAGTTCCTTGTCGTTGTTATAAAATAAGAAAAAACATGAAAGTAGTTGCGTTTGTTCCTATTCGCTTAAATAGTAAGCGTGTAGTGGGAAAAAATCTAAAGATGTTAGGTAAAAAACCTCTGATGTGCTATATTTTAGAAACTCTATCGGAAGTGAAATCTATAGATGAGGTATATGTTTATTGCAGTGATGAGCAAGTAATTCCGTATTTGCCACCAAGAGTAAAGTTCTTAAAACGTCCTGCATTCCTTGATGAGGATACTACATTGGGGCAAGAGATATATGATGAGTTTGTAAAGACCATAGATGCGGACGTGTATATCTTGGCACATACTACATCTCCTTTTACAAAAGTATGTACTATAGAAGATGCTTTGTCACATGTAATAAATGATGACTATGATTCTGCATTTAGTGCACAAAAGATTCAAACGTTTACATGGTACAAAGGAGCACCTTTGAACTATCAATTAAAGTTAATTCCCCGTACACAAACGATAGAACCAGTTTTTGTTGAAACGAGTGCTTTCTATATGTTCAAGAAACCAGTTTGGGCAGAGGAGCATCAGCGTATAGGAAACAAACCATATATGTCTTTGATAGATAAAATTGAAGGAGTAGATATAGACTGGCCCGAAGATTTCGAATTTGCAGAAGAATTAGTAAAATTAAAGTATTTATAAGTATGGAAAAAAAAGAATACATAGGAAACATGCTTCTTGAAGATTTTAAGAAACTTTCATATACAGAACAAGGTAAATACCTTAATTCTTTGAGTGGCGTAATTTTAGAAAACGAGGAATCTGTAGACATTAACAAATTATGTCAGCAAGTGCCATGCACTAAAGAAGAATATGTCCAGGAGCATGGTTATATTTCATTAACAGAATTACAAACACACGTAAATAACATAGAAGCAAAATATACTTCTGCTAGATGATTAAAACAAACATTACACATCAAATAACAAATACAATAATATATTTTCGGTTCATCTATACAACAATGTGTAAACGATGTCTTGATACAAAAGTGTAAACGAACTATTGATACATGTCATCTAACTACTAATATGTCCACTTGTCTTTTTATATGGTATAAGCGTCAGAGCGGCGTCCCCGAAGGCGGAAGCCGAGCTTCCTCACGCAACTACGAGGCTATATGCCGACTCTTCGGAGAGAACAATGTCGAATCGTTCTATATTCACCAAGACGAGAAGCGCCGCTCGCTCATGACTTATGTCAGAGGAGTGGTGTATATGCCCTTCGGCTATTACTTCGGACTCTATCCCGCCCTGCTTCATGAGATAGTGAACAAAGCTATGTCTTTCGATTGCGTGTTCATCGACAGGAGTGTCTATGGACTGATAGCCAAAGCCCTGAGGCAGAATGGTTACAAAGGTCAGATCATTGTCAATTTCCACAATGTGGAAAGTATCTATTTCGATGCTCGTCTGCCCAAGTCACTTCCTTTCAGGAAAGTGCTCATCTCTTGTGCCGACCGCAACGACCGCTTTGCCTGCTCTTATGCCGACACTATCGTCATACTCAACAACCGCGATGTGGAAGCACTGAAAGAGCGTTATACCCTGCCTCGTGTGGTAGAGATACCTATCACACTCAATGATACCTTTAAGGCAATTGATGACAAGACCGACCATCTGTCTGTCGTCCGACAACAACCCCTTTGCGTGTTCCTCGGGAGCTATTTCCAGCCTAACAACGAGGGTATCCTCTGGTTCGTTCATGAGGTCTTGCCGCATGTTAACATCAGGATGCAGATAGTGGGTAAGAACATGGCACGACTCAAGCAAGAACACAAAGAGCTTCAAGACATTGAGGTCATCAGCGATGCTCCCGACCTTACTCCTTATCTCATAGATGCCGACATCATGATCCTGCCTATCTTCGCGGGAAGCGGCATGAAAGTGAAGACCTGTGAGTCGCTCATGTACGGAAAGAACATTATAGGTACAGCTGAGGCTTTCGAAGGCTATAAGCTCGACTACGAGAGAGTGGGCGGCAGATGTGCTACTGCTGAGGAGTTCAGGCAAGCTATCCGTCGCATCGTTGAGCAGTCGTGGCCACGCTTCAATGACTACTCCAGACAGACCTATCTTGCTCATTACTCCCCTCAAGCCTTAGAGCTGCAGTGGAAGGATGTGGTCAGACTTTAGACCGCTGCGCTGTTAGACCGCTTCGCTGTTGGACCGCTGCGCTGTTAGTAAAAAAGAGAGGTGTGCTCAGCACACCTCTCTTCGTGTTGTATAGAACGGGAGTGTTTATTCTTCCTCTTTGAGGCTCTCCTGATACTCTTTGATGAGTTTGTCTTGAACATCCTGCGGAACGAGCTCGTAGGAGTGGAACTTCATGGTGAACGAAGCACGACCACCTGTGAGCGACGAGAGGGTTGTTGAGTACGACGACATCTCTTTGAGAGGTATCTGTGCCTGCAGACGAGTGAAGTTCTTCTCTGTATGCATACCCAGCACCATGCCGCGGCGACCTGTTACATCTGACATCACATCGCCCATCATGTCTGAAGGAACGAAGATCTCTACATCGTAGATAGGCTCCAGAACCTTAGGGTTAGCGTTGCGGAACGCCTCAGCAAAAGCGTTACGACCTGCCAGACGGAACGATATTTCGTTAGAGTCAACGGGGTGCATCTTACCATCATAGATGATGACGCGTACATCGCGTGCGTACGAACCGGTCAGAGGACCTTGCTCTATACGGTCCATGATACCTTTCAAGATAGCAGGGATAAAACGAGCATCGATAGCACCACCGACGATAGAGTTGATAAGAACCAACTTGCCACCCCACTCTAATGGTATCTCTTGAGTATCTTTAACAGAGATACGATACTCTTGGTTGCCGAACTTATAAACTTCTTTTACGGGAACACCTTCCTCGTAAGGCTCAACGATGAGGTGTACCTCACCGAACTGACCCGAACCACCCGACTGTTTCTTATGACGATAGTCGGCACGAGCAGCCTTAGTGATGGTCTCACGATACGGGATCTTGGGCTCATCGTACTGAATCATCATCTTGTCGTTGTTCTCAAGACGCCATTTGAGAGTACGCAGGTGGAACTCACCTTGACCGCTCACGATAGTCTGGCGCAACTCTTTCGATTGCTCGATGATCCATGTCGGATCTTCTTCGTGCATACGGGTGAGCAGTGCCGAGAGTTTCTCTGAGTCGCTCTCTGTCACAGGACGGATAGCACGGCGATACTTAGGATCGGGATAAACGATCTGTGGGAAGTGATAGCTGCAATCTTTAGCATCAAGCGTGTTGCCGGTGCGCGAGTCTTTGAGCTTAACAGTGGCAGCTATATCTCCGGCGGCAACCTCATCAATAGGGGTGCGGATAGAACCGGCTACTGCATACAGCTGTGAGATACGCTCTTTCGAACCACGGTCAACGTTCTGAAGGTCGTCAGCACCATGGATGGTACCTGCCATCACCTTGAAGTAGTTAACCTCACCAATATGAGGCTCCACCGAAGTCTTGAAGATAAACATCGAAGCCGGAGCAGCTGCATCAGGCTCTACCTCCTGACCTTCGTCAGTCTTAGGACGAGGAGCGTCTGCTACCGACGGAGCCATCTCTCCAAGGAATTCTAACAGACGACGAACACCCATGTCTTTCTGTCCGCAGCAGCACATAACAGGGTAAACATCACCTTCAGCAAACACTTTCTTCAAGCCATTGAGAGTGTCCGACTCAGAGAGCGTTCCTTCTTCAAAGAACTTCTCCATCAGAGCCTCGTCAGCCTCAGCTGCCATCTCATGCAATGCACTAAGCAACTCCTCTACTTTGCCTGACTCAGAAGCAGGTATGTCTTTCTCAGTGGGAGCTCCACCTTCAGCCTTATACTCAAGCATCTTGCCTTTCAGAACATCAATGATGGCATTGAAGCCTGCACCCGGGTTGAGAGGGTATTGGAGAAGAACAACCTTGTTACCGAAATTGTCCTTGAGCTGCTCAAATGCCTGGTCAAAATTCTGATTCTCATGATCCAGCTTGTTGATAACAAAAACAATAGGTTTCTTGTGAGTCTCTGCGTGACGGAAATTGTTCTGTGTACCTACCTCAACACCACCGTTAGCGGTGAGGGTGATGATAGC
>OCTW011318152.1_pt1 | contig 16831 bp, 26 predicted proteins | sample 1539671 | NCBI WGS metagenome assembly OCTW01 (sample SAMN02144230, study PRJEB22623) | gut metagenome | biome: sheep rumen | host: Ovis aries | place: New Zealand
AGATATTCTTCCTTTTGCACAAGCAATTATATTACTTCTATTAAAATTAAATTCTTTTTCAATTTCAGTTATTGAATTATATTTTTTAATAAAATTATTATTTTTATCATATTGTTTAATTGATTTTATTATGCCTAATCTTGCTTTTTGTGTTCTAGTCCCATAATTTATATTGTATGTATGTTCACACCATTCTAAATTATCAACACAATTATTACTAGGATTTTCATCTTTATGGTTAATTTCGTTATAATCATTAGGATTAGGCAAAAATGCCATTGCTACTAATCTGTGTACTCTAAAATGATGCTTTCTACCATCTTTTGTAAATAAACACACTCTTTTATAATTTTGATTACTTTCTTGTTTTAATATTTCTTCTTTATTATGATGTCTGTATTTCATACTTTTTACTCTACCCAAATTAGACACCATATATCTTCCTTCAAAATTAGGAATATCTTTCCACACTTCTTCTATCATATATAACACCTCCCGAATAAGTGTTAGAGGAAGTAATTCGGGTACTTCCTCTATATATAATTATAACATATTTACTTAATTTTAGCAATGTTTACACGATGGTATCCGCTAACTTTAGCACGTTCGAGTTTACTTTTTAAACCACTTGCTTTTAATATTTCATGATATTTAGTAGTTAATTGTGTTATTTTACTTTGTGCTTGCTCAATTACTTCTATGTTATCACTAGCACGACCTAAAATTTGTGTGTCTTTAGATTTTCTTATTTCTAATTCAATTTTTCTCAATAATTGCTCACCATCATATAAGCTATAATGCTTACCCTCAAATTCAAAACCCTCGTCATTGGCTTTTATTATATCTTTTAATTCTTTATCACTATATTCAGATTCACTTACTCCTAATATTATACTAAATATATAGTGATAGCAGTTAAGCTCTGAAATAGGTCTGTAAGAATCGTTATCATCGTGATCTAATGAATAAACTCTGCCTTTATAGTCCTTTGCTATTTCACCGTTTTGTAACTTGGCGTATTCTTCATTACTAAATTGTCGTCCTTGGACTTTTTCATGATCAGGCGCAGAGTTGCTATGAACTGATATTTCAATCCCATCAGATCCGAACTCCTCGCCAACAATTTTTTGGTTTTCGTTGTGAAGTTCTCGTAAAGAACTCTTTAAATGCATACGAACCATTGAATCAAGTCGAATAGAGCGACCACTTTTAAAGTCTAATGTTTTTAAACCACTACCGCCGACTTGTTTTAAAATTCGTGACATTGCGTTGTCAAAGGTTTCTTTGCCTTGCCCTACATTGAGTAAAGCCTCATCAAGCAAATAGTTGTATGTTTCACGCAAGCCTATAAATTGTACCTTGCCATCTAAACCACGAATGGAGTAGCCTAGCACGTTGGTTTTAAAGTAGTCGTACATTTCAGTTTTTACTATATTTGCAAGAGCTTTCGTTTGTGTCCTTAAAGCTATGTTTTCGTTAAACGACACAAATGGTATATTTCGGTATTTATAAAATTTTTCGTAAAAAGCATAGTCTTTTTTTGCGTAGGCGTTAAATATCTCGTCAATTTCGTTGATGTTTAAATTCGTGTATTTAGATATTTGTTGCACAATTTCTTCATAGTTCCCACCATATTGTAAGATTTGCACTAGTTCGTGGGCTTTAGTAGGTGTTAATTCTCGTATTTTTTTAAGAGAAGAGCCAATATTTTTGAGAAAGTAAATATTGGCTTTGTTTATCCTCTCGACTAGTCGTTCGACTAGTAAATCAATTTGTTCTTCGGTAATCATAGGAGTACCTCCTAACTTAATTTCTCCAACTCTTTAAGCCTTTTAACATTCAAAGATGGCAATACATCATTTTCATTAGACACTTCAAAAATGTTAGTTCCAGTTTCGGTTTCTATTGCTTCTAATTGATTTATTAGTGTTGAATTTGTTATTGGCTCGTATGTTGGTGTAGATAGTACATAATATATTACTGCACCATTTAAAGCTGTTTTTATATTATCTAAACCTGTGCCTTTAGGAAAACCTAACCAAAAGTTACCTGCATTTGCTTTATTAGTTATTTTACCTATTCTATATGTGCTATCCCAAGCATATTGAATAGCATTTTTTATATCTGATACTGCATGAGAACAATAAACATTATAATCATTATAATTACCTTTTCCAATAAAATCATTTGGCTTTGTTATTTCTGCATATTCTATATTTGTATAATTACTTCTTATAGTAATTGTAGATGTGTCTACATTTAATTTTCCTATTTCACTATGTTTATACCATTTATTATTTTCTTTATAGATATAGTCTTGATAATCTCCAATTTTGCATAGTTCTATATTTTCTAAATCAATTTCATAGTCTTTGTTGTGGTATGGTTCGTATAAACTTGGCTCTGTTACGTTTGTATCTACTTCTTCAATTTGTATATCATATAAATTAATAGGTCTATAACATAGCCTATAAAATTTAGTATTTGAATTTAAAGTAAACTCTGCAATTAAACTATCAGTATTTGAATTTAATTGCCTTGATATAAAATTTTTATTTTCGTCAAATTCTGCAATAACATATCTAATATAAGTCATACTTGTTACTTTTGCTGATACAATAATTTTATTTTTTTCTTTTTTTATAAAATCACTTGTGTTATATAAACTACTTTGAGTTAATGTTCCATCATCTGTGTAATAATATCCTTCTGTAATTTGATTTATATTAAATTTGTTTTTCCCACTTACATTAATATTTTGCTTGTTTTCTACTACTTCTATTTCTTGTGGATAATCTGGATTTGGTGATGGTGTTCCTCCTACATATGGTTCAAAATTTGGTATATTTTCACTTGTATATGTTCCCTCAACTAAATAAATAACAAATTTAAAATTTGTAAAAATTGCATTAGGATTAAAATACATATTAAATTTATCTAATGTATCATTAATAGTTCCTGTTGCAACAACAACATCACTATTATTATTAAAAATAGAAGATAATAATCTTCCAGGAATAGAAGCAGCTCCTGAATTTTCTTCATTACCAATAGCAAATCTAAAATTAACATCATTTCTTGAAATACTTCCACTTAATTTTTTAAAAATTAAACTATAAGTACCATTTAAAGGGGTAGACAAATTTGTTTTTAAATTTAAGTTTCCTGTAAATGAAGAACCATTTATAGTTATTTCCCCAATTTCATTTGAAATTACAGTTAAATTAGTAAATTGAGAAGGAACATTTATATTGTTTGTATCAAGCAAATTAATCCCACTATAACTATCTTGTTCAGTATTACCCTCCATCTCAAATAAATCTAACTTGCCATTTTGGACGGTTTCTAGTGTGAAATTAGAGCCGTTTCCACTTACTTTGGGTAATTTGTTATAAATATCATTTAGCACGTTAGAATAGCTCCTAAACGTGTCATTTTCGGTTAATTCTGCACCAAACTTATTTAAACCATCTTTAATCTTTAATCTTGTATCGTTTAGATAATTTAATTTTTCTGCTATTGTACTCATTAAATTACCTCCCTATTTATTCCATCTATTGCAGTCGCTATATCTCCTATTAGCCCATCTACGTATGTCTTATTTACTAATTTTTTTCCTGTTATTACGTTCTCTAGTGTGCCTTTACCTATAAACATAGCATTACTGGCACTAGTATAATATTCATAATTCTTTGTTAATGCCATCAAATTATTACTTCCACCCATTGCAGTGGCATTGGCGTCATTTGTTTTTATTACTCCGCCTTTATCGTTTGTTGCATAGTCAGTATTCTTTACATACTCTGATAAATCGCTTTGTTCTAGTTTATTCCCTAAACTTGTTTCTATTTCTTGAATTTTCGTATTATATGCCGTTTTGTCTACTTTTGCTCCTAGCAACTCATCAGTTCTTGTTTTTGTATAGTAATCATTTAATGTTGCGTTGTCTACTTTGCCGTTTAAAAGGGTATTAGATTCTTCTTTTGTGTAATAATCACTTAAATCAACCACAATTTGTTTTTCTCCAATTAATTCCCAGTCATTATTCAACCAAACGTACTCATAATACAAATCGCTTTCTTTTGTATCTTCTTTTGGTACGAAATACAATGTATCACTTCTACCAACTAAAGGCAACTCGTTTACTATCAACAACTGAATTACCCCGGGTTCTCCCTTATCCCCTTTATCTCCTTTTTCACCCTTTTCACCTTGTATACCTTGCTCACCCTGTATACCTTGGTCTCCTTTGTCTCCTTTATCACCCTTATCGCCTTTAAAATAGTCACTATCTACTTTATCTTGTAAATCATCTAAAGCCTCGCTAATGTCATTTAAACCATCATTTAAAGCCTGTTCCATTTGTTCCTTATCGCTTGGTGTCACCGGTTCGCTATTCTCAAACTCTTCTTTTAAACTACCAACCCATGTGCTAATGTAAACTGGGCTTGGGTTGTATCTCTTAATCTCTTCATCATTTTCTACTAAATAAGCAACGACACCAATTTCGATAGTTCCCATTTCTTTTAATACTTCATAAGGTATCATGCACTCATCATTTGTTAAGACTTGCTTATATGTAACACCATCTTTAGTAAAATATGCGTCCTTTGTATAGTCCTGTGTTATTTCTTCACTAAATTCAAACTCTATCTTTGTTATATTTATCTCTTTTTCATTAACTGGGTTCTTTTCTATCTCTATTTTGTGTGGATTAACTATTAACTTCATTATTCAACACCTCCACCTACTAAATCGTTTGTGCTTGGATCATTTGCTTTTACCTCTGCTATTTTTTTCTTTGCAATTTTTTCAGTTTCACCAAATATCTTTTCACGATATTCAACAGCACTTATTATTCCGGAGTTCTTTTCTCTTAAAGCCCTGTTGCTTTCGGCTTCTTTATCTTCAATTATACTATCATCAAATTGTATAACCATATCATCGGTGCTTATATTATAATTTCCAAATGCAGTGCTTGCGTAACAAATAGCATTTGTTAAATCGTAAATGGCACTCTCGTAGCCAATTTCTAATTTCTTTTTTCTTCTAAATAATTTACTATTGCTTGAAACCACGGCAGTCGCAGTGTTTAAAGTTTCACCATCGAAGTGGTAGTGATTCTCACCAAAGCCCACTTTATTTCCTAAAATATTCAAATTAGTATTTAAAGTAGCAATTTGTTTATCAGTTCTTAAATCGTCTGTATCACTTTGAATTAAATCGTCTTTAGTTGCTCCTTTTGGTAAAACATAAACACTATCATCATCTTCATCAAATACCATTTTTTGCTCGCCAGCATCGTAATTTAGCATATCTGCTCTTACAAATGTTCTTCTTCTGTTATTTACTTCATTTTTTAAAGCGTCAAATGAAATATCAACAGCTTTTAAATTGTCAATAGCGTTGGCATAATGTGGTATACCAAATGGGCTATTACTAAATAAATTATTCGTAAGTAAAGGTTTAAATATAGCAAACCATTTTATATTTGATCTAGTGTCGAACTCGCTCATTGTTCCTTGTTCGTCAGTTATTTCAGTTAAATTACCATTTGTATCTCTAAATAAATGATTGTGAATTATATAATTCCCTGTTCTTTCATCTTTCTTATGCACTGATAAAATTACATATTTTTGACCTTTATTATATTCCACACTACCAAATGCACACTCGGTAATTTCTTTATTGTTCCAACTTAATGGATAGATCCAATCAATGTCTACTAAATTAACTCTAGTCTTTGCGTTTGATACATCTAAATACATACCATCTTCATTAGATATTAAATCATAAACGCTGACAACTGTCGCACACGTTCCTAATGCTCCACTCTTTTCAATTGACTGATTTATTAATGTGTATAAATCTAAAGCATTTATTAAATCCTCAAAATCTTTTTGTGAACGTTCATCTTTTAATGATATTTCACATTTTTCACTCCAAAGAATATCGCTCCAGTCCTCGCTTATTTCCTTTGCCATGTTCATGGTATATCTATGCCTTTTCTTTTTCTTTAAACCATTAAATGAAAAGTAATTGTGAAAACTTTTTACATTCCCCTCATACCACGATTTCCACTGGTCAATATACGTTTGTAGCATATTTTTTACATCTGAATTATACCCATATTCTTTTGTTAAAAAATCTTCTAACTTCAACTAAATCTCCCTCCTTTTATATTAGTCATAAGTTTATCATAAAATGGAAACATTGAATACTCGCTTGCATCCAAATCATCTATTGGCGTTGTTCCATCGTCAAGTCTTGTGTCAGGCTCTTTATCACTCCATACGGCTTGCTCGTAGGCTTCTTTAAGATATTTGCATTTTTTAAGTATAAATCGCCTGTGTTGTGCAAACAACATTTGATCCATATAAATTCTATCTATAATTTTACCCTTAATGCAATCGTCCACTTTTAAAGGTATTCTTTCTTGTTGTAAATAACGATTTAATCCAAAGGTTAATACTTGCCCTAATGCCCCGTAATCCGCAAATGCGTGGGTTACTTTGCCATATTGGTCTACAACTCTTTTATAAAAATTAACAAACGCTTTGTAAAAATCTTCAGGTGCATACAAGCCGACTAATTTTTCTTCATCGATAGTCCATGCCTCTTTAAAATATGGCGTTATTCCTGTTGCCTTTAATTCAGTTTCACCTTTAGTAGCCCCATAATCCACACCAATTGAAACAATTAAAAAGTTTAACTTGTTTCCTTTTTCATCGACTGCATCATCTTTCATAAATAACTCTTTGTTGTCGTTAAATTGTTTGTAAATTAAACCCTCCGCTAAAACCCAAAGTCCTAGAATAAATCGTTCATAAAATACTTGCCCTAATGATTCATATTCTTTTCTTAAATTTTCAAAATACTCTTCATTTTCTTGTTTTAAAATTACATTGTCATCAAATTGAAAATTCCATGTTTTCTTATCTAAGTTTTCATTGTCTATTATTTCAGTTTTTACCCAATGCGTCGGGGCGTCCGGGTTGGTAGTTGCATATAATTTAGCACCTTTGTAACTTAAACGTGACAAAAGCATCGTGTAAAATTCAAATGGTATTTGCGTTAACTCATCTACATAAGCTCCAGCCAATGTCATACCACGAATTTTGCTTTCAGCTCTCTCATCGTTTGCACCCTCAAGCCATATTTGTCGTCCAAATAGTTGACCACTCTTTTGACTTGTAGAATATGTAAAATTATTCTTACCTACAAGCTCTTGTAATAACCCTAGACAGTTTCTTTTGAGTGCAGTAATAGTTTTACCTGTCATTAAAAATTCAGCGTTGCTAGGCATACTTCCTACAAAAATAGCCCACTTTAATAATGAAACATAAGTCTTACCACTACGAACTGCACCTGATAATAAATTTATACGACTATCTTCATTAAGAATAAAATCCATTTGTTTTGGATTCAACATCTCATCAATCTTTTTTGACATTATTCAAGGCTCCAATCAAATCTCCAATGATTCCATTGCTTTCTTCTTTAACTTCAACTTGGTCTTTCCAGCCATAATTGTTTTTTAAATTAAAAATTGTAAATGTTGAATTTGCCTTTCCCATTAAAGCATTTTCTTCTAATTGTTGTTCCACTTTTTCTTTAGCCTTTTTTATTGTGGGGAAAAATTCTTCATCTTTTGAATAATTTAAAAGGCTTTTTCTATCCATATCAAGAGCGTAAGCTAAACCACTCATTGTATATGGTTTTCCTTTTTCATCACACTCGATAAAATATTTGTCTATAATTTTTTGCATATCACTTGCTGCCGAATACAACTTTTTCCTGCCCATACGATCACCTACTTTTCTAAAGTTTTTTTCAACAAAATTATAACATTTTTATATATAAAAATCAAAAAAAAGAAAGTAGGCGTAAAATGTGACGATTACCTACTTTCACAAAAGAATAAAAAGGGTGTGGGGAATATATCCCTCACGAGTATAGTATAGCATAAAATAAAAAAGAAAACAAATTCAGTTTTCTTGCTTTATTATTCATCTTCTTCATAATTTTCATATATAATCATACAATGATACCAATTTTTTCTATAAAAACCTTCATCTAGTGTTACACAAAACTTTATATCATAAACTTTCAAATTTTCTATAAAATTATTAACATTTGCAATTAAAGTGTTTCTGTCATTGAATTCATATATTTTAATTTTTTTCATTCTTCATCATCACCATTTAATATATCTATAGTTTCATTTATTATTGTGGAAAACAAAGTTTTACCACTTCTTAAACCAAATGCCCTTATGCTTTCTAATTTTTCTATTGCTTCTTCACATCTTGATTTGTAAATATTTATTTGTTGTTCCCTTCTTTCTAATCTTCTAATGTGATTTTTGCTTGCCAATCTATGTTGTCTACAACTATCACTTGCTTGTTTACAATTATGTTCTAATTGCTTTATTTTACCTTCTAATTGTATTTTTTCTTCTTGTAAATTAGTTAATTTATCACACCAACTAGGACAACCAATATCTTTTTCGGTTAATTCTTGAATATCTAAACTTGCTTGATGTAATTGTTCTTGTAAATTAGTTATGTAATCTAATAATAATTTGCAATCTTTAGTAGTTGGGTCTAAACAAAAGAAATTTGGAACTTCGTACGCTTCTTCAGTAAATTGGTCAACTTCTGTACTAACAGAATTATCAACACTGTCTTTTAGTTTATATAATATTTCTTTTATTTCATCTTTCATTCCAACTATTTCCTTTCTATATTATTTCTTATTAATACTTGTCTTATATTTTCACCTGTTGTATTAAATAATTTAGCAACTTTATTACAAGATTTTAATTTTTTATATTCATTTACAATTTGTGTATCGTTGTCATATTTGCCTAATCTTTTATACATATCTTTAATATTATAAGAACAACTACACCATTCTAAATTATTAGAATTGTTATTTGTTTTATCTCCATTAATATGATTTATTTGCTTATAATTATTTACATTAGGTACAAATGCTTGTGCTACTAATTTATGCACTCTTATATTCTTACTTTTATTATTTTTAGTTAAATATACATACACATAACCATTTTTCTTATTCACATAATTATTTAAAATATATTCTCTATTGTAAAATCTAGTTCCACTCCATCTTTGTAATGATTTTACTCTACCTAAATTACTAACTTGATATTTACCTTCATAATCAGGTATATCTTTCCATATTTCTACTTGTTCCATTGTAATTCCTCTACTTGTTGATTTATTGCTTGTAATTCTTTTAAATTAAAATCACTTTTATTAGTAAACCATATTCTATACTCACCAAAAGTTATCATTTCACTGTCAATGTACCCTAATGTATTTTTATCTAAAATATCTCTTGAATATGTAATTTCATCATAATCATCCGGGAAATCTTCTTTATAACCTAACTCTTCAAACATCTCTTTAGCATTCATTATTGCTCACCTACCTTAATGTTTTCACTTCTATATTCACAAAGTGTTGATAATACATCAAATAATTCTTGTAAAGTTCCACCATTATCAAAATATTCTTTAAGTTCTTCATAAATATTTTGTTTATTCCCATCTCCAAACATAGCCATTATTGCTCACCTTTGCTTTCTAAAATATTGAATATTTCATCATAATCTTTTTTGTCTATTGCTTCTACTAAATATTGATTATCAGCACACAACATTACTTGCAATACAACTATTTCTTCTAATTTACAATAATACTTATCGAATGGTTCATCACATTCTTCAAACCAATTACAACTTTTTTTTACTATTCGTGATGGTTCAGTTTCTCTAAAATAGAAATGTTCCATTGGACTACCTTTTTCAAATCTTACATAATAACTTTTTCTAAATGTTTTTTGTAATGTTCCACTAACAGCATTTATTTTAAAATTATTATTTGTAATTGGATTTGCTTCATAGTGACTATATAATAAACCCATACTTATTCTCCTTTGCTTTCTAAATATTTTCTTATATTATTTTGTGTATTTTTCTTTTTATAAAACCATTCTAAGTTTACGTTTTCTTTTAATTTAATCCCTTCATTTGTTACATCAAAATACTTTGCTGGTATAAACACTTTTTGTTTACTTAAACCTATTCTACAATTAACAGCACTGCCTCTAATAGCAAGTGGTAAAAATGGTATATCATGTAAATAAAAATATTTTAACGTTTCATAAGGACTTTTCATATTCTATTCTCCTTCCTTTTTTAGTAGTTCAATTATGGCTTTTCCACATTCGTTTGGCTTACAAAACATAAATTCTATATTATATTTATCTCTAAATGTTTTAACAATTTTTTCAAATGTTTCAGGATTAACTTTTCCATATTTGTTTTTCCATAAATGTATTTCATCAACATTCGTAATATCTTTTGAAGCAATTAATACAATAAATCGTTCAACTCCAATTTTTTTTGAGAGCATTACTTCATTTTTAAATCTTTGATGAGTAATTGTTCTACATAAATTCATTACTAATTCACCAAGTCCGTCATTGTGTGAATGTTTTAATTCAACTACTACTTTCATATTTTGAGGATTAGCATAATCTCCACAAGGTAATTTTGATACAAAATATTCTTGCCCTATACTTTCAAAATATTCTTTTATTTTTTTATTATTAGATTCGCGACTATCTATTTGTAAAATCATTGTTTCAACTCCCATTCTAAACTATCTTTTTTATCTAAATTGTCTTTAGCTTTCAATAGTTGTAAATTTGTATAATGGCATAACTTTTTAACATCTTCTTCTGTATTAGCAGTAACAAGTGGTATGATATGGTCAATCGAAATTTTTTCTTTTCCATCCCAATCATATCCATAGTTGTTTTTAAATGTATTTAATAAATAATTTATAAAAAATTCCCATTCACAACCTATTATTTTTTCACTATTACTATTTTTTTTATATTTTTTTCTTCTAAAACTATCTCTTAAACAACATCTGACTTGTCCTTTTAATTTATATAATTTATCTTCAGCTCTTTTTCTTTTACACCAAGCCGATTGTCTTTTTGTAATTGCTTTTTTATTTTCTTTTCTATATTTTTTATCATATTCTATTTTAGATTGTTTGTTTCTTATAGTATATTCTTTTTGCATTTTTTTTATTTTATCTATATTGTTATTATAATATTCTTTTCTTCTTTTTGTTTCACATTTTTTGCATTCACCACGATAGCAAGAACTATCTTTTCTATATGTAAATTCTTCTATTGATTTTATTTGATTACATTTTGTACATTTTTTTAATCCTTGTTTTGCTAATTCTTCTTTTTCCGTTATTAATGGATTTTCTTTTCTTCTTCTTTCTTTCCAATATATAGAATTCATTTCATTTTCACATTTTTTGCAAACACTTCTATAATATTTTTTGTTTTTTATTTTTTGTAATCTAAATTCATCAATATTTTTTTCAATACCACATTTAGTACATATTTTAGTATTCATAATATAATCTCCTTTCGGAGTAAAACAAAAGAGAACTTATATGAATATATTGGCAGATATGTTGAGTAGCATACCAATATACTCATATAAATTCTCCTTTGCTACTCAACAATTAAATTATACCATAAATTTTAAAATAAATCAAATTTTTAAAATAGATTTGTGCCCTTTTTCACGAGTGTCAACTATTATTAAATTATTCATCCTTACCCCCAGCACTCACTAAAACCATTATTATTGCACCCATAAAGAATGATGCTATTAAGCCTAAAATGTAACCCATAAACCACCTACTCGTATTGATCCTCAACAGGTATTCTTTTATAATTTTCTCGAACATCCTCTCGCATATAATCAATTTCTTTCTCTAAAACTTCAATTTTGTTTAATAAATATTCTAACATATTTTCAATCTCATCTTTATTAATCAAGCGTGTTTTTTCATCGCCAACTTTAAACTTATTGTAATTTGTCATTGTTGCATTTTCAACTCTTAAAATTAAATTATAATCTATTTCCATAATACACCTCTTAAAAAAACGCTAAATATGTAGCACTTAAAAGTATAAAAATTGTACTTGATACTACAAAAATTTTAAAAAATCTATCAAATTTTGCTTCTTTCTTTTCACGTTGCAATCTTAAAATTCTTTCTCTATCTGATGCTTTGTTAATTGATTCTAACATTGCCAAACTTTCTTCATCCTCATAAAACCCTTCAAATTTATTTTTTTTCTTCATATTATCCCTCTTTCTTCTCTACTATTATTTTTTTATCTACGGCTTTAACTTCGATCTCATCATCTTCATTAATTCCTGCTTTAGCTACCACTTCTTTAGAAACAATTATGTGATAGCAGTTAATTTTCTTTTCACCCTTTGAATTATAATAAACTTGTTTGTTTAGTTTACTCACTTTATCACCTCCACTATTAATATATTAACATATTAAAGTAAAAAAGTAAACATTTTTTGCTTACTTTTTAAAATTTATTTTATATTTTTATATTCTGTTTTTTCATTTTTTAACTTTATAACTTTATCTAATTGTTTAGAATATAAATATATTTTATTCATACAATACATTCTAATAATATCGATAGGAGAGGTAGTTTTTAATAATTTTTTAAATTCTTTTTCTTTCATTTTTTACACTTCTTTCTATTTACTTAAATATTGATTATAATATCTTGTTACAGCAGATAACCAATGTGAATTTTGATTATTTGGGTCATTGTTTGCTCCAACAGGAGCCCAATGTGGTTGAATTGTTTTAGGTGTTGTTAATCCTTTTCCATAATACCATTTTTGTAAACAATTAAGGTATGCATCTAATCCTTCATCAAATGAAGTATATCTAATAAAATGATTTTGGCTTTGTGAAAATAAACCACCAAAATTTTTGTTATTTTTATAAATATATGATTGCCAACTATCAGTTTCATGCTTACTAATAGCAATCGCTAATAAAGTTTGTTGTCTAGTCATACCTTTTTCTATACCTCTATTATATATTTTGCATTCAATTTCACTTAACGTGCATGATGTGTCTTTTTCTTGTTCAACTTCTTCTAACTCTTTCAACTCTTCTTCTTCATCAATTTCTGTTTCTTCATTTTTTTCAATTTCTACATAAGCAACTTTATCAGTTTTTTCAACACGCTCTATTTTATCATTTTTAGCCATTTTAAGAGGTTTTTTGTTTAAACCGATAAAATATACTATATTGATTATAATTAAGCTATAAATAGCAAATACTCGCAAAATACGAGGCAATTTGACAAATAGTTTAGCCATAAAGTTGTCGAAGTTATAAATTAGCACATACCCTATATAAATTAGATTTTTAATTAATGTATAAATAGCTTTTAGCAACATTACTATTATACTTTTGAATAACCCTTTTACATTTCCTAAATCTTTATTAATTTCTTTTCTTTCCTTTTTTACTCTTTTCATATAAACTCCTTCTTTCTAATAAACCCCATATACTGTTCTGTTGCAGTAAATTTCGTTTCCTGTTTTATTTACGCAATTTTGATATGCTTCTTCATCTTCTGCACCTAATCTTTGAAATAATTTTACTACTGGTATTGCTACAACTATAATTACAACCATTATTAATATTTTTTTAACCCCTTTTTTTAATCTTCTTTTTCCTTTTTTCATTTTAATTCCCTCTTTCTTTCTTTTTAAATATGGATAGTTCTTAATAATTTAATTGTTTTGTTTGTTTTCGTATTAAATAACTCGTTTACTTCGTTTCCATTTATTGTTATGGGTATTATGTAATCTTTGCTTGTTAATACTACATAAATTAAAACATTTAATATTAATTTTATCTTTTTCATATATTTTCCTCTCCTTATCTTAATTATATATTAACACATATTAACATAAAAGTCAAATCCTAAAATAAACTTTTTTTCAACTTTACAAAAAAAAGACGATTTTTAGTCGTCTTTAAATATTTCTTCTGCTTTTTGTTCAGTTTTAATTATTTCTTTTTTAAATTCTTCTAAAGATAAATTCATCATATAATAATCATTTGCTAATTCGTACACCTTTTCCCTGATCCATTTATCTTTTTTTAATTCATCATATTCTTTAATTAATTGTTTTTGATATTCTTCAAATAAACTCGCACATGGTTCTGATAGTATCAATTGTTCAATGTAACTCATTAAATGATATTTATTTTTACAAACTGAAAACATTAGGTTCAAATCGAAATTGCCAAATATTTTATAAAATTCTTTCATAAATAGCCATATCTTTCTTTGTTTTATAAAATATTTATCACCTATAATTAATTTATCCATTAGTTCAGGCTTTTGTAATAGTATAGATAATATAGATGTTTCTAAATCATTATATTTATTCATTTTATTCTCCTATAAATAAAATTTACTTTCATCTTTATAATTTAAAAATCTTTTTGTTTCAACTTCAAAATATTGCCCTATAAACATATCTTGTATACCTTGCTCACGATTTTTACAAATTTCTACTATATTGTCAAAATTATATATTTCATGATCTGATTTCCATTTAAACATTTCTTGTGTTTGTTTTTTGAAATCATTATTAACTCTATGGACAATAAATACATTATCAGCGATATTTGTTAAATCGGCAGTTCCTGATATATCATATTTTCTTAAAAAGCTAGTAGACTTTCTTGGATGACAAACAAAATGTATATGAATATTTAATCTTTTTGCCATGTCACTTAAATCAGTTATTAATTTAGTTTGAATATCGTATTTATCAGTTCCATAACTAGATAAATTCATACTCATTAAATTATCTAATATAACCATTTTTACATCTTTAGTTTTTACTGCTTCATAAATAGCAAATAATATTTGGCTTATATCGTTTCCTAGTTCGTTATCATAAACAAATAATTTATTGTTTGAATATTCCATCGTTTTTTGTTTATCTTTTGGATAATAAAAATCATATTGCTCATTATAGTATAAATTACTTTTTCCACAAATTTGTAGATTCATCCATTTCATTAATCTACTATCTTTTAATTCACCACTAAATATTAAAACATTATTTCCTTTTCTAAAACTTTCGATTGCAATTTGAGATAATAAAGTAGATTTACCACTACCATTACCACCACTCCAAACACTTAATTCGCCAATTGCAAATCCTTTTATGAATTTATCTAATTGTGTAATTCCTGATTTTATATAAGTAACATTTTCGTTGCTATCCATATCTATTTCACTTGAAGTTTTATAATATTTTAAATTATTAATATCAATTTTAGATAATTCATCAATTTTATCTTTAAATTCGTTAAAAGTTAAATTTAATGAAATTAATTTCTTTGCCCAGTCATATTTATACGAATTAACAATATCATTTTCTAAACTTGCAAGTGTTTTTTGCCAATCTTCAATCGGTAAATTAGTTTGTTCTAATTCTAAATAAAGTTGTGTATTAAAATCAGAATTTTCACGAGATATTTCGATATAATTAATATTTTGATGTTTTTTATAATACTCGTTAAGATAATTAAACATTTTTGAATAATTATTATTTAAAAAATATTCTTTTTTTAAACAGGTAGTTTCAAAACTTTCAATATTTTTTATCATTATTGTTAAAACTGATCTTTCAAAATCTAGCATAATTTATACACCCCCTCCTCAATTTTTTTTGATTCACTCTTTTGTTTCGATTCTTCTATTGGATAAAAATCTTTCCATCCCCCCACAATTGCTTGTTCTATCATTTCTTTCCTTACATCATCATTTTCTGCATTTTCTAATTTGTTTATTAACCTACTAATCACTACTTCACTTAAAGGATATTTATTATATTCTCTTAATTTAATATATTCTATAAATAAATTATTTAATATACTATTATTTCTTATATTTGAATTAGAATATGATATAGAAGAAGATAAAGAATATGATAAAGAATATGAATATGATATACTCTTGATGTCATTGATTGAATTTTGATTGTTTTTTGATTGTTTTTTGATTGTTTCTTCTTTTCCCTCGTTTTCCTTTATTTTACAAGCATTTTTGTTGCCAACAGGTGCTCCTGAATTTCCATTTGAACGATTTTTTGAAGTGTTTAAGTTTGGCTCAATTAATGTCCAAATTAGCTTTTTTATGCCACTAAATTTAGGTTTTTTATCTTCAAATACATAATTTATCATGGCAAATATAATCTCTTTTTTGTCATCTTCTGAAACTTCATTTAATGCATCATAATAACTCTTATAAAATGAAAACGCTTTTATATTCGCCATTTTTATTATCCTTTCACATAAAAATAATCTTCAATTTTTGCTTCACAATGAATTGCTTTTGCTATGCAATAAGCAGTTCTTTTACTAGTTCCTTGCTTATTATTAACAATGCGACTTAATGTTGCCTCGTTCAATCCAACAATTTTGGATAACTCCCTTTGATTAATAATTTCAAATTTTTCTTTAATTGCAAAATACATTTTTTACCTCCTTTATACTACAAATTAATTATAAATCATTTTTAACAAAATGTCAAACACTTTTTACATTAAATCATAAAAAAAGCAACTTTCCAGTTGCTCGTTTTAATCTAGGAAATTGTCATCAATTTCTACTACATCACTAAAATCTTTAAATGGATCATTTGAACTTGAATTTTGTTGTTGTGAATTTTTAATATATTCTTCATATTTAACATATCCATTATTTATTGTTCTAACTGATGGAATATAATCTTCTTTAAAATTTTCTTTGCTATTAACAAATCTATAAACTTGTGGTTTTGTATAAATATTTCCGTCAGAACCTTGATATTCTTTTAATGAAAAATTAGCATCTATAAATTTATCTTTT
>OCTW013397774.1_pt1 | contig 16830 bp, 16 predicted proteins | sample 1539671 | NCBI WGS metagenome assembly OCTW01 (sample SAMN02144230, study PRJEB22623) | gut metagenome | biome: sheep rumen | host: Ovis aries | place: New Zealand
CGTTAAGGTTAACGCTATCGCTAATCTTGAACCATTAACCCTTCACTCTGAACCAAACATTGGTCATTCTTCTTCGTTGCCACCGGCTGGAAGTACAGGGTATCCCCGTTATTCACCCCTGCCGGGAACTTGAATACCCCGAACTGGAAGGTGTAGAGAGGCATACCGTCTTTCTTTTCCTTGTAAATCTCCTTGAAGCCTTCTTCCAGATTTCCCATATACATATGTACGTAGTCATCCTTTATGCCTGCGCCACGTTTTCTACCGAAGTAGAACTGCCAACGGGAGTTATTACGACCGTCACCCTCTACCGTTGAGGAGAATACATACTGGTCTTTCCACTGGCAGCCATAGATGCAAGAGCCATGAATGGGATACAGAACCTTGGCTTCCATTGTTTCGGGATTCAGCAGATAGATGAAATCGTCCGCAAAAGGAGCATCGGTAGCATACAGCAAGCCTTCGGGGAGCGCATACACCACACAAGCCCGATATTTCTGGTCATTGCATGCCATTCGTTCTACTTTCTTGAATCCATCCGACACTTTCCAGATAGCAGCGGCTTCGTCAAAATCCCCCGTGAAAACCCACAAGCACTGACGATAAGGGTCTGCCACCACATTATGCACGTGGTTGATAACCCCCTGCGGGAAAGTGTACACCACCTCCCACTGGTCAGCACTCATTCTGTGATAGATGCTCACAGGTTTCTTGCCCATATTCCCTAGATACCCGCCAAAGTAAATGCCGTCATCAAAGCCCTCAATGTTCTTCACTTCGGTGAATATCAGCGGACGAATTCCTTCACCACAGAAATAACCATCTGACAATTTGCCCGTCTGAATATTCAGTTCGTACAGCATATTACCTCGTGACAAGACAATGTTTTCGTTGTCAATAGATTCTGCCGCCCTTATGCCAAGCCGTAATGCACGATAGGCCAATTTACACCTACCAAGAATACGTTCCTTCCATGTCTTAAACAGGGGGAACGTTTTCGTTACGGTCATGTCTTCAAGCAAGACAATGTTTCCATGCTTGTAACAGACCAGTATATTATCAGGCATCATACATAATGGCGCTAGCTGATTGTCAATTCTCTTAACCATCACAGAAGTGCTTGCATTTTCTGATAATCCAGTTTCCCTGATGGGAGTACTGGAATATCTTCAACCACCTTTACATCAAACGCCCTTATATTCAGACCAGTCTTTTCTACCAGATAATCCTTTATCTGCTCCTCAAGACCTTCCTGTGTTACGAACACCGTTATCTTGTCATCCACACCGACACAAGCGCAACTGGTGGTGATACTCTTCACCAGTTGCTCTGTCGCATCAAGGTTGCATCGGTTACCCCATATCTTCACGAAGCGCTTCATCCTGCCTGTGATATAATAGAAACCGTCAGCATCTCTCCTTGCAACATCACCAGTATGCAATATACCATTGTTCTCATCACCTTTGGCCAAATCTTCTATACATTCTGCATAGCCCATGCAGACATTCGGACCCTCATAGACAAGTTCCCCGTCGACATCGGGCTGGACTATCTCATTGTCATCAACGTCTCTGAGGGTGAACCTGCCACCGGGTACGGCAATGCCTATACTGGAATATTTCTCTTCAGCCCTCTCAAAGGGGAGATAGCTCATGCGGGGGGCTGCCTCTGTCTGGCCATACATCACTATGAACTGTTTACCTTTCTCATGGGCCTTCCCAATATATTCCTTCACAATAACAGGGTTTAGCTTCCCGCCAGCCTGTATCATCGTCTTCAGTTCTGGCAGTTCCCTGTCCAGGAATCGCATCCTCCTCATCATTTCATACGTATAAGGCACTCCCGCTATAGATGTTGCCTTACCTGACACCATGAAATCGAGGAATTCCTTTTGGAACACCGTTTTGTTTGTCAATAATATCGTTGCCCCCCTTACCAGGTGGCTGTTGATGACAGACATGCCAAAGGAATAATACATCGGCAAGGACGTGATGGGCCTTTCCTTTGCTGTGATGTGCAGATACTCCGCTATAGACTCTGCGTTACTCTTCAGATTCCTTTCCGTCAGCTTCACCAGTTTCGGACTTCCCGTTGTTCCCGACGTGGTAAGGCAAAGAAGGACATCTGGGTGAATCTCATACTCTTTCTCCGTTACCTGCAGCATGACATAACCCTCACAGGATGCCACCACTGATGCTGCCATGAAGTCATCCTTCCTCCTTTCAGGACACCATACATACCGGGGGTTGTAGTGATTGATTAGGCCATTGATGACTTCTGCATCCTTCATACCGTCTAAAAGCACCGTAGGAATACCGCCATTCATCAGCCCAACATAACCGGCTAGCGAACCGATGCTATTCTCACAGAGACAGAATGTAAGACCTCGCCTCAAGGAGCCGGTTATTGAGGTAGAAGCATCTGACAACTCCTGATAGGTCAAGCTTCTTCCGTCATCGCATAAGACGGCTATGTTCTCCGAAAACTTTTTTAGTTCAAACAGCATTGCTTAGAGTTCTATTTGGTAGTTCTCTTTTAGTATTCTCTTTCCTTCCTCATACGAGTTCAGCAGCATGAAGTCATCAGGACCTATGGTAATATCGAAAGTCTCTTCTATCTCTGCAATCAGTGTCATTTGCCCCACTGAGTCCCAAGCGGGAACCGATTTGTACTTCAATCCTGCCAAGTCGGCCTCTCCGACCTCAAAAATGTCCATAAACACTTTGTTATACTTCTCAATATTCGTCATATCAATCAAATTTTTTGTGATTATTTGAAATATGGATAACCTTTTTTGTTTCTTGAGCGCAGATAGCCAATCAGTTTCTGCGACTCCTCAAATTCTAGCAGTACATTTCCGATTGTCCTACTTTTCAACACACCGTTTTTCACAAGGTCATGATACCTGTTCAACTCTGCCTGATGCAGCATGCCCCACATAGGCTTACGCTCCTTCACCTCTATCTCTACAGGATCTTCCTTCGGTGATTCTATCATGAAGCGTCTTCTGTCATACCATTCTTCATCACTCCAGTACCAGTCGCCAAAGGCTTCTTCAGCCACATGGCCCATCGTATTGTGGTGACGAAGGTCTGTACCAAGGCCGCAAACCAAGGCTCCATGGTCAAGGCAGAACTTCCAGCAGCTGTTTTCTCCATGCGGTGAAGGGCAATCTCCCTCAAGATTATGCTCCATCATAGCTTTTGCCAGAGAGCCGATGGCGCAAATAGGGTTGAGGGGGAATCTGCTGATAACGGCATTGGGATAGCGCAACATTGTTGCGGGGATAATGCCTGTTGTGACAGGGGTCCGCATAACATGATACTTGCAAACAGGCGGAACCGCTCCCTCCAAAAGTCTCTCCTCAAAGGTCGGACTCTCCTTAAAATGCCTTATCACAGGCATAGCCAAAGTCCCTTGCTCTCCAACAAGTTTCAGTAGTTCGTCAATAATAGCCTTAGGTGTCAAGCCTGTGCTCTGCAAACTGTCATAGGATGAATGTACAATTAATAACGAACCTTCGCCTATGCCCCATTCTCGCAACTGACTAAGGATTTCTGAGAAATCCACTTTCTCGGGGGCTGTCTCTTGTGATACAGTTGCAACATTCGGGTTATATTTACCAAGATTCTTCTTGTTTGCCCAATACAACTGTCTTAATTTCACCTCTATTCGTGGCGACATTAATGCAACTCTCTTGTATATAGCTTCTACAAATCCCATCTTTCTATCCTAATAATTGTTTGTCGATTTTGCATTTCCTCCTATAGCGAAGTATAATATTCTTGATGATAATCCATCTGACCTTCAACTGATACGACAGCGGTGGCCTTTTCGTGGGCGTAACGTTGTCGCTGTGCTGACGATGGTAAATCAGTGGTTGATGAATGGCCTTCATCTTGGTTCTGCCAATTCCAAGCAGGCATCCCGTCCACCAGTCATGTGAGCGATAGATAGTGGGGATTGGCAGTACAACAGGTTTATAAGCAGCTCTGAAGGCCATGCAACAACCTATATAGGAAAGCCTGATAAGATTACCAAGTGTCGTTTTGCGCACACCTCCCCTGAGATGGAATGTAGAAGGGGCAGTGACGTTGAGTTCCGCGTCTGTCAGACTCGCATCATGGAAAACGACGGCCACGGCAGGGTCAGCAAATTCCTTTAATACTGTTTCTATCTTGTCAGCCATCCACACATCATCCTGGTCTGAATAGAAGATAATATCACCCGTGGTATGTTCAATAGCATTCTGAAAATTTTTTACTACGCCGGGGGTATAAGGGTTGGGAAATACCTTCAAACGTTTATCCTTGCTTCTTATTAACTCCAAGATAGTCACAGTATCATCCGTAGACTTGTCGCAAGAAACAATCAGTTCATCTTCTTCACCAAGTTGGCATAGGATAGAATCAACCTGCTCTTTTATGTATTTAGCACCGTTATAGGCTGCCATTGCGACTGAAATTTTCATATATTTTTGAAAAAAAGAAAATAACTATCATTCCACTTAAAAAAGTTGATCCAAAGACCCCAAAGAAGTACATAAATGGAGTCATTGCTGCAAATATAGACAGATAAATGTAATAAATATACAAATAAGGATTAGAAACACTCTTGCATTTCTCATAAGAAACAATAGCAATTTTTACTAACCAGACAGAAAGAATTGGAGCTAAAATACCAAAATGGTAATAACCTTGTCCTATTAAAGGTAAGATTTGACCTCGTACAGCATTCCTTTCAGAAAATAGCTCAGAGGTGTTCACTCCAAAATCAAAACCAAAAATTGTATTTCTAAAGGGTATCATTCCATAAATATCACTCAACAGATATGATAATTTCCATGAGGGTAAATTAAAAGCTCCAACTAAATTGCTTACATTTGGGATATATCCTTGCAAAGCAAACGAAATAGTACCGATGGAAGTCAAAAAAGAAGAACTCTCCGAATTGGACTTCATTGCTATAAAAAAAAGTGATACTAATACAAAAACTGTTCCGAACCCGAAAGCTAAAAATTTTTTTCCATTTGGGTATAAACGAATAACAAATAATGCAAGTACAGTTATGTTTATCAAAGTAGTCATTGTCCTTTCTGTAATCATCAAGAATTGAGTCGAAATTACTAATAAAGAAAGACACACCCCAATTATACTACTTCGAATATACCTCTTTGTCATTAATATAATAAAAGCAGGCAATATAAGGCGATAAAAGGAAAACAAAAATCCAAACAATGTATACAATATTCGATTAATACCTCCTGGTCCCTCAATCTCATCACTCATAACAGCTAATAAAAAAGCTGCTTCAGGATCTAAAATACTAACAAATGTGTCTTGGGTTTCAGGGACTGCAAAATAAATAAGGACAGTTATTAAAAGTCCAACTCCCAAAAGAAGATTAACAATAATACAATTATTAAGCAAAAGTGAAGATTCCTTTTGATTCCTTAAAATTGGAACTTTTACATATCTCATAAGCAGAAAAACACATATTGTTTCAAAGAGGAGCAGGACAATTGCTTTTAATAAGAAATTTTCAAATCTAATATTTATTGTTGGTGTTTCATAATTCGTCAAAAACATCAGTAATGGTGTCATACAATTTCGGATAAAGAAAAAAAAACGAACGAGTACATCAACTAAATTTTCCTTCCTTTTAGAAGTTATTAACTGTATGAATCCATGACATAATGGTAAAAAACCAATACAGTTCATAAATCCCGGTCTATTATCCAATAATATAATTATACCTGTTGTTATACAAGCCAAAAAGGACAACCACCTCCTCAACCTTACCAACCTGCTCCACATAATTAAAAAGAGTTTATAAATTTTCACTCGTGTACACTAAAAATGGACGAGTTTAAAAATTAAATAAATAAGTTCACTTGACACGCTCTGCTCGCTCATTCCGAAGGTCTTGAGAATGCAGGGTTAAATAACAAGGCTCCTCAATTTTTGGAGCAGCGAACACCATGATACCTACATATTTGGCTGAATCGCAACAAAAGTCAATAACGTTAAAATCTTCACTACAGTATACCATTTAACCATGTTGAATGAAGGCCGCATTTCAGAATAGTTCAAATATATTTGACTCTCCATTCGATTTGCACTTCATTTGTCTCATTCTTAAAACGAGACCTAATCGTTTCTTTAGTACGCTTTGCTTCGCAGAGAAGCACCGGTCACTGTTCCGTAAGGAAGTAAAATAAAATTGACAGTTTACTATATTTCAAAAAAAACGCTTAGCGATTTTAGTGGACAGCAATGATAAATTATAGCAACTTAAAAATGTTTACCACATCTTGATGAAATGTATTATACTCATTACGTATTTTTTTTCTATATTCCTCAAAATCACGAATCTGGTCTTCATAATTAGCAAAACATTCTTCTATCATCTTTAATATAAATGGAATAGAAGCCTTATCATCTTTAAATTTGTATTTATCTGGAATAAAAACGTCCTTTTTATTTTGAGCAGCTCCTCTCTGGCCCGTAATAACACAACAACCCATAACAGCGGCCTCTCTAGGAATTCTGTCTTTACCTGGATGGTTCCCAAAGTCTATATAAACTTTTGAATAACCCATTTTTTCTCTCATTTCTGCTGGAGTCATATTCTGTAAAGCACACCATTCTATATCATGAGATTGTTCTATAAGATTTTTTGTAAATTCCCATCCTTTTTTGGGGTTATAGAGAACGATATCTTTTTTTTTCAATTTTTCATATTTTGCTGAATTGGAAATAAATTCTTCATCAAGATAATCAGACAAATAGAATATTTTGTTTTCTGATACACCTTCTTTCTTTAGGAAATCAATGGCATAATATGACTGAGCAAAATGTAAAATATCCTTATTCGCAATATTGTACCTAAATAACCCTAATAAGTCCCATATTCTATATTTTGGTGATTTTAGAGTTTTAAAATAGTTATCTACACTCATCCACCAGATTGCTTTTTGAGCTTTTTTTATCCCACGGAGAAGATTAACATTTGTCTCAGGGACAATAACCATATTGCATTTGTTATCTACTACTTTTGTAACATATGGCAATTTGTATTTTTTGTAATTTTCATTTACAGGTTCTATTCTCTTTTGAGTAATACCAAAATAGTAATACATCACTGCATCATATCCAAGACTTCTTAATTCGAAACAAAGTTGATGAGCAAGTGTTAAACCGCCCGTATGTCTATGCGCTAAACACGCAACAAATATTTTTTCCATAAATTCAAATATTTTCTATTTTTAAAACATTTTCTATTATTGGTGCCATATCATAATATTGATATTCTGCCAATCGTCCCCCAAAAACAACATCTCTCTCTTTTGATGCTAAATCACGATATTGTTTTGCCAGTCTATTATTCCGTTCATCATTCACTGGATAATAGGGCTCCATACCCTCTCGGTATTCAGAAGAATATTCTTCGCTAATAACGGTTTTAGAACTATCATAGATGGCTTGTCCAAACATTTCAAAATGCTTATGCTCAATAATACGCGTATAAGGTTGTTCGTGTGATGTGTAATTTACAACAGCATTACCCTGGTAATTGGGTGTATCTATTACCCTAGTATTAAAAGTGACGGTACGCCAATCAAGTTTACCATAGCAAAAGTCAAAGTACTCGTCAATCGGTCCGGTATAAACTAATTGCTTGGCATATTTGCGCCAGTCGCGGTATTCGCTCATAAAGAAGTCTGTTTTTATCTTGCACTCCACACCTTCAAGAAGCCCCCCGATTAACTTGTTGTAACCACCAATGGGAATACCCTGATATTTATCATTGAAATAGTTATTATCAAAGACAAGGCGTACCGGCAAACGCTTGATAATGAAGGCTGGCAGCTCGCTGCACTTACGCCCCCACTGCTTCTCCGTATACTCCTTGATGAGCTTCTCAAAGATATCTTTGCCAACAAGGCACAACCCTTGCTCTTCAAGGTTACGGGGCTCTGTTACACCTTCAGCCTTCATCTTGGCAACGGCTTCTGCTTTCTGCTCTTCAATTTTTGCCTTTGCCTCCTCCGGTGTAGTAACACCCCACATCTGGTAGAAGGTATTCATATTGAAAGGTAGGTTGTACAACTCCCCTTTATAGTTTGCTACAGGAGAATTAGTATAACGATTAAATTCAACTATGGAGTTCACAAAATCCCAAACTTTCTTGTTAGAAGTGTGAAATATATGAGCCCCATATTTATGCACATTTATCCCCTCAATACTTTCACAATAAACATTTCCTCCTAGGTGAGATCGTTTTTCAATGACAAGACAAGACTTTCCCATTTGTTTTGCTCTATACGCAAAAGTCGCTCCAAAAAGTCCAGAACCTACTATTAAATAATTATAATTTCTCATAAAATTCTATTTTTTATAAATAAATTTCAAGATATTTCTTTCTGATGAGGAAAATATAGCAATGAAAAAAGAACAAATTAAAATAGCACCTAAAATCCACCTAATATATATTTTTTCTAAAAAGAAATATGCAGACATACTCGTGATTATTATAACTAATAATGAGGGAATATACTGTTTTAAAGGAAACAATTCAGGATCAAGTTTCTTTGCAAATTTGTAATGCAAGACAAATGACACAAAATATGCCATCATCGTTGTATAAGCAGCGGCTACAGCACCATATATCGGTATAAAAATAATATTCAACAATAAATTAAGCACTGCTGCTATTATTGTATTTTTAGCAATATATTTTGTGGATTTATGGTAATACTCCAAATCTACTGAAATACTATATAAAAAAGTCAGAAAAGAAGCTACTATAATAGGAATTGATAAAGGAATTCCACTCCAATATACATCTGGAGCAACAAATTTAACGATTTCCGGTGAAACAAGAAGTAACAAACATATAATAAATGAGACAAAACCAATATAATATTTTACAACACTATTTATTTCATTCCTTCTATTTTCAACTATTTTTTTTGTAAACCAAGGAATCCAAACACTTTCCATTGTTGAGGTTATTACTTTAACTGCTAAACTTATATTATATATAAAACTATAAATACCAGATTCTGATGCAGAACACATATTTGTAAGCATTATCCTGTCGGAACTAGCCAAAATTACACAAGAAAGTGCATGAAAAACTAAGGGGAGAGAGAATGCCAAAGAATATTTCCAATATTCAAGTTTAATATATATTTTACCACTATAAAATGAAGAAAAAAGTAAAAACAAACCGAACAAAGTATATACTCCTACATAAGGAATTATTCGTCCCCAATATTTCTGTTCCGATAGTTGTAATATAAATATAATTGATAATAACGCAATTATTAAATTAGGAAGTAAAAGTAACAAAGTTCGCTTAATATATTTTACTTCCATCATATATTTGATAATAAAACTATCTATTACGAACCCCATAAATGACTGTAACAAGCACAATGCAATCATGAAAGTGGGCATTCCAAAATCCACAAAAAACGATAGAGCAAAAATCGATAAAGAAGACAATGTTCCTATAATAATTGACAATGTAAATATAGAAGAAGTATAACTTGATATATAATTTTTATAATCAACAAATGCGGATCTAAATGACGAACCTAGTGACAGACCTACAAAGACTGTAAAGATGGAAGACCATGCTAGATAGGTATTTAAGATTCCATAATCTGTCGTTGACATATTGTATGTCAAAAAAGGAATTAATAGCAAAGCAATAGCCTTATTTGATAAATTACCAATCAAATAGAACGTTCCTGCTTTCAATCCTGCATTCATAATTACCTTCTAGTCTAAAAAATATATTTACACAAGTATTTTATTTGTCCATTCTTGATATGGACAAGATTTCGTCTAAATCAACCCTTTCAAAAATCTCTAACATTCCTCCACGAGTTGCATTGTAAATTTTTATATTATGAACATCTGCGTATTTCTTTGCTACTTTATAAGCATCTATCATCTTATTTCCTACTGTTTTATAACCAGGATCATAATGACCTGAATCTACAAAATGTCTCTTACTTTTATCATCGGAATAATTACAATCACATCCTAATAAATATATTTGATTAAAGCCCATATAAACAGCAATTTGGAGCATAGAGTAAACAATAGTAAATCCCCCACAAACTTCTTTATAAATATCATCGCTAAATTTATATATGAATTGTTTTGCTGGGGTTTTCTGGTTATATCTGTTAAAAGGATATAATGAATATTTACAATTTATTGAACTCCACCCATAATTGTCAGAACTAACAAAAAGTTCTGTTCTATTTAATTTATCTATCTCTTTTTTTAATTTTTTATAAACGCTCTTATCTTGTATACCAAAATATGTTGTTTCCCATCCCATATCTTCAAATACTTTACATAAAGAATTTACACCGAATGTGTATTCATTTTTAAGCTTTAGAATATCATCCATTGTCAAACTTGGACCAGTGGCAATAATAAAGCAACGACACCCCTTATGTATATTTTTATAATCCTTCAGTCCACTATATTTGTTGGGGAAATTTAATATGCGACATAACTTCCAAAAATTGAAATATATCTCATACATTTGATAAAAATAAAATGAACGTAATATTTGATATAATCTCGTTTGCTTAAATTTATATAAAAATTCCATTCTATGCATTATTTATCTTTTAATTCTTCCACTTTTATCACCGTTCATCAGGTTCTCTACTTCTTGAACAGCTACCCAGTTATAATCACCCTTTAACGTATGTTTCAAGCAACTTGCAGCTGTAGCAAACTCTAAAGTTTTCTTATCATCCTTGTAATGTAGAAGACCAAAGATGAGACCGCCCATGAAAGAATCTCCACCGCCCACTCTATCAACAATATCTGTTATATCATAGCGACGAGACTCTATTAGTTCCTTGCCATTATACAACACACCTCCCCATGTGTTGTGGTTAGCACTGATAGCTCCACGGAGTGTTACTACCATCTTCTTACAACGAGGGAAGCGCTCCATCATCTGCTGGCAGACACTCAGGAAACTACTTTGATCAACATTACCATTGGTCTTGGCGGCATCAAAGTCTTTGGGCTTAATTCCAAAGACCTTCTCACAGTCTTCTTCATTACCTAGAATGATATCAGAACCAGCTACCATCTCGGGCATTACCTCAGCAGCAGTTTTACCATACTTCCATAGATTACCACGGTAGTTTATGTCACAACTCACGGTTACACCTAGTTCTTTGGCGGTCTTAATGGCTTTCAAACACTCAGCCGCAGCATTGGCTGAGAGAGCTGGAGTAATACCTGTCCAATGAAACCAAGTAGCATCCTTCAGAATCTCTCTCCAGTCAATGGAACCAGGAGCAACTGTTGCTATGGAGCTGTCCTCACGATCATAGTAAACCTTTGATGGGCGAGCGTTGCTACCTGTTTCCATAAAGAGAATGCCCATACGTTTTCCGGTTCTCTGGATATGGTCAACTCCCACCTTATGCCCTCGCAAATCCATAATGCAACGTTCTGCAATAGGATTATCCGGCAGACAAGTAATGTAATCCGTTTCCAAACCATAGTTAGCCAGAGATACAGCCACATTGGCCTCTGCACCGGCATAACTCACGTCAAACCTATTCGCTTGAATAAGCTTGAGGTAATCGGGTGCACCTAAGCGCACCATTATCTCACCAAAGGTTACTACTTTTGCCATAAACTATTTGTTACCATAAAGGTTCTTATACATGATTTCAGCAATCACAAAGTCATCTGGCCAGTCAATATCGAATGAATGGAGTTCGTCCATCACATGAAGTAGAATCTTCTTACCCAAACGGTTTTTCTGCTCCACATAGACTTCACGCTTAGCCAAGAACATCGTGTGATTGATAGGATAAAGAGGCTCTAAGTCCTGTGTACGAGGCCAAGGAATATTCGTGGTATTATTAACCAACTTGCCCTCTTTGTTCAACAGGAAGTTCTTTAACTCGGTAACTCCCACTAGTGAATCATAGCCTTCTTTAAGGTTATCCAAATACAATTGGATACCTGCATCATACTGGTCAGCTCCAGCCAAAGGAGTTGTAACATGCCCCCACAAAATATGCTCTGCATCTGTGATTGTAGGTACGTAACAAATCAAATCTTGCAGATTGGTGCTGCTTAGGCACAATTCTTCAGGGCGTGGGATGATTCGCACTCTACTATCTTTTGCTGCATATTTTTCTGCAATAGCCATACACGTCTCATCGTTGGTTGAGAGAATAATTTCATCAAGCAATTTGGTTTCTACCAACTGCTTAATCTTGTTCTCCATCAGGCCACCTTCAATACCAGCAAAGGGCTTAGTATTCTTATTCTTCACGCGCTCACTACCCTTACGTGTAGGAAGGAAGAATGCGATTCTTTCTTTCATTGATTAAATAAACTGATAAATAGATTCAACTTCAAGTTCTGGATACAAAGAAGGAGTCAAAGACTTCATCTTTTTGCCCGTATATTTCTCATAGTCTTGTAGAAGTGCCATGTTTTCATTACTCAGAGCAACTTCCTTCTCTGATAACACACTACCTGGATAACCATCATAACCCACAATATAGATATTGCCTTTGCATATATTTAAAGCTGTCTGGATAGCAAGTGTTGTACAAGAGTCTTGATACTCTGAAGTAAAATCTATCTTGGACAATTCATAGGTTGCTTTCTCTGCATATTCAGGCACATCAGTACCCAACTTCCTGGGATATGGTGGCAAAACACAAGTGGCTTTGAACTGCTCTGCTTTCACATTCGCTTTCAATCTCTTTGCTTCACGACCTAACAGACAATAGTACTGAGGTACATCAACTTCTAGGAATTTTCCGGCATGTCGAGCTGTTGCAAATACCAATGCGATGTTATTTGTATGTTTAATGAAATCAATAATACCATCCAAATGCTCTACAGGTGACTGTCCACCACCAACGACAATAACATTCTCGTAGTTCGCCTCTTCTAAAATTGGATATTTGGCATTATCCTCAACTTTATCTTTGCGATTTTGAAGACCTCGTACAATGCTATCAAATGAATAAACACGGTTTGTAACAAGTTCCATTACCTCCTTCTGAGGTATAGAGTTGGCACCTGAAATCATATAAGGCAACTGTGTACCCCAACGATACTTCTCATATAGTGGAGTGAATGCTGTGATTACATCGCCCAACACATTGAAATCCACGTCAAGACCTTGTTGCGCATTCAAATAAGTAAGCAATAATTCCGTATTCAAATTACCGGCACCACGTCCCATACCAAGTACAGTACAATCAACATATTCCAGACCAAGGTCAATAGCGGTAAGCGTATTGATTAAACCCAATTGAAGATTATTATGACCGTGGAAACCAACTGGAACTGAGGTATTGGCTCTCACCTCTTTTACTATAGTTTTCAGTTCTTGTGGGGTCATACCACCAAAACTATCGACCATACAAAATAGATCTGCTATTCCGTTTATCTGATTCAACTTCTTCAGGAATTCTGGATAATCTGATAACCAACGGCTCATGTACATGCAGTTGAAACCCACCTCAAATCCTAAAGCCTTTACTTCCTTAGACAAAATCACGGCCCTGTCATAGTTTTTGGGATCAATGGCAATGCGAATCATATCCACAATACCAACCAAGGGCTTGACCAGTGTATCAAGGTCTTCTGGTTTGGTACTCTTCTCATTGAGCATCACATCAAGTTTCTTTGTGCTTGTTGCACGAATATGCTTCAACACATTCACTGGACAATAACCATATTTACCCAAATACTCTTTTGAAGGGTTATTACGATAGCCCAACTCCAGATAGTCTATTGGGAGGGCATTCATTGCTTTTATATACGCATCAACTGTCTCGTTGTCGAAATCCCAATCTGTATAGTAACCACCATCACGAAGGGTCGCATCAAAAATTCTTGTTGTCTTTAACATTTTATTATTAAATATGTTTTATTCTTTGCTATCCGCATATGATTTTCACCGACATATATAATTCATATAATTTTTAAAGCAGACTAGACAAAACATTCCTCCGCTGTTTTTCAATTCAGCATTTTAGCTATTCTACAGATTATTCTCAAATCTTTTTCCGATTTCACATATACATTTGCGCAAGGAATCTGTCCAATAAGGCACCTCTACATCAAAGGTTTCCTTTATCTTTATCTTGTCGAGCACAGAGTATGCCGGACGTTTTACAGGACTTGGAAACTCATCCGAATGACAAGGTTGGATGTCGCATGCTTTATTACCAACATATTCAGCAATCATCTTTGTAAAGTCATACCAGCTACATACTCCCTCGTTGCTAAAGTGATATATTCCCGAATGGGAATAGGTTAGCGGTGAGGGGTTAGCGGTTAGCGAATTCTTATAGTCTCCTATTATTACGAGGATTGCGTCCGCAAGGTCTTTTGCATAAGTGGGCGTTCCAACTTGGTCAAAGACAACCTTTAATTGAGGTTTAGTTGCCGTCAAATTCAGCATAGTCTTTACAAAGTTCTTTCCAAACTCACTATACAACCAAGCCGTACGAAGTATCACATAATTACAGTTCGTCGAGATAACACCTTGTTCGCCATGTAATTTAGTCAAACCATATACACCTGTCGGTGTACCTGTTTGCTCCTCATTGCAAGGTGTATTGTATGGATCTCCACCGAATACATAATCTGTGGATATATGAACCAACAGCCCATTTACCTCTTTCATGGCAATGGCAAGATTCTTGGGAGCCTCCGCATTGAGTTTTTCGGCTAATGGCTCATTACTCTCTGCCGCATCCACATTGGTATAAGCGGCACAGTTAACAATGGCATCAATTTGCTCGCACTTAACCACCTCTCGAATTTCATCCAGATTAGTGATATCAAGATGCTTAGTATCTGTATTTATATCATCACCTGCCAACTTCTTTAACATCGCTATAGATTCCTCAGAGACATCCACAACATCAGTAAAAATGTAATTGTCCGCACTATCCTTAGCAAGGATACGCATTTCATTACCTAACTGGCCGTTGGCACCTGTTACTAATATGTTCATTGCGTTAATCGTTTAGCGGTTATAGATTAGCGATTAGCGTACAAGTCAACCTTAATGTCGAAAGGACTGTCAAATTCACCCAATTTAGGATGCTTTGTATCTTTCTCGGAAAGTATGGCTTTATCGGAAATGCGCCAATCAATACCAAGAGAATCATCGAGGATGCTGATACCGCCATCGGCTTCTGGATGGTAGAAATCATCACACTTGTATTGGAAAACTGCCGTTTCGCTCAATACAGCAAAGCCATGCGCCATCCCTTTGGGAACAAAGAACTGGCGATGGTTATCTTCAGTCAGTTCTATTGCCACATGCTGGCCATAAGTAGGTGAGCCTTTACGGATATCTACTGCCACATCCAAAACAGCTCCCTTCACACAACGAACCAATTTACTCTGGGTGAAAGGAGGGCGCTGGAAATGGAGGCCACGCATCACACCATACGAGGACATGGATTCATTGTCCTGCACGAAGTTGATAGTATGGCCAAGAATAGGTGCTACTTTCTCATCGAATTCACGCTGAGAGAACGATTCAAAGAAATATCCTCTATTATCACCAAAAACCTTTGGCTCAATGATGAGGACTCCTTCTATATTTGTTTTTATTACTTCCATATTTATACGTGTTGAAGTGTGTTTGAGTTTATCTCTTCCTTCATTTCATCAATTACCTTCAATAGATACTGACCATATTGGTTCTTAAGCATGGGATTTGCCAGTTCACGCATTTTTTCTTCAGAGATCCAACCATTGCGGTAAGCAATACCTTCCAGACAAGCGACCTTTAGGCCTTGGCGTTTCTCAATAACCTCTACGAAAGTGGAAGCTTCCGCAAGGCTGTCGTGGGTACCCGTATCAAGCCAGGCGAAGCCTCGGCCAAAGACTTGAACCTTTAACTCTCCATCTTTCAGAAATTCCTGATTCACAGTGGTTATCTCCAATTCACCTCGAGCAGAAGGTTTGATATGCTTGGCGACATCTACCACCTTGTTCGGATAGAAGTACAGGCCCACAACGGCATAATTGCTCTTAGGTTTCTTAGGTTTCTCTTCTATGCTCAGACAGTTACCTTCTTTATCAAACTCCGCAACACCATAACGCTCTGGATCGCTTACCCAATAGCCAAATACGGTTGCCTTTTGGTTCTTTTCAGCATCCTCTACAGCTTTTCTCAGTAAGCCAGTAAAGCCACTGCCATAGAAGATATTGTCTCCCAACACTAAGCAGGCAGAGTCTTCGCCAATGAATTTCTCACCTATGATGAATGCTTGTGCCAAACCATCAGGTGACGGCTGCTCTGCATATTCAAAGTGTACACCATAGTCGGAGCCATCGCCTAGAAGACGCCTAAAGCCAGGCAAGTCGTATGGAGTACTTATGATAAGAATATCCCTTATCCCGGCCAGCATTAAAGCACTGATGGGATAATAAACCATTGGTTTATCATAGATGGGGAGCAATTGTTTGCTCACACCTTTGGTGATAGGGTAAAGTCTGGTGCCGGAGCCACCGGCAAGTACAATTCCTTTCATAAATTCACGTTGTTAATTTATGCACTATTGGCTGCACCTCGAGAAATCTCATACCAGTATGGCTCTCCACTCGGTTTGCACAATAGGTCATATTATTGTTTATTTGAAATTTCCTTAAAAGTGAAGCATATCTGTCAATTATTGAACCTTTTGTCTTATGAAAGACCAACTTACGATGTAAGAAGTAAGAGGTCAAATGTAAGATGTGTATAAGATGGATGATGTTTGATGGATGATGTTTG